>Ga0222623_10000218_pt1 | contig 16684 bp, 15 predicted proteins | sample PLMtaG_FD_177336 | JGI IMG/M metagenome (GOLD analysis project Ga0222623, IMG submission 177336) | Groundwater sediment microbial communities from an aquifer in East River, Colorado, USA - PLM2_30_coex | ecosystem: Environmental > Terrestrial > Soil > Riparian zone | place: USA: East River...
AGATCCTCGACCTCCGCTACTACTTCTGGACCGAGGCGAAGATCGCCGGGGCGCCGGTCGTGATCACCCGTACCGGCTGGACCTCGGAGGTCGGCTACGAGGTGTACCTCACCGACACGACCAAGGGAGTCGAGGTCTACGACGCGATCATGGAGGCGGGGGAGGAGTTCGGGATCCGCCCAACGGGCCCGAGCGACATCCGCCGGATCGAGGGCGCGATCTTCAACTGGGGCGCCGACATGACCTACGAGAACGACCCGCTGGAGATGGGACTCGAGCGGCTGGTGGACTGGGACCTCTCGGACGACGCCAGCATCTCGATGCGAGCGCTCCGCACGATCAAGGAGCGGGGTGTGCGCCGCCAGATCAACGGCGTGGAGCTGGACGGCGACCCGTTCCCCGAGCTCAACAACCTGAAGTGGCCGATCGTGGACGGGGGAGGGGAGATCGGCAGGGTGACCTCGGCGATCTACTCGCCCCGCCTCGAGCGCAACATCGGGTTCGCGTGGCTGCCGGTGAAGCGGTCGGCGCTCGGCGAGCGCCTCACGGTCGAGACCGAATGGGGTCCGCGCTCGGGGACCGTGGTCGAGATGCCGTTCGTCGACCCGAGCAAACAGATCCCGGTCTCCTGAGGTCCTCGGCTCCGAACTGAAGCGCCGTTCAGCCGAACCGTCTCGCCCGTGGTCGCGGCCAGGCTTGCGGTGGTGCGGGGATTGAACGATGATTCAAAGTCCCGAGGCGCCCGGCCGCGGGGATCGAAGGGGGTCGTGCCCGGATGGTGAACGAACGGCAGGAGATGCTCGAGCAGAGCGCGACGATCTACTTCGGACCCTGGTACCGACGATCCCCGTTCTTCGACGCGACGCGGCGCGCGGGCTGCACCGCGTACGACGTCTACAACCACATGCTCCTGCCCGCGTACTTCGACGACCCCGTGGTCGAGTACTGGGCGCTGCTGAACGACGTCACCGTCTGGGACGTGGCGGTCGAGCGCACGGTCGAGATCTCCGGCCCGGACGCAGACCGCTTCGTCGACTCGCTCACGTGCAGGGACCTGACGAGGTGCGCCGTGAAGCAGGGCAAGTACATGATCGTGACCGCCCCGGACGGTGGGATCCTCAACGATCCGGTGCTGCTCCACGTCGGCGAGGATCGGTGGTGGATGCAGCTCGCGGACTCGGACGCCGGGCTGTACGCGCTCGGCGCGGCGGCACGGTCGAACCTCGACGTCGAGGTGTCGTACCCCCAGGCGTACCCGATGCAGGTCCAGGGGGCGAAGGCCGCCAAGACGCTCGAGAAGCTCGTCGGACCCGCCGTCCTCGACCTCAAGTACTACTGGTGCGACTGGTTCGACGTCGGGGACATCCCGGTCTTGATCAGCCGGACGGGATGGACGGCGGTCCAGGGGTTCGAGATCAACCTGCTCGACCCGGGGCGGGGCGACGACCTGTGGGACGCGGTCTTCGCGGCGGGGGAGGAGTTCGGGATCCGGCCGGTCGCGCCGGTCGAGGCGCGGCGCATCGAGGCCGGGATCATGAACTACAACTCGGATATGACCCACGAGGACACGCCGCTGCATCTGATGGGTCTCGAGCACCTGGTCGAGGAGCAGCCGCAGGACTACATCGGCAAGGCGGCGCTCGAGGCACTCAAGGCCAAGGGTGTGGATCGCAAACTCGTGGGGATCGAGTGGTCGGGCGACGAGCTCAAGGCCGAGCTCTCGTGGTTCTGGCCGGTGGTTCGGGACGGCGAGCAGGTCGGCCGGGTCACCGATGCCGTCTGGTCACCGCGCCTGGAGAGGAACATCGGGTACGCGTGGGTGCCGATCGACCTCGCCGGGCCCGGGACCGGCCTCGACGTGGAGTCCGAGCATGGGCCGATCTCGGTCGCGACCGCCTCGATCCCGTTCATCGACGCTCGCAAGGAGGTCCCGGCGGCCTCCCTGCGCGGGTAGGGTCGGCGGGGCGGTCCGACCGAGGGAACATCGCCAGGGGAGCGCAGATGGAGGGAACCAGGGTCGACCGGAGGCCGCCGCAGACGGCGCCTCCGCCCACCGGGTTCCGGCGGGTCCTCCTGCTCGTCGAACGCGTCACGAAGGAGACCGTGTGGGACTGTCGCATGTGCGGACAATGCATCCTGCACTCGACGGGGCTGTCGTGCCCGATGCGCTGCCCGAAGAACCTCCGGAACGGCCCCTGCGGCGGCACGCTGCAGGACGGGAGCTGTGAGGTGCTGCCCGAGATGAAGTGCGTCTGGGTCTCGGCCTGGGAGGGCTCGCGGCGCCTGCCGTTGTGGCGCGACCACATCCAGCACGTGGAGCCGCCCGTCGACTGGCGCCTGCAGGGGACGTCGTCGTGGGAGAACCTGGTGACGGGGCGCGATCGGCAGGTGCCGGCGGGCTGGGCCGGATCCGAACCCGGATCTCGGTCGTGAGTCCCGCCGCATGACGGACGAGGCTCCGCGCAGCCACCTGCACCGTCTGCTCCAGGCCGGCGAGTTCGTCGTCACGGCGGAGCTCCAGACGAGCGACTCGGCCGACCCGGCGCGCGTCACCGAGCTCGCAGGGACCCTCCGGGGGAATGTCGACGCCGTGAACTGCACGGACAACAGCGCCGCCCACGCGCACATCGCGGCGATCGCCGCGGCGCGGCTGCTCCTGGACCAGGGGGTCGAACCCGTGATGCAGCTGGTCTGCCGGGACCGCAACCGGCTCGCCCTGCAGGCCGATCTGCTCGGCGCGGCCGCGCTGGGGGTCCGCAACGTCGTGTGCATGACCGGGGACGACGTCAGCGCCGGCGACCATCCCGAGACCAAGCCGATCTACGACCTCGACTCCGTCCAGCTGATCAGGATGGCCACGATCATGCGCGACGAGGGCACCTACCTGTCGGGCCGGGCCCTGACCGACGCCCCGAGCTTCCTGATCGGCGCCGTCGAGAACCCGTTCGCCCCGCCGCTCGAGTTCCGGCCGATGCGGCTGGGCACGAAGATCGAGGCCGGTGCCGAGTTCATCCAGACCCAGATCTGCTTCAACCTGGACAAGCTGCGGTTGTTCATGTCGCGGTGCGGCGAGCTCGGGCTGCTCGACCACGTGTGGGTGCTCGCGGGAGTATTCGTGCCGAACTCCGCGGCGGGTGCGCGCTACCTGCGCGACCAGGTGCCTGGGCTCGACGTGCCCGACGACGTGATCGAGCGCTTGGAAAGTGCGCCCCGGGGGGAGCAGAGGGAGGAGGGGATCCGGATCGCGCTCGAGATCGTCGAGGCCGTGCGAGAGATCCCTGGCATCTCGGGGATCCACCTGATGACGATCAACCACGAGGAGGCGATCCCGAGGGTGGTCCAGGGCGCCGGGTTGCTCCCGCGCCCGACCCCGTCGGATGTGACGATCGCGTAGCGATCGTGCGGGCGCCAGCCGTCCGTTCGAGACTCTCAGGCAACGTTCAGACCCATCGGTGAACGTGGGGGTGCCGCGTGCCGAATGGACCCTGAACCCGACAGACTGGAGCCATGACCATGAGGCGTGCCCTCCTCGCGCTCGGCGCCGTCGCGGCGCTGACGTTGTCCGCATGCACCACGGGAAGCACCAACACCCCCACCACGCAAACCCAGACGAACGGCTCTCCGGCGGCGAACTTCCCTTCCTCGCAGCCGGTCCTCTCGAGCGGCAAGGATGCCGTCGTGAACGTCGTGAAGAGCGTCCTGCCGGCGGTCGTGAACGTCGTCGTCGACACCGCCGCGGGTCAGGGAGAGGGCACGGGGTTCATCGTGCGCTCGGACGGCATCATCGTGACGAACTACCACGTGGTCGAGAACGCCTCGAAGGTCGCGGTGCTGACGTCGGCGGACGACCCTGTTCAGTACGACGCCCGAGTGATCGGGGGCGACGTGGGGGCTGACCTCGCGGTTCTCGACATCGATGCCAACGACCTGCCGACCGTGACGCTCGGCGACTCGGATGCCCTGCAGCTCGGGCAGCGCGTCGTCGCGGTCGGATACGCCCTCGGCCTCGAGGGCGGCCCCTCGGTGACCGCGGGGATCGTCTCCTCGCTGACGAGGCAGATCGACGTCCAGGACACGGGATGTCCGGTCTCGGAGTGTGGTGCCAACCAGACCCGCGTCTACGATCACGTGATCCAGACCGATGCGGCCATCAACCCCGGGAACTCCGGTGGACCGCTGCTCAACATGGACGGGCAGGTCGTCGGGATCAACTCGGCGGGTGCGAACCAGGCCGAGAACATCGGGTTCGCGATCCAGATCGATTCGGTCAAGCCGACGATCTTCCAAGCCGCCGAGCACCCATCACAGCCCGTTGCGTTCATGGGGATCAGCTCCGGCCCGGCCTCCGATCCACAGGTCCAGTTCGAGTTCGCTCCGCCCGTGGATCGGGGCGCTGTCATCGTCGACGTCGTGGGCGGCGGCCCCGCCGACGACGCGGGGATCGTCGTCGGTGACACGATCGTGCGGTTCGACGGCCGGGCGGTGACCGACTCCGAACAGCTGGGCGGGCTGATCCGATCGCATCGGCCAGGCGACGAGGTCAGCGTGGGCATCGTCCACGCCGACGGCTCCCAGGACGAGGTCACGGTCACGCTTGGCGTGAACCCGGTCCCGACCGCCTGATCCGAGCGTCGCGGGGCCCCCTGCCGGCGGGCGGGTGCGCTAGCCTGACCTGCGTGAAGGTGAGGCTCCGCAACCCCGACCGGGAGGTCGAGCTCGCCGGCGGCCGCAAGATCCACGACGTCCTCGGCGAGCTCGGCATCGATCCCGACACCGTGCTCGTGATCCGCGAGCGCGAGCTCCTCACGCGCGAGGACCGGGTCGGCGAGACCGACGTGATCGAGATCCGCCCGGTGATCAGCGGCGGCGCCGGGAACCGGATGAAGTGCCGGCGCTGCAAGGCACCGGCCGTCGTGGAGATCCGTCGGCACAACGCGGCGTTCTGTGCCGAATGCTTCCTGCGCCACGTGCGCGAGCAGGTCAAGCGTGCGATCGAGGCGCACGACATGTTCCAGCCCACGGACAGGATCCTGGTCGCGGTCTCGGGCGGCAAGGACTCGCTCGCCCTGTGGGACGTCCTGCTCGAGCTCGGCTACCGGGCCGACGGGCTGTACCTGGGCCTCGGGATCGGCGAGTACTCGGAGCGGTCGCACGAAGTCGCCCGGGCCTTCGCACGCGAACGCGACGCGCACCTGGTCGAGGTCGACCTTGCGCTCGACTACGGGTTCGACGTGCCGACCGCCGGCAAGAAGGGCTCGCGGTCGACCTGCGCGGTGTGCGGGCTGTCCAAGCGCTACGTCTTCAACCGGGCAGCACGCGAGGGCGGGTACGACGCGATCGCGACCGGGCACAACCTCGACGACGAGGCCGCCACCCTGCTCGGCAACACCCTGCGATGGCAGACGGACTACATCGCGCGTCAGTCGCCGGTGCTGCCCGCGGAGGAGGGGTTCGCGCGCAAGGTCAAGCCGTTGTACCGGCTCTCGGAGCTCGAGACCGCGGCGTTCGCGTTCCTGCGCGGGATCGACTACGTGGTGGAGGAGTGCCCGCTCGTCGGCGGCAACACGCAGCTCCGCTACAAGGAGGCGATGAACCAGCTCGAATCCACGTCACCCGGGACCAAGGCCCAGTTCTTCCTCGGGTACCTCGACCGGGCGGCGCCGCTGTTCGCGACGCAGGACGAGGTCCGGCTGGTCGGGTGCGAGCGCTGTGGTCAGCCGACGACGGGCAGGTTCTGCGCGTTCTGCCGCGCGCGGGCGCAGGTCCTGGGTGAGCGGCTCGAGGCGCCGCGGGACGAACGAGGCTCGCCGGAGGGGCGCTCCGACGATCGCGAGACCGCCGAGGCGTTGTCCGACGAGGTCATGCCGGTCGAGATCTACGGGATGCTCCGTCGATGAACGGGCCGTTCGAGACGGGGGAGAAGATCCTGCTGGTGGACCAGCGCGATCGTCGATACTTGCTCACGCTCCAGACCGGCGAGACCTGGCACTCCCACGGCGGCGGACTGCCGCACGACCTGCTGATCGGGTCGCCCGAGGGGACCCTCGTGCACTCGGCGACCGGGATGGCGTTCCGGGCGTTCCGGCCGCGGCTGGCCGACTTCGTGCTGAAGATGCCGAGGGGCGCCCAACTCGTCTACCCGAAGGACGTCGGCGCGATCCTGGTCGGGGCCGACGTCTTCCCCGGCGCACGCGTCCTGGAGGCCGGGACGGGTTCGGGGTCGCTCACGCTCGCCCTCTGCCGGGCCACCGGACCCGAGGGCCTGGTGGTGTCCTACGACCTGCGGCGCGAGTTCCAGGAGGGCGCCGCGCGCAACATCGAGTCCTTCTTCGGGAAGGCGCCCGACTGGCTCGAGCTCCGCGAGGGAGACGTGCGCGACGTCGGGGGGAGCGGCGAGACGTTCGATCGCGCGATCCTGGACCTCCCCGAGCCATGGGAGACGCTCGAGCCGCTCTCGACCGTCATGCACGCGGGCGCCATCCTCTGTGGGTACCTGCCGACGACGAACCAGGTGCAACAGCTGGTGCTTGCCTTGCAGCGCAACGCGTACGAGCACATGGAAACGTTCGAGGTGCTGCACCGCTCGTGGCACGTGACCGCTCGGAGCGTGCGACCGGATCAGCGGATGGTGGCGCACACCGGGTTCATCACCCTGGCCCGTCGAGTCTGAAAAAGCGCTCAGGTAAGGCGCCGCACCGGCCGAAGACCGTATGCATAGGCCAAGAGACCTCCCCCGTCTTCATCGGTCGCGGCGAAGACCGGGGGTATGCTTCCGCACCGGCGGGAGGTGAAGGAGATGCCGGAGCCCGATCCACGCGAACAGCAGGAACAGTTCGAGAAACAGGTCCACGAGCTCCAGACGCAGGTCCGCTTCCTCGAGGACGAGGTCTCCCTCCTTCGCCGCCGGCTCACGAACGCCCCCCGCCAGGTCAAGCTGCTCGAGGACAAGCTCCTCGAGGCGCGTTCGGATCTCTCTCGCGCGCTCTCGCAGAACGAGAAGCTCGCCGGCACCCTGCAGGCCGAGAAGGAGCGGATCGAGGGGCTCCGCGAGGAGGTCGAGAAGCTCAGCCAGCCGCCGGCGTCGTTCGGGGTGTACCTCGGCACCAACGAGGATGGCTCGGTCGACGTGTTCACCGCGGGCCGCAAGATGCGTGTGAACGTGTCACCGGACCTCGAGACCGACCGCCTGCGCAAGGGGGCCCAGGTGATCCTCAACGAGGCGCTCAACGTGGTTGAGGTATTGCTGCCCGACCGGGCGGGCGAAGTGGTCAAGGTCAAGGACCGGTTGGGCGACGACCGTGTGATCGTGATCGGACGCGGCGACGAGGAGCTGGTGGCCACGCTCGGTACCGCGCTGCTCGACGAGCAGATCCGCGCCGGGGATCCGCTGCTGATCGACCCGAGGTCCAACGTCGCGCTCGAGAAGCTGCCCAAGGAAGAGGTCGAGGAGCTCGTCCTCGAGGAGATCCCCGACGTGTCCTACGAGGACATCGGCGGGCTCGAAGGACAGATCGAGGCGATCCGCGACGCCGTCGAGCTCCCGTTCCTGTACGCGGAGCTCTTCCAGGAACATCAGCTCGAGGCGCCGAAGGGCGTCCTGCTGTACGGGCCTCCGGGCTGTGGCAAGACGCTGATCGCTAAGGCCGTTGCCAAGTCGCTCGCCGACAAGGTGCGCGAGCGGACCGGGCGTCAGGATGCGCACTCGTACTTCCTGAACATCAAGGGGCCCGAGCTTCTCAACAAGTACGTCGGCGAGACCGAACGTCAGATCCGCCAGATCTTCCAACGAGCGAAGGAGCGGAGCGAGGAGGGGCTGCCCGTCATCGTGTTCTTCGACGAGATGGACTCGATCTTCCGGACCCGCGGCACGGGGATCTCGAGCGACGTCGAGTCGACGATCGTGCCGCAGCTCCTGTCCGAGCTCGATGGCGTCGAGACCCTGAAGAACGTCATCGTGATCGGCGCCTCGAACCGGGAGGACCTGATCGACCCGGCGATCCTGCGGCCGGGGCGGCTGGACGTGAAGATCAAGATCGAGCGCCCGGACGCCGGGCAGGCGGCCGACATCATGGCCAAATACCTCAACCCGACCGTGCCGATCCACCCCGAGGACGTCGCCCGCGCGAGCGGCGACGTGAGGGTGACGACCTCGCGGATGATCCAGTCAACGATCGACCGGATGTACTCGGAGGCCGAGGACAACCGGTTCCTGGAGGTCACCTACGCGAGCGGCGACAAGGAGATCCTGTACTTCAAGGACTTCAACTCGGGCGCGATGATCGAGAACATCGTGCGCCGCGCGAAGAAGGAGGCGATCAAGCGCTTCCTGTCCACGGGGGAGAAGGGGATCAAGACCGAGGACCTGTCGCACGCGATCCGCGACGAGTTCAAGGAGAACGAGGACCTGCCGAACACCACCAACCCGGACGACTGGGCCCGGATCTCGGGCAAGAAGGGCGAGCGAATCGTCTACGTGCGCACCCTGCTCGGCGACAGCGAGGGCGAGGGCAGGCAGGTCGAGCGGGTCAGCGCCGGCCAGTACCTGTAAGGTCGCGGGGTGGCCATCCCCAAGGTCATCGGCACCGAGACCGAGTACGGCATCTCCGCGGTCGCGTCTCCCGAGTTCAACCCGGTGATCTCGTCCTCGCTGCTGATCAGCACGTACGCGGGCGCGCTCCGGCGGATCCGCTGGGACTACGAGCAGGAGTCCCCGCTCCGCGACGCGCGCGGGTTCGAGCCGGTCCAGCTGCGGGAGCCCTCCGAGGAGGATCTTGGTCTCGCGAACGTGATCCTGCCGAACGGCGCCCGTTACTACGTCGACCACGCCCACCCCGAATACTCGACACCCGAGTGCGTGACGCCGCGTGACCTCGTGATCCACGACAAGGCGGGGGAGCGCGTGCTCGAACGCTCCCTCGACGAGGTCCGGCGCACCATGCCCGGCGCGCAGCGGCTCGCGGTCTACAAGAACAACAGCGACGGCAAGGGCAACTCGTACGGGACACACGAGAACTACCTGGTCGACCGGCAGGTGCCGTTCGCGAACCTGGTCGCGGGGCTCACGCCGTTCTTCGTGAGCCGGCAGATCTTTTGCGGGGCGGGGAAGCTCGGCGGCGAGGCCTCGTGGGACGAGCGGTCTCGGGACCGCTACCAGGTCACACAGCGCGCGGACTTCTTCGAGGCCGAGGTCGGCCTCGAGACCACCCTGAAGCGTCCGATCATCAACACTCGCGACGAGCCACACGCCGACCCCGAGAAGTACCGCCGCCTGCACGTGATCGTCGGCGACGCGAACCTGTGCGAGGTCGCGACGCTGCTGAAGCTCGGGACGACGTCGCTGGTGTTAAAGCTGATCGAGGACGATGACGTCCCCGACCTCAGGCTGGCGACGCCGGTGCCGTCGCTCCACGACGTGTCCCGGGACCTCACGTGCACGGCGCTCGTCCGCCTGGCCGACGGCCGCAAGCTCACGGCGGTGCAGATGCAGTGGGAGTACCTCGAGCGCGCGCGGAAGTACGTCGAGCAGGAGGACACGACGGAGGACAACCTCGAGGTGCTCGAACGGTGGGAGGCGGTGCTGACCGGGCTCGAGGACGACCCGATGCAGCTCTCCCGCGAGCTGGACTGGGTCGCGAAGTACCGGCTGCTCGACGGCTACCGCGAGCGGGACGGCCTCGAGTGGGCGGACGCCAAGCTGCGGCTGATCGACCTGCAGTACCACGACGTGCGTCGTGACAAGGGGCTGTACCACCGATTGGTCGCCACGGGTCAGGTCGAGCGACTCGTCTCCGACGAGGACGTCGAGCGGGCGATCATGGAGCCACCCGAGGACACGAGGGCCTACTTCCGGGGACGCTGCATCTCGCGCTACCCAGACGCGATCGCCGCGGCCTCGTGGGACTCGATCATCTTCGACACGGGGGCCGAGGCCCTGCAGCGCGTGCCGATGCGCGAGCCGCTCCGAGGCACGCGGGAGCACGTCGAGCGGCTGTTCGAGGAGGCCACCGACGCGGCGGCGCTCGTCGAGAAGCTCAGGTCGTAGCGGACCTCGTTCCCCGTCGGCAAGGCGCGCACCTCAATCGGCTCGGAGCCGCGACCGATGCTCCTTCGGTGAACCCGCCACCGCGCCACGCGCCGCTCCACAAGGCTCCGTTCGGCTGGATGGACCTCGCGGTCGCGGTCGCGTTCGTCGCGATCGCGGCGAGGTTCCACCTCCAACCGTCACGGTCGTTCGACCCGTGGCTGCTCGTGGTCTTCTTCCCGCTGATCGTCCTGGTCCACGAGGCGGGCCACGCCGTCGCAGCCATCCTGGTCGGTCACCGGGTGTTGGAGGTGAAGATCGGCGCCGGTCCGAGCGTGACCGCGTGGCTCGGGCGGTGGCGTCTGGTGCTCGGCCTGTTCCCGCTCGGCGGACACGTGCTGGCGGGTTCGTCGGATCCGTCGGGTTACCGAGCGAAGCGGCTCGCGGTGACGGCGGCGGGCCCGGCGATGAACGCGCTGATGTTCGCGTTCGCACCGCTGATCGACGCGTCGTCCAGCACCCTTCGTGACTTCGCCATCGTCAACGCCAGCGTGCTCATCTTCAACCTGTTCCCGTACAGCGTGCGCACCCCGTACGGCCCGCAGAGGACGGACGGGCTCGGGCTGGTCCACACCATGTCTGACGGCGAGTGGCAGCTCGCGGAGGAGCGATCGGGTTTCGCGGTCGCCCGGGCGATGATGGCCGAGCAGCGCGGGCGTCGGGACGAGGCGCGACGCCTTACCGAAGAGGCGACGGAGCTGAACCCACACAGCGTCGTCCTGCGCACCTGGGTCGGCTACCGCGCGATCAAGGATCAGGGGTACGCCGCCGCACGCGCGATCTTCCGAGGGTTGGTCGAGGACGATCGGCGGACGCCCGCGCAGGGTCTCGGACATCGCGACGACGTGAGCCGAGGCGTCCACCTGAACAACCTGGCCTGGTGCGACCTGATGCTCGACGACCCGGCGCTCGTCGAGGAGGCGTTGGACACATCCGCCACCGCGATCGGCCTGCTGCCGGAGCATCCCGCCGTACGAGGGACGCGCGCGTTCGCGCTGATCATCGGCGGGCGGCCCCGCGAGGGGATCGACCTCGGGCACGCGGCGTACGCGAAGACGAAGGAGGCGGGCCCCAAGGCCCTGCAGGCGTGCGTCCTCGCGATCGGGTACGCACGCAAGTGGCGGTTCGGTCAGGCCCAGCGATGGATCGACCTCGCGAGACATGCCGACCCGAACTGCTCTCTGCTCGGGCGCGCCCAGGGCGAGCTCGAAGCCGTCCGTCCCAGCGGTGATGGTGCTGTCGCGGAGTCCGGATAGAATCGATCCTTCACGGAAGGAGCTCGGCGGTGCCTCAGGAGCAGGAGCAGAAGAAGACCCAGAAGCGTTCCGGCGGCGGCTCGGATGACGAGGCCGGCCAGGTGACCTCCGCCTCCAAGGGCGAGAAGCTCAAGGAGGAGATGGACGACATCCTGGACGAGATCGACTCCGTCCTCGAGGAGAACGCCGAGGAGTTCGTCAAGTCGTACGTCCAGAAGGGCGGCGAATGACCGAGGGTCCGCTGTTCCCGCCCGAACCCTCGGGCGGTCCGATCGGCGCGAACCCGAGCTTCGTCGATCTCGTGCGGCGAAGCCGCCCCGAGACCCTGCCGACCGCCACCGGCATCACCCCCGACGTCGCGTCGCCGCACGGGACGACCGTCGTGGCGCTGAAGTTCGCGACCGGGGTCGTGTTCGGCGGGGACCGGCGGGCGACCGAGGGCTTCACCATCGCCGACGAGAAGATGGAGAAGGTCTTCGCCGCGGACGACCTCTCGGTGATCGCGATCGCCGGGGCCGCCGGGCAGGCGATCGAGATCGTCAAGCTGTTCCAGCTCGAGCTCGAGCACTACGAGAAGATCACGGGCGACCGGCTCTCGCTCGAGGGCAAGGCGAACCGGCTCGCGCAGATGATCCGCGGGAACCTACCGATGGCGATCCAGGGGCTCGTCGTGGTGCCGCTGTTCGGCGGGTTCGACGAGCGCCGCGACGAGGGCCGGATCTTCTACTACGACGCGACCGGCGGCCGGTGGGAGGAGGACGACTACCACGCCACCGGATCGGGTGGCCGGCCCGCGAGGAGCTCGCTCAAGAAGCGCTGGCGCCCCGGCCTCGATCGCGGGGAGGCCCTCGAGGTCGCCGTGGAGGCCCTGGTGGACGCCTCGCAGGAGGACGCGGCGACCGGGGGGCCGGATCCGACGCGGGGGATCTTCCCGACCGTGGTCGTCGTGACGGCCGAGGGAGCGGAGAGCGTCGGCGCGGACGAGCTCCGGAGCGCCTACGAGCGCGTCGTGGGAGGCGGCTCGTGAGCTTCATGCCGTACGTGCCACCCGAGCAGAGGATCAAGGACCTGTCGGACTTCGCGCACAAGGGGATCGCCCGCGGCAAGTCGGTGGTGGGGCTGGAGTACACGGACGGCGTGCTGTTCATCGCCGAGAACCCGAGCGCGACGCTCCACAAGATCAGCGAGATCTACGACCGGATCGCGTTCGCCGGCGTCGGCAAGTACAGCGAGTTCGAGGACCTGCGGATCAGCGGGGTCCGGCACGCGGACCTCCGCGGCTACTCGTACGGACGCGACGATGTGCGCGCGCGCGACCTGGCCAACGCCTATTCGCAGGCGTTGTCGACGATCTTCACGCAACAGGTGAAACCGTACGAGGTCGAGATCCTCGTCGGCGAGGTGGGCGAGGGCGACGACGGTAACGAGATCTACCACGTGCTGTTCGACGGCACCGTGACGGACGAGCACGGCCACGTGGCGATCGGCGGGCACGCCGAGGAGCTGTCCAACGCGGTGCAGGAGGCGTACCAGCCGGGGTGGGACCTCGCCACGGCCGTGCGTCAGGCCGTCAAGGCCCTCTCGACCGCCGAGGGGCGCGAGATCGAGGCCGAGCAGGTCGAGGCCGGGGTGCTCGACCGGACACGCCCCCAACGCCGGAAGTTCCGCCGCCTGAGAGAGGACGAGGTCGCCACGATCCTGGCCGGCTGAGCCGGCGGTTCCACGCCTTCGTTCGGGCGGGGCCTACACTCGACGCGTGGAACGACGCATCTTCGGGCTCGAGAACGAGTACGGCGTCACCTGCACGTTCCGCGGACAGCGGCGGCTCTCGCCCGACGAGGTGGCCCGGTACCTGTTCCGACGGGTCGTGCACTGGGGACGCTCCTCGAACGTCTTCCTCGAGAACGGCGCCCGGCTCTACCTGGACGTCGGCTCGCACCCCGAGTACGCGACGCCCGAATGCGACCAGATCTCGGACCTGGTGGCGCACGACAAGGCGGGGGAGCGGATCCTCGAGGCGCTCCTCGCCGCGGCCGAGGTCCGGCTGCACGAGGAGGGCATCAGCGGGCAGGTCTACCTGTTCAAGAACAACACCGACTCGGCGGGCAACTCGTACGGGTGCCACGAGAACTACCTGGTGGCCCGGCAGGGCGAGTTCGCGCGCATGGCCGACCTGCTGATCCCGTTCTTCGTGACGCGGCAGATCTGGTGCGGCGCGGGCAAGGTCCTGCACGGCCCCCGCGGCGCCGTCTTCTGCATCGCCCAGCGCGCCGAGCACATCTGGGAGGGCGTCTCGTCGGCGACCACGCGCTCGAGACCGATCATCAACACGCGCGACGAGCCTCACGCGGACGCCGAGCGGTTCCGCCGGCTGCACGTGATCGTCGGGGACTCGAACATGTCGGAGTTCAGCTCCTGGATGAAGGTGGGCGTCACCGACCTGGTCCTTCGGATGCTCGAGGCGAACACCGTGATGCGCGACCTCTCGCTCGAGAACCCGATCCGGGCGATCCGCGAGATCAGCCACGACGTGACCTGTCGCAAGAAGGTCCGCCTGGCCAACGGGCGGGAGCTGTCGGCGATCGAGGTGCAGGAGGAGTACTACGAGCGCACCGAACGCTTCCTGGAGCGACGCGGTCCCGATCCGCAGTCCAAGCAGCTGCTGCAGGAGTGGCGCGAGGCGCTCGACGCCCTGATCCTGCAGGAGCCGGAGCGGCTGGTGCGCAAGGTCGATTGGGTCGCCAAGCAGAGCCTGATCGAGAACTATCGCGAACGCCACCAGCTGCCGCTCTCCCACCCGCGCGTCGCGCTCCTGGACCTCGCGTACCACGACGTCAACCGCACCCGCGGCCTGTACTACGTGCTCGAGCGCGCGGGCAAGATGGAACGCGCCGTGGCGGAGAAGGAGATCCAGCGGGCCATGCGGGAACCCCCGCAGACGACGCGGGCCAAGCTGCGAGGGGACTTCATCCGTCACGCGAAGCAGAAGCGTCGCGACTACACGGTGGACTGGGTCCACCTCAAGCTGAACGACCAGGCCCAGCGGACGGTGCTCTGCAAGGACCCGTTCCGCAGCGTGGACGAGCGCGTCGAGCAGCTGATCGCCCACATGTGACGAGGTCCATCGCCGGAGCGCCGACGGACCGACGCGCGACGGCGGGTGAGGCCGGCTTCAGCCGGCGCCTTTTCGCCAACGGCGCGATCCCGCCGCCATCCTGCCCGCAAGGATGCCCGCGGCACCCGCCGCGAGGAAGAACGCCGGGTCCTCCGACGCCGTCCGGCCCATCGAGTCGATCTCGACCCCCGCGCGGTCGAGCTCGTCGAGCGCCGGCCGCCCGTCCACCTCGACCAGCTGGTGGCGCTCCTCGAGGCGTCGCTCGCGCAGCGAGTCCCACACGAGGTCGCGCTCGCGTCCCTCGAGGACCGGGACGGCGACGTCGGCCGACACCCGGCACACGCGGTCCAGGATCGTGAGCGAGTGGTGCGACACCCCGCGGTGGCGTTCGCGGCCATCGGCGAACGAGACGCGCAGCGCCGCCACGGGGCGCCCGCCGAGCGCCTCCGTCGCGTTCAGGGCGTGGCCGCTCGCGAGCGCGCTGACGCCCCACGTCGTGTCGGTGCCCAGGTTGCCCGGCCCGTCGGCCACGATCACGACGTCCGCGCCGACGAGCTCCGCGGCGGCGAGCACGCCGGTCCAGATCGTCACGGCCTCGAGCTCACCGCCGAAGGCCTGGCCGCTCGTCACGAACCCGTCCAGGAGCCCCGCGACCCGCAGGCGCGGAACCAGGTTCGAGAGCCGACCCGGAAGCGCGGCCCCATCGGACATCACGTAGGCGATCCGTTCGGCGCCGGCCGCCCGCGCCCCGGCGGCGATCGGTCCGATCATCGAATGCAACGGCGCGCACACGACCGGCCTGCCGCCCAGGCCCTCGGAGCGTTCGAGCGTCTCGCGATCGGTCTCCTCGACGCTCTCCACCGCCGCCTGCAACGGCGTGTACCGAGCCTTCATCACCCGTCCCGGATGGCCGAGCTCGGTGGCGGTCTGGTCGTCGACGGCCACGACCAGGTGGAAGCCGCCCGTCCCGAGACCGAGCGCGACCCCCGTGGTGTTCACCAGGACGCGATCGCCGACCTCCACGCTGCCGACGAGCTGCGTGAACGCCACCGCGACCCCGGGCTCGCCGACGGGCGGTGGGTCGGCCGGATCGTCGTCCACGACCACGTCGAGCTCGAGCACGCCCGGACGCTCGCTCCGGATGCGCCGGACGGTGGCGTGACGCAGGCGCACGCTCCCTGTCGGGGGGCCTGGCGACATGGCGGAAGTATGATGCCGCGGCCATGCACCCGCTCGAACGCCTGGTGAACCTCGTCGCCCTGCTGCTCGAGTCCCGGACGCCGCTCACGTTCGACCAGATCCGGAGCAAGCTGGCGGAAGGGTACGGGCATCAGGACGCGTCGTCCGCCAAGCGCATGTTCGAACGCGACAAGGACGTCCTGCGCGACATCGGCGTGCCGATCGACGTGGTCTCGACCGACGCGTGGGACGTCGAGCACGGATACACGATCGACAAGGACCGCTACTACCTCCCCGACATCGCCTTCACGCCGGAGGAGCTCTCGGCGCTGTTCGTCGCGGTGCGTTCGGCGGGCGACGTGTCGGCGGAGGAGGCCGTCCGCAAGCTGCTCTCGGGCGCCGACCGCGGGATCCTGGCCGGCCTGGGGCCCCCGGCGCTCGCCGGCGAGACCGACCCGAACCTGTCCCGGGCCGCCGAGGCGGTCGCGGAGGGACGTCGCGTGCGCTTCGCGTACCGCACGTCCAGAGGCGAGCGCTCGGACCGCGCCGTGGATGCGTTCGGGCTGGCGGTCCGCGGGGGACACTGGTACCTCGTCGGCCTGGATCTGGACCGGGCGGAGATCCGTTCGTTCCGCCTCTCACGGATCTCGGACGAGCTCGAGATCGCGGGGGAGGGGAGCGAGCCCCCCGACGGTTTCCGCGCGGTCGACCACGTCCAGGCCGGGCCGTGGGGTCCGGGCGATGCCGAAACGACCGCGACCGTCGCGTTCGCGCCGGAGGTCGCGTGGTGGGCGACGAAGGGGATCGCGGGGGCGGACACGGTCCGAATCCGGGAGGACGGCTGGGTCGAGGTGCGCATCGCCTGGTCGCCGGGGGAGGGGCTGATGTCATGGATCCTGTCGTTCGGACCCGACGCCGAGGTCGCGGAGCCCCCCGAACTGCGATCCGAGATCCTCGGACGGCTGGAGGAGATCCTTGCCTCCTGAGGCAGGTCGGCGTTCGCGCGCGACCCGCAAGGCCCCCGAGAAGGCGTCCGAACGGCTCCGGCGGCTG
>Ga0222623_10000221_pt1 | contig 16598 bp, 16 predicted proteins | sample PLMtaG_FD_177336 | JGI IMG/M metagenome (GOLD analysis project Ga0222623, IMG submission 177336) | Groundwater sediment microbial communities from an aquifer in East River, Colorado, USA - PLM2_30_coex | ecosystem: Environmental > Terrestrial > Soil > Riparian zone | place: USA: East River...
CGATCCGGTGTGCTCCCTGTGAGGTCTGGTTTCTCAAGGTTTCAGGCACGGTTGAACGTTGACCAACAGATGAACCTCGTACGAACAGAGCCTACGGCGTGCGCTCGGCAGAGGCAAGGGTGGCCGCTCGCGGCGCCGCCGGCGGCGCTCAGGCGTGGCGGTCGTCGAGCCCCAGGGCCGCCCTCGCGGCCTCCCGCGAGATGCCGCCGTCGTAGCCGCGCCGGGCCAGGAACGAGACCAGGCGCCCGTACGCCACCTCGGGCCTGAGCCTCGTGAGGCGCCGAGCCCGATCAGTCGCCACCTCGAGCGCGCGGACGCTCTCGTCCTCCTCGAGGCCGGCCAGGGTCTGCTCGATCGTCTCGCGTGACACGCCCTTCGACGCGAGCGCGCTCGCGACCGCCCTCCGGCCGCTCCCGCGGACCGTCAGGTGATGTTCGGCGAGCTCTCGCGCGAAGGCCCCGTCGTCGAGCAGCCCGACCTCCTCGAGTCGGTCGAGCTCCGACGACACCTCGGCCGCCTCGAACCCCGCCTGGCGCAGCCGCGCCTCGAGCTCGCGCCGCGTCCGCGGACGGACCGCGAGCAGCCGAAGCGCGCGCTCGTGGCAGTCGAGCGGTTGCTTGACGGTGCGCTTGGTCGCCATGTGAGGACGCCGGGGGCGAGCGGGCCTTCCCCTAACCCGCTCGTGCCCCCGTCGTCTCACGCTCCTTGTCGGCCTTGGCCGCCTTCGGAGCAGGCTCGTCGGTGACCACGAGGTCCGGGACGACCTCGATCGGCGTCTCGTCGCCCTCGGCGCCGAACGCCGTGAGGCCGACCGCCTCGCGCACCCGGCGTTCGAGCTCGGTCGCGATGTCGGTGTGCTCGGCCAGGAACTGGCGCGCGTTCTCGCGGCCCTGCCCGAGCTGATCGCCCTCGTACGTGAACCACGCCCCGCTCTTCTTGACGATCTCGAGGTCGACGCCGACGTCGAGGAGGCTCCCCTCCTTGGAGATGCCGACGCCGTACATGATGTCGAACTCGCACTGGCGGAACGGCGGCGCGACCTTGTTCTTCACGACCTTGACGCGCGTCCGCGACCCCACCACGTCGGTCCCGTCCTTCAGGTTCTCGATCTTGCGCACGTCCAGCCGGACCGAGGAATAGAACTTCAGCGCGCGGCCCCCGGGGGTCGTCTCGGGGTTGCCGAACATCACGCCGATCTTCTCACGGAGCTGGTTGATGAAGATCGCCGTGGTGTCGAACCGCGAGAGCGTGCCCGAGAGCTTGCGCATCGCCTGCGACATCAGCCGCGCCTGCAGGCCGACGTGGGTGTCGCCCATCTCGCCCTCGATCTCGGCCCGAGGGACGAGTGCCGCCACCGAATCGATCACGACCACGTCGAGCGCGCCCGAACGCACCAGCATGTCGGCGATCTCGAGCGCCTGCTCGCCGGAGTCCGGCTGCGAGACCAGGAGCTCGTCGATGTTCACACCGAGCCGTTGCGCGTACGTCGGGTCGAGCGCGTGCTCGGCGTCGATGAACGCGGCGATGCCGCCGTGGCTCTGGGCCTCGGCGATGATGTGGAGGCAGACCGTGGTCTTGCCCGAGCCCTCGGGCCCGAACACCTCGACCACGCGTCCGCGCGGGATCCCGCCCACGCCCAGCGCGATGTCGAGCGCGAGCGAGCCTGAGGGGATCACCGAGATGCCGGCGCCCATCGGGTGCTCGCCGAGCTTCATCACCGCGCCCTTGCCGAACTGCTTCTCGATCTGCGTGAGGGTGACGTCGAGCATCTTGTCCCGGTCGTCCATCCGCGAAGCCTCCTTCTTGCTCCCGCCCACCTGGGTCCTCGCCCACCCCGCGACCGCGTCGGTGAGCTCCTCGTCGAGGGAGGACCGCACGCTACCGCGAGGGTCTGACATGGATTACACCCCTGTAGTTCGGACCGTGCAACCCCGCAGACGCTACTCGAACAAGTGTTCGAGGTCAAGCAGGTCGCGGATCACGTGGCAACCCGAGCGGGTAGATCCCGAGCGGCTCGTACACGGGAGCGGGCCGGCGCAGGTGGCTGAGGAACAGCACGATCCGGTCGATCTCGAACGGCTCGCTCGCGAACTCGACCTCGAGCGGCCCGAGCCCGACCGGCGGGTCGAAACGAGCGACCGACAGGTGCGGGGTGAAGGCGCGTTTCTCCGGCGCGAACTCGCGCGCGAGGGCCTCGTCGACGGCCGCCGCCAGGCGTTCGAGCCGCCCGTCGCCGTCGTCGAGCCCGGCCCACAGGACGCGGGCCATACGGTCGCTCGGGAACGCCCCGAGCCCCTCCACCCGCGTCGGGAACGGCGCGTGGCGGCCGGCAACGGCCGAGATCGATCCGGTCACCCACTCGACCAGCCGCGGGTAGGTGGAACCGAGGAACTTCACCGTCACGTGCTGGTTCTGGATCGGCACCCATCGCGCCTTCGGGAACCGCTCGCGGACGGGGCGCACCGCCTCGGCCAGGGCGCCGCGGATGTCCTCCGGGATCTCCACCGCGGCGAACAGGCGGAGCGGCTTCGCCTCCGGACGCGAGGCGCGATCGCGCGCCATCAGTTCGTCTCCATCAGTCGGGCAGCGGGAGGCCGAGCAGGTGCCGGCGGACCAGGTCGAGCGCCGCGAGCTCGGAGAACCGGCGGACGAGCTCGCGGTCGTACGGCCAGCGGAACCCGTGCTGGTGCGCCGTCCCCTCGGCATCGAACCCGATCCAGACCTGCCCGGGCTCCGCGCCGCCGTGGCGTTCGGGACCGGCCGCGCCCGTGAGCGCCACCGCCAGGTCGGCGCCGAACACCCGTCGGGCCCCCGAGGCCATCTCGGCCGCGCACTCGCGGCTCACGGGCCCCGGCCCGTCGAGCGTCGCCTCGGACACACCGAGGAGCGAGCGCTTGGCCTCGATCGAATACGTCACGGCCGAGCCGAGGAAGTACGCGGAGGCGCCGGCCACCGCGGTGATCCGTTCGCCGAGGCCGCCGCCCGTGAGCGACTCGGCGCACGCGATCGTCAGGCCTCGCTCGGCGAGCAGCCGCCCGGTCACGACCTCGAGCGGCTCGTCCCCCGAGCCGTACACGTGGTCGCCCAGCCGCTCGCGCACCCGCCCCTCGAGCGTGTCGAGCAGGGCGTTCGCCTCGGCGGGCGAACCCTTGGCGGTCAGCCGGACGTGCACCTCTCCCCCGCCGGCGAGGTAGGCGACCGTCGGGTTCGACGACGCATGGAACAGGTCGTCCAGGAGCTCGGAGATCCTCGACTCGGCGAGCCCGTAGACGCGGAGCATCCGCGAGACGAGCGACGCGGGACCGACGAGCGCCGAGAGCTCGGGCAGGATCGTCCCCTCCATCATCTCCCGCATCTCCGAGGGGACGCCGGGGATCGCGTACACGGTCGCGCCGCCGATCGAGAGGACGAGCCCGGGCGCGGTCCCCCGCTCGGGCGTGATGGAGCGGCCGCCCTCGGGGACGTCGGCCTGGGCGAGGTTGGACGCGGGCATGTCGCGGCCGCGGACGCGGAACCGGTCGCGGAGCGCGTCCTCGATCTCGGTGTGCCGCACGAGCCGTGCGCCCGCCGCCTCCGCGAGCGCCGGGCGGGTCACGTCATCCTGCGTCGGCCCGAGCCCACCGGTCACGAGCACCACGTCGGCCCGGGAGGCCGCGAGGGCGATCGCCTCGACGATGCGCCGCTCGTTGTCGCCGACCACCTGATGGTGCAGAACGTCGACGCCCAGCTCGGCGAGCCGCTCCGACATCCACCGCGCGTTCGTGTTGGCGATCTGCCCGATGAGCAGCTCGGTCCCCACCGCGACGATCTCGGCCCTCACGGGCGGGATCAGCCTCCCGGTGTCGAGGGCTCTTCGTAGCTGTAGGTGTCCTCCCACGGTTCGCCCGTCTTGCCGGGGAACCCGTAGTCGACGCCGCTCACGATGACGTGCGCCGTGTTGCCCTCGGACAGACGGACGGTGATCGAGCTCGCTGCGTCGAACGAGCGTCCCTCGCCCGCGCGCAGCTGGAAGCGCTGAGGGTCGCCCCCGTCGGCCACGATCGTGACCTCGACCGGGCGTTGCGCCTCGACGCCGACGCTGAAGGGCCGCCCGACGTCGACGCCGGCGGTCATGCTGCCGGTCCCCTCGGACAGGTTGGCCGGCGGCGGTGCGGGGCGTCGGGCCGACAGCACGCCGAACGCGCTCGCGAGCACCAGCACGGTGGCCGCGACGAGGATCCAGAGGCGATGGTCGTCGCGCCGGCGTCGCGCGCCCAGCACGGGCTCGGACCGCACGGGCGGGGGGACCACGACCACCTCGTCGTCCCGGCCCAGCTCGGCCTCGTACATCGCGACGACCTTGTCCGGGGACAGCCTGAGGTAGGTGGCATAGGTTCTCAGGCACCCACGCAGGTGGACATCACCCAGGAGCAGATGGAAGTCCTCCGCCTCGATCGCCTCGAGGAACTCAAGCCGCACGCGCGTATCGCGTGCCGCCTCCTCCAACGTCACGTCGCGCGCCTCGCGCACCTTTCGGAGCGCGGGGCCCACGCTGACGGTCGTTCGCTGCAAGGAACCTCCCGGCCGGATCGCGGGCATCCTAACGGACGACCGCGAAAACGGGCACCTGAGCTGGAACCGCGGGTGACGCGCGCGTCGAGCTGGGGCCGAGCCCGTCCTCAGCCGGCGCGCGCCGAGCGGGACTCCTCCCACTCCTCCGGCGTCACGAGCACGTCGCGTGCCTTCGACCCGAGCGACGGACCGACGATCCCGCGGTCCTCCATCAGGTCCATCAGCCGCCCGGCGCGCGCGAACCCGACCTTCAGCTTGCGCTGCAGCATGCTCGTGGATCCGAGCTGCGAGCGGATCACGAGCTCGGCCGCCTGCTCGAGTAGGTCGTCGTCCCCCCCGAGCCCGCCGTGCTCCTCGCCCTCGCCCGGCGGCTTCCCCAGCCCCTCGACGCTCATCGCGTACTCGGCCGAGCGCTGTTCCCGGACCCAGTCCCCGACCGCCTGGATCTCCTTCTCCGTCACCCAAGCCGCCTGCAGGCGCGCCGGCTTGGAGGCCGAGGACGGCGCGAACAGCAGGTCGCCGTGCCCGACCAGCTTCTCGGCGCCGTTCATGTCCAAGATCACGCGCGAGTCGGCCTGGCTCGAGGTCATGAGCGCGATGCGGCTCGGGATGTTCGCCTTGATCAGGCCGGTCACGACGTCGACGCTGGGGCGCTGCGTCGCGACGACCAGGTGGATCCCGACGGCTCGCGCCATCTGGGCGATCCGGCAGATCGCGTCCTCGACGTCCCGCGGGGCGACCATCATCAGGTCGGCGAGCTCGTCGATCACGACCAGCAGGTAGGGGAAGTCGACGACGCGGTCCTCCTGCCCCGGCGGGATCCGCAGCGTCTCCTCCTCCATCCCCGCGCGGTACCCGTCGATGTCGCGGACCCCCACCATCGCGAGCAGCTCGTAGCGCTGCTCCATCTCACGTACGACCCATGCGAGCGCCTCGGCCGCGCGCTTGGGGTGCACGATCACCGGGACGAGCAGGTGCGGCAGGTCGGCGAAGTGCACGAGCTCGACGCGCTTGGGGTCGACGAGCACGAGCTTGACCTCGTCGGGGTCGGCGCGCATCAGGATCGAGGTGATGAACGAGTTGATGAGGCTCGACTTGCCGGCGCCGGTCGCCCCGGCGATCAGCACGTGGGGCATGTCCGCGAGGTTGACGAGCTGCGCCCGCCCGTGGACGTCCTTGCCGAGCGCGACGGCCAGCGGGTGCTCGTCGTCGAGCGCGGTCTTCGAGCGCAGGATGTCGCCGAGCATCACGAAGTCGCGGACCTTGTTCGGCACCTCGACCCCGATCGCGGAGCGACCGGGGATCGGCGCGATGATCCGCACGTCCGGGGTCGCGAGCGCGTACGCGATGTCGTCGGCCAGCGAGAGCACCTTGTTCACCTTCGTGCCGGCCTCGATCTCGACCTCGTACAGGGTCACGGTCGGCCCCCGGTGCGCCGCCACGACGTGGGCCGGCACGCCGAACGTGTGGAAGGTGCGTTCGAGCGCGGCCTTCTGGTGGTCCTCGTCCCGTTCGCTGGACGCCGACGGCGGCGAGGTTCGGAGCAGCTCGAGCGGCGGGAGCTCGTACGGCCCGCCTCCGGTCGGCCGCACGAGCGCGGGCACCTCGATCGGCTCGGGCTCCTCCTCCGGGTCCTCGTCCTCGGGGAGCTCGACCAGCGAGAAGCCGTCGCCCGCGTGCACGATCCGTGGTTCGGCGACCTCCTCCTCCTCCTCCTCTTCTTCCTCGTCCTCGTCGAGCTCGTCGTCGCCGTCCCGCGAGAACGCCTCCACGATCCGGTCCCAGATCGCCGACAGCGGGGTCCCCGTGAAGATCAGCAGGCCGAGCAGGACGGCGCCGCCCCAGACGATGGCGACGCCGATCCCCGACACGAGCTTGCCGAGCGGCCACGAGGCGAGTGCGCCGACGACGCCGGCCGCGCCGCTCAGTCGCCCGTAGTCGCCGAACGGCCGGGGGTTCCCCTGCCAGAGCGAGATCAGCGCGAGCACGCCGACGGCCGCGATCGCGAACCCGATGAACATCCGCAGACGATCCTGCTCGGCCGTCCCCCGGAGCAGGATCAGCCCCCAGAACAGGGCGAGGATCGGGAAGACGACTGCCGCGATGCCGAACGTGGCGTGCAGTAGCCAGTCCAGGCCCGCCCCGACCGGCCCGGCCGAACCGAACCACAGCCCGAGGATCGCGAGGAGCGCGAGCACGACGAGACCGATCCCGAGGGCGTCGCGGGCCCAGGGACGGAGGTGGCTCCTGACCGAGGGCCGCTTGCTCTTCCTCTTGCCGCGGCCCTTCGTGGTGCTCGCCAACTACACCTCCACGATCACGGGCAGGATCACGGGCTTGCGCTGCGTGACCTCGTAGAAGTACTTGCCGAGGACCCGCCGGATGTTCTGCTCGAGCACCCCACGGTCGACCACCTCGGCCTCGGCGCTGTCCTTCAGGGAAAGCATGACGCGTTCGCGCGCCTCTTCAAGGATGTCGCCCGAGGTCTCGTCGAACACGAACCCGCGGTTCACGATGTCCGGGCCCGAGAGCACCTGCCCGTGGTGCCCGTCGACCGCCACCACGACCACCACCACCCCGTCGGCCGAGAGCTTGCGCCGGTCCCGCAGGACCACCTCGCCGACGTCGCCGATGCCGAGCCCGTCGACGAGGGTCATCCCGGCCGGCGCCCGCTCGATCACGTGCACCTTCTCCCCGACCTCGACCACGTCTCCGTCCTCGCAGATCAGGACGTGGTCGGCGGCGATGCCGACCTCGGTCGCGATCTTCGCGTGGTGGGCGAGGTGACGTCGCTCGCCGTGGATCGGGATGAACCATCGCGGGCGCACGAGGGAGAGCATCAGGCGGAGCTCCTCCGCGGCGGCGTGGCCGCTCGCGTGCACCGGGTAGGCGGGGAGGTGGAACACGTCCGCGCCGGTCCGGTAGAGCCCGTCGATCACGCGATGGATCGCGGGCTCGTTGCCCGGGATCAGGCTCGACGACAGCACGACGCTGTCGCCCTCCTTGAGCTTGACCCACTTGTGCTCGCGCGCCGCCATCAGGCTCAGGGCCGAGAACGGTTCCCCCTGCGAGCCCGTACAGACCACGACCACGCGGGACGGGTCACGATGCTCGACCTCCTCGATCGGGATCACGTCGTCCTCGGGCACGTGCAGGATCCCGAGCAGCCGGGCCGCCTCGACGCTCTGGAGCATCGAGCGGCCCAGGAACGCGACGACGCGCTCGTCGGCCCGGGCGGCGTTCACCACCTGCTGGATCCGGTGGATGTGGCTCGAGAAGCATGCGACCACGACGAGCTGCGGGGCGCGGGCGATGATGTCCTGGAGGACCGGGCCCACGCTCCGCTCGCTGTCCGTATACCCGGACTCCTCGGCGTTGGTCGAGTCGCTGAGCAGTAGGTGCACGCCCCTTCCCGCCTCCTCGGCGAGCGCGTGCAGGTCGGTGGCGCGCCCGTCCAGCGGGGTCTGGTCGATCTTGAAGTCGCCGGTGTGCAGGATCGAGCCGTAGGGCGTGTCGATCACCACCGCCATCCCGTCCGGGATCGAGTGCGTGACGCGGAGGAACCGCATCGAGAACGGCCCGGCGACCGCGGCCTCCCCGGGCGTGACCTGCCGGAACTCGGCGCGGTCGCGGACCTGATGCTCCTCCAGCTGCCCCTCGAGCAGCGCGAGCGTGAACGCCGTCCCGTACACCGGCAGCGGGTTCCCGTCGAACTCGCGCAGCAGGTACGGCAGGGCGCCGATGTGGTCCTGATGCCCGTGCGTCAGCACGATGGCCTCGACGTCGTCGAACCGTTCGCGCACGTACTCGAAGTCCGGCAGGACGAGGTCGATGCCGGGCATCTCGGCGTGCGGGAACGACAGGCCGACGTCGACGATCAGGATCCGGCCGTCGAGCTCGACGCAGGCCATGTTCCGACCCACCTCGCCGACCCCTCCGAGGAAGACGACGCGCGCGGGCCCGACGGGTTCAGAGGAGCCCGGCATCCACCAGGGCCTTGCGGATCCGCTCCCGCTCCTCCGAGGTCGCCGGCACGAGCGGGAGCCGCGGCGGGCCGACGGGGAGCCCGATCATCTCGAGCGCGGTCTTGACCGGGATGGGGTTCGAGGTGATGAACAGCGCGTTGAACAACGGCGTCAGCTCCTCGTGGATCTTGCGTGCCGCGGGAATGTCGCCGGCCTCGATGAGGTCGCACATCTGGCGGATCCTCCCGCCCACGAGGTGACCGGCCACCGAGACCACCCCGACCGCGCCCAGGCACATGTAGCCGAACGTCGCCCAGTCGTCGCCGCTGTACACCTCGAAGTCGGGTGAGACCTCCGAGATCAACCTCGAGATCCACTGGAAGTCGCCGGTCGAGTCCTTCACGCCGACAATGTTCGGGACCTCGGCGATCCGCAGCAGCGTGTCGTGTTCGATGCGGGTCCCGGTCCGCCCGGGGATGTTGTACGCCACCACCGGGATCGAGACCGCGTTCGCGACCTGCGTGAAGTGCTCGAGCAGTCCTCGCTGCGGGGGCTTGTTGTAGTACGGCGTCACGAGCAACAGCCCGTCGGCGCCGAGCTCCTCGGCCTCGCGCGACAGCTCGAGCGTTTCGGCCGTGCTGTACGTGCCCGTCCCGCACAACACCTTCCCCTTGCCCCTGGCGACGTCGATCACCGCCTCGAACAGATCCAGCTTCTCCCGGTGGGTGAGCGTGGGAGACTCGCCGGTCGAACCCGCAATGACGAGCGAGTCCGAGCCTCGCTCGTACAGGTGTGCGGCGAGCGAGCGGGCCGCGTCCAGGTCGAGCCCGTGATCGTCGCGGAAGGGTGTGACCATGGCGGTGACGACCGCCCCGAACCTGCCGGCCATGATGCCTCCTCACTCCGGTGCGGCGCGTTGCACGGTCCGCACGATAACCACATCTGCCACATGTTGCACATGTCGTTCAGGGGTGTCCAGAGGGTACCGAGCAACGTCGCGCAGGTGTGGAAGGGGCGTCGCTCGTGCCTCCGGCATCTCCTGCGGCTCCTGTTCGGGCTCCGCTCTCGTGCTCGGGCCGGGCGGTGCGACCGCCCGGCTCGGGCGGAGGGCGCCGCTATCCTAGCCAGCATGCCGCGCATCTACACCAAGACCGGTGACGACGGCACCACCGGTCTCCTCTACGGGGGCCGGGTCTCCAAGGCCGATCTCGTGCCCGAGGCCTGCGGGACGATCGACGAGGCCGTCGCCGTGCTCGGTCTCGCGAGGGCGCACGCGAGCGACCCCTCGCTCTCGGACGAGCTCCTGGGGCTGCAGCGGGAGTTGTTCGTGGTGGGGGCCGACCTCGCCACCAACCCCGACGAGCGCGCCAAGCTCGAACCCGGTGTGTCACTCGTCTCGCCGGACATGGTCGCGCGGCTGGAGTCGCGGATCGACGAGCTCGTCGAGGCCCATCCCCTTCCGAACGCCTTCATCGTCCCCGGCGCGAACCCCGTCTCCGCCTTCCTCGACCTCGCGCGCGCCACGATCCGCCGCGCCGAACGGCGCGTGGTCGAGCTCCGCGAGTCGGACGCCATCGTCAACGAGGACGCGTTCCGCTACCTGAACCGCCTTTCCGACGCGCTGTTCGTCCTTGCGCGGGTCGCGGCGGGCGAGGCGGAGCCGCGCAGCCGCACCGACGAGCCGCGCGGCTAGGCGGTCCGGACGAACGCGCCGTAGTTGTCGGCGCCGAACAGCAGGACGAGCAGCCCGATGTCGTCGACCGTGATGTCGTCGAGCCTCACGTCGAACGTCGCGCTCTCCCCCGCCGGGACGGGCGCGCTGGCCACGACCTCGCCGTCGATCTCGTGGCCGTCGACCGCGTCCTCGACGTAGAGGCCGGGTGGATCGAGGTCGTGCTCGGAGTCGTTCTCGACCTCGAGGGTCCCGTCGCTCCCGTCGAGGTCGACCGTCACGAGCAGACCCTCGTTCGCGTACTCGAAGGTCGCGGTGCCGGGGGCGCCCGTGAACGACTGGGCCGGGGTCGGGACCTCGCTGGTCGTGCTCGGGCCCGTCGACCCGGTCGGTCCCCCGTCCCCGCCGCCGTCCCCTCCGGTGCAGGCCCCGAGCGCGATCGCCACGCACAAGAGCGCGACGAGACGACCGGTAGGCTTCATCGGGTCGCGGCATGCTACACGACCCGCCGAAGGAGGAAGAGCACGTGAGGACGCTCGAACTGCGACGTCACGCGCAGCGTCACCCGACGGCCGACAGGCTGTCCGAGCAGGGTCGCGCGCAGGCGCAGTCGGTGGGCGCGACGCTCGCGGGCGGGTACTCGGTGGTGTTCGTCTCCCCCGCCGAGCGGGCGGCCGAGACCGTCGCGTGGCTCCTCCGCGGTCTCGGGGAGCAGCTCCCAGCCCACGCCGTCGTCCCGGGTCTGGCCGCGCAGGACAACGACGGGTCGCCGCTCGCGATGGCCGGCGTCGTCGCGGCGCTGCTCGACGCCGTCCCGGAGGGCGAACGCGGGCTCGCGATCTCGCACACGCCGCTGATCGAGCGCGCGGTCCTGGGGCTCACCGCGGCCGAGATCGAGCCGCTCGCCGAGTGCGAGGGGGTCCTGCTCTCCAAGGCCGGTGACGACGACCCCGTCGAGGTCGGCGAGCTCCGGCTCCGCTGACGGGACATGGACCTCTCGATCCCGCTCGCGGCGTTCGGTCTCGGCGTCGCCCTGGGTGCGTCGCCCGGACCCGTGCAGCTCCTGCTCTTCTCCGAGGCGTCGCGCGGCGGCGCCGGACGGGGCCTGCGGGCCATGGCCGGCGCGAACGCGACCTTCGGCCTGCTGATGCTGCTGCTCGCGGCGGGGCTGTCCTCGCTCGAGCCGGGCGAGACGTTCCTGCGCGTCGTCAAGGTGATCGGCGGCGGGTTCCTGGTGTTCCTCGCGGTGGATGCGATCCGCGAGGGCCGTCGCCCCCAGTTGGTCGACGACCCGGGCGGGGGGCTGCATCCCAGCGTCCGGGGGATCGTCGCGGTCCTGCTGAACCCCGGGGTCTACGTGTTCCTCGCGACCACGGGCACCGCCGTGGTCGCGAGCGCCGTCGACGAGGGCGGGCGCGGTCTCGCCATCGTCACGGTCGTCGCGCTGCTACTCGGCGTGTCGCTGATGGACTCCGCGATGGTGTTGCTCGGCGCCGGGGCGCACCGCGTGAGCGAACGCTTCTTGCGGATCCTCGGCGACGCGCTGGCGGTCGCGATGGGCGCGCTCGGCGTGTGGTTGATCGTCCGCGGGATCGCCGGCTGAGGGTCGTCAGTAGGCGTACGGGGACCAGGGCGCCGGCCGCCACCCGAACATCGCGTCGGCCGTCGAGACCGCACCGTCGCGGCGTTCGACGACGCGAGCGGCGCCGTGCAGCTGCCGGAACGACGGTCCTCCGAGGTAGGCGGCCCCGAGATCGCTCGCCGTGCAGGCGAGGTCGACAGGCTCCTGCACGCCGACCGCCACGGTCGCGTGCCCGCCGGAGACCTCGAACACATACCTGCCCTCGTTCCACGGGCAGAACGGGTCCGCGATCTCGAGGCAGAGACGACCGTCGCTCGAGTAGCTCCTTGCCCCGAGCGCGGCCGACACGTCGACGAGCCGCACCCACAGGTTGTCGGTGATCGTGGGCCGGATCCGTCTCGGGTCTTGCAGCAGGTACAGGAGCGGCTCGTCCACGGGGCGGTTCCATGCCTGGACCGTCTCGATGAGATCGACGTCCAACACGTACCTCCACAGATCCGCGTACGCCGAGGGCGTCGTCGCATCGAGGTGCCGCACGGAGAGCACCGACCGCGAGAACCCGTGCGGCCAGTCCTGCCTCACCTTGTAGACCGCATAGCCGTCGGTCCCCTCGTCCCCCACGTGGAGGACGAAGAACGACGGGATCGTCTTGTCGTCGCCGTGCTCGTGCCCGAGGTCGTACTCGAGGCGTCGCCGGTCGAGCCGAACCATCCCCGGCCGGAGGAGCCGGTTCGCCGCGTTGATCGAGAGGATCTCCTCCACGGCGTCCGCCCGCTCGACGGCGCGGATCTCGCCGGCCGGCGCGTAGCCTCGGACGAACGCCGAGCGCGCCGTCTCGACCCGGAACGAGAGCCCGAACGTCGCCAGCCCGTAGCCGAACCGGCCGTAGATCCCGCCCTCGGACGCGAACAGGACCGAGGCGATCTCGCCTCGGCGGCGCGCGTCATCGAGCTGACGCCGCATCAGCTCGGTGTTGATCCCGCGACGCCGGCGGGTCGGACGGACACCGACGGCGGTCACGAAGCCGACCTCGGTCTGGCCGCCCGGGACCGTCATCGTCATCGTATAGGCGCCGGACGTCCCCACGATCTCGGGGCCGTCGAAGGCCGCGAAGCACCGGTCGGGCTCGGCCATCGTGCGTTCGCGCTCGAGATCGTCGTTGCTCGCCGCCGAGCTGGACGCCGCCTCGGTCGCCCGGAAGAAGGCATCGAGCTCGCCCTCGGAGATCGTCCGGATCTCAACGTCCATCGGGCGAGCTTACGTGGCGGGCAGGCCTTCGAAGAGGTCGCCGAGCACGGGGTCCCGCGGTCGTCGCTCGGGCCAGGCCACCACGAACGACTCGATCGACAGCATCTCCGGCAACAGGTCGAACGGAACGTCCTCGAGCTCGTCCTGCGTCTTGTGGCACCGGATCGCCTCGAGCTTGCGTTCGTAGACGCTCGAGGCGTCGACGCGGGCCCCGATCGCCACGTCGGGAACGCCCCGCGGCATGAACGGCTGGTCCGGGTCCATGGGTTCGAGCCCCCGCCCACGCAGGAGCTCGTTCAGGCGGTCGAGCGTGCTCTGCGCGATCGCGTTGTGCAGCAGCCTCGAGAACGCCGCCCCGCCCGAGGACGTCCGCAGGGCGCCGAACGCCTCGGTCGCGATCGCGCCGATCGCCACGTGGTCGTCGTGACCCGTGATGCCGTCGGGACCGAAGGTGATGACGACCTCCGGGGCGACATCCTCGAGCACGCCTCGCACCTCCGCCACGAGCTCGCCGCGCGGGATCGCGTTCAGGCCGCCGTCCGGATGCCGGAGGAACCGCACGTCCGGGTCGAGCCTGAGGGCGCGCCACGAGGCGAGGTCCTCGGCCTCGCGGACGCTCGCGAGGGTCTCGCGCGTCGCGAGCGACGCGTCGGCGATGCGGCCTGCCTCGCCGCTCGTCGCCAGGATCACGGTGAGCTCGACCTCGTCCTGCGAGTGGAGCGCGAGGCTGCCGCCCACGCCGAAGGTCTCATCGTCGGGATGTGCGAAGACGCACGCGACCCGTCGCACCGGGCTACGGCAGCGGCGGGAGGTCGAGCAGCGGCTCGAGCCCGATCGTGAGCCCCGGCCGAATCATCACGGCCCGGGCGGCCATCAGCACCCCCGGCATGAACGAGGACCGATCGGTCGAGTCGTGCCGGATCGTGAGCGTCTGTCCCTGTCCGCCGAAGATGACCTCCTGGTGCGCCACCAGCCCGGGCAGCCGAATGGAGTGCACGCGGATCCCCTCGACGTCGCCCCCGCGCACCCCTTCCAGCGACTCGGCGAGCGGGCCGCGCCACGACCCGTCCCGCTCCTCCTGGATCCGACGTACGGTGGCGACCGCGGTCCCCGAGGGGGCGTCCGCCTTCTGGTCGTGATGGAGCTCGATGATCTCGACGGCCGGCAGGTAGCGGACCGCCTGTGCGGCGAAGCGCTGCATCAGCACGGAGCCGAGCGCAAAATTCGCCGCGACGATCACGTTCGATTCGTGACCCTCGTCCGAGAGCAGCTTGTCGATCTCCTGCAGGTTCTCGAGCGAGATCCCGGTCGTACCGACGACCGCGTGCACCGCGTGCGAGATGCACCAGCGGATGTCGTCCATCGCGACGTCCGGGTGCGTGAAGTCGATGGCGACCTCGGCGTTGGCCTCGAGCAGCCGATCGAGTTCGTCGGAGACCGGCGCATCGATCTCCGGGTGTCCGATCATCTGCCCGATCTTCTGTCCGACCTTCGAACGATCGATCGCGGCGACGAGCGCGAAGTCATCCGAGTCCGCCAGGGCCCGGCAGACCATCAGCCCCATCCGGCCGCAGGCACCGATCACGCCGATGCGGATCACGCGATCGCGTCCTTGCTCGAGAAGGGACCGAGGACGGTGACCGTCATCGGTTGCGAGAGTACCCGTTCGGCGGCGCGCGCCGCGTCCTCCGGCGTCACGGCGTCGATGCGACCCAGGAGCTGGTTCACGGTCAGGGTCTCGCCGTGCCCGATCTCCGACTTGCCCAGCCGCGACATGCGCCCGCCGGGGTCCTCGAGCGACAGCACGAGCGACCCCTTCATGTGGCCCTTGGCGCGCTCGAACTCGTCGGGGCCGAGGCCCTTGTTGGCCACGTCCTCGAGCTGTGCCCGCATGATCGCGAGCACCTCCTTCGCGCGCCCGGGCGTGGTGCCGGCGTAGGCGCAGAACACGCCCGCCTCCGCGTACATCGCATGGTACGAGTACACGCTGTAGGCGAGCCCGCGCTTCTCCCGCACCTCCTGGAACAACCGGGAGCTCATCCCGCCGCCGAGCGCGTTGTTGACGACGCCAAACGCGAACCGGTCCGGGTCGGTCCGCGACAGACCGCTGGTCCCGACGCAGATGTGGGCCTGCTCGGTCTTGCGCTTGTTGACCACCGAGCGTCCCGACGGGGTGGGGGCGTCGCCGGCCGTCCGCAGGTTCCAGGCGCTCGGGCCCTCGGCGCGCACCGCGCCCGGCTCCATGTGCTCGGCGACGAGCTCGAGCAACTCCTCGTGCCGCAGGTTCCCCGCCGCGACGACGACCACGTTGCCCGCGACGTAGTGCCTGCGGTAGAAGCGCCGCACCTGGTCGCGGCCGGCGGCCTGGATGCTCTGCTTGGTGCCGAGGATCGGGCGGCCGAGCGGGTGCCCGGGCCACAATGTCTCGGTGAACAGGTCGTGTACGAGATCGCCCGGATCGTCCTCGTGCTGGTTGATCTCCTCGAGGATCACCTGGCGCTCGGCGTCCAGGTCGGCCGCCCGCAGCACCGAGTGCTGCAGCATGTCCGCGAGGAAGTCCACGGCCATCGGAAGGTCCCGGTCGCGCACCCGCGCGTAGAACGCCGTGTACTCCTTGGCGGTGAACGCGTTCACCTCGCCGCCGACCGCGTCGAACGCCTCGGCGATGTCGCGCGCGCTCCGGGTCTTCGTCCCCTTGAACAGCAGGTGCTCGAGGAAGTGGCTCGACCCCGAGATCGGCGGCGGCTCGTCACGCGAGCCGGCCAGGACCCAGAAGCCGAGCGCCACCGAGCGGACGCCGGGCATCCGCTCGGTGACGACGCGCAGGCCGGAGGTGAACTCCGTGCGTCCGATCGACATCGGCTACGCGGGATCGCGCGGTTCGCGCGCGCGGTCCCGTGGGCGTCGGTCGCGGTCGCGCGGCCGGCGATCGCGGTCGCGATCGCGACGCGGAGGCCGGTCCTGCGCCTCCTGCTCCATCCCCTCGGGGATCGCCCACTCCTCGCCCACGGGCTTGAGCGAGATCTTCCCGCGATCGTCGATGTCCTGGACCTCGACCTCGATCGTGTCCCCGACCTTGACCGCGTCCTCGACGTTCGCGAGCCGCTTGCCCTTGCCGAGCTTGGAGATGTGGATCAGGCCGTCGCGCCCCGGCACCAGGTTGACGAACGCACCGAACGTGGTCGTGTTGACCACGGTGCCGGTGAAGTGCTCGCCGACGCTGATCGGCCGCGGGTTCGCGATCTCGTCGATGATCCGCGCCGCCTCGTCCGCCCCGCCGGCCTCGCGAGCCCCGACGAACACGGTCCCGTCGTCCTGGATGTCGATGTCGGCCCCGGTCAGGGCCACGATCTCGTTGATCTTCTTGCCCTTGGGACCGATCACCTCGCCGATCTTGTCCACCGGGATCTTGATCGTGAGGATCCGCGGGGCCTTCGGGTTGACCTCGGTCCGCGGCTCCGGGATCGCGTCGCGCAGCACCTCGAGGATCTGGAGTCGTGCCTCCTTCGCCTGATCGAGTGCGCCCGCGAGCACCTCCCCGGGGAGGCCGGTGACCTTCATGTCCAGCTGGATCGCCGTG
>Ga0222623_10000227_pt1 | contig 16485 bp, 19 predicted proteins | sample PLMtaG_FD_177336 | JGI IMG/M metagenome (GOLD analysis project Ga0222623, IMG submission 177336) | Groundwater sediment microbial communities from an aquifer in East River, Colorado, USA - PLM2_30_coex | ecosystem: Environmental > Terrestrial > Soil > Riparian zone | place: USA: East River...
ATTTCATCATCTATTGTGATCTTTACCTGTTTAGGATTCAACTTGTCTAATTTATCATTGCATAAACATGTTCCAAAAGTTCCTTGTTACTTACGGGTTTCGCCATGAAATGTCTTTGTCCCTTTAAAGGGTACACTTTGTTATTCTGAGTATTGTAAGACTCCATACTACTCAGTGCTGTGATAAATAGTGTCTTGATGTTCGAATCGCGTGACTTAAGTTGATCATATAATTCAAAGCCATTAATTTTAGGCATCATAATATCCAATATCGTCAAGTCATATAGATTTGGTTTGAATTTTTCCAAAGCCACGACCGAATCTGTAAAGTAATCTATATTGAATCCATATTTTTCGAGTCTCGTTTCAAAAGTTCCGCCTACGTCTTTTTCCTCATCGACTATCAAAATTCGCTTCTTCAATTGAGCCATTTACACCAACCCTCGAATGCCTTACATCTAAGTAGTACCCTTATCTTTACATTTCGATAAATAAATAATTATCTGAACGTCCTTTTGGCTGATATGATTAGCAAATTGTTATACTAGCGTTGATTGTAGATGATGGAGATTATTATAGAACGCATTGTCAAAAATGCGGACAATGGTTATATGGCGATTCTGTTGGTCGTGAGTGTGGTAACATAAATGAATGATTTTTTATTTTTTAGATTCATTGCTGTGAGATATTTTCTATCCTTTTCGTGATCCTCACTTGCAATTCGTATGTCGTTAGTCGTGGAATAAAATTATATCACGGCCATTGATAATATAGTCATTGAGCAAGATTTCTACGTTTTTAACGTCAATAAAAGACGGTTCTTTCTTGAGATTTAAAGATAGAGAGAACGCAGCATGGAGTTTAGGGCGATTTCTTAAAAATGACGTTAAAGGTGGCGACCCAAATGAGGTTAGAGTAATTGGGATTCCAAGAGGTGGAGTTATAATGGCTGCTATTGTGGGGAAAATACTTAATGTCAAGTACGATATCGTTATTCCTCGTAAGTTGAGAGCCCCATATAACGAAGAGTTGGCAATTGGGGCCGTAATTGACGCAGAAAATCCGCTAGTGTGCCTCGATCAATATTTGATTGAACAACTAAATGTTTCGAGTAAATATATCGAATCTGAAAAACAGAATCAAATTCAAGAAATTAAACGTAGAGTGTCGCTTTATCAAACTAATTTTAAGGCCAATAGTTTGGTAGGAAAGACGGTGATAGTGGTAGATGATGGGGCTGCAAGGGGGGCAACATTAATTGTTACTGCGCGGTGGATAAGAAAATTCAGTCCAAAAAAATTGATAATCGCGGTACCGGTTGGACCGAAGGGAACAATAGAATTATTAAAAAAGGAAGCAGACCTTGTCGAATCACTAATTTCACCATCCGATAGTAAGTTTGGAAGTGTTGGGAGATTTTACCAGAATTTTCCACCCGTAACTGACGAAACTGTCATACAATTAATGCAAAAAAATTCTAGTTAAATTGCACTAATTCAGGTCAATTCATAAGATTACACGAAGCATGGTTTAGTTATCAGTAGCGAGGACGACCTACCGAAAGACGAATTCGCGGAACTCACGCGCCTTAAACAGTTTGACGCACGCGTTGATCCAAAACAAGAGATAACAAAGAAAATAATCAGTATGGTGAGACAACCGGTTTACGTAAAAGAAGATGGTAAAAGGGTTACAAAAGACGCATTGTATTTTGTAATTGATTATTCAGGGACTAATAAGGCGGGTGTATTTTTAGGCCACACTACAGCAATAGAAGCCGAATCTGACGCCGACATACGAAAAGAACTTAAAAAGGGAAATCAGGTCACGTTATTAGAAGATTATTGATTATTTTCATTTTTCTTTTTTAACCTGTATCTCTCATCATATACCTTTTGTTTCAATAACAATTTTTCTCTGTTTTTAATATAATATTGTCTCCTCCTTTCTCTCATATACTTCCTTCTTTCATCTATATTTTTTTGCCAATATTCTTTTTGATATTCATTAAGTGTATTTCTGTTTATATTGTCTATCATATTCTAACTTGTGTTTATAATTTATAGGATCTTGTCTCCGTTTTTTAACACGTTCCCTATTTTTCCGTAATTGTTGATCATTCATTTCCATAACTTTTCATATTTTTTCATCAAGTCTTTCATTGCCTCCACGAATAAATCATTTTGTGTAGTTCGTTTTTTTGCTGCTACAATCTTGATTTTTTCTATATCATCAACATCAAACCTAAAAACTACTTTCTTCAGTTCTCCCAATAAATCATATTTATTGTCCATATTATTATATTTATATACTCACCATATATAAAGCATCCTATAGTGCTATACATTTATGTATGCTATATTGCTACACTATACAACCTATGAATCAAATAGTAATGTCTGCAATCTATGAAGATTACAGAAATGGAGAAGTGCTGAAAAAATGACATATGAAAGAACTTGTAAATATGGATGTAATTCCCAGTTAGGAGAATTTGAGACAAAGGAAAACAAGTATCTAGAGACTGACGGCAAAACACTGCATACAAGGGAAAGATGTGAATCATTAAAAAAAAATCAAACACACAAGGAGATCACTCTTCAAGAAGTGATCAAGAAACTGGAATCGATAGGGATTATCATAAACGTGGAGAGGTTAATGAAACAATGAACTCAATTCTAGATGCCATATATTCTGAATATAAGAACAATAGCCATTGTAAACACTGCGGTGAATGGAATGAATTTGATGATTCGATATGTTCAGAATGTGGGAGAGATACATAAATTGACAACTGATTTAGCAGAAATAAAAAATAACTTTGAATCTAAATGTTCTATAAAGATTGAAACAAACAGTAAAGGGCACAATACTACAGTGCACGTTTACCAAGGTGTAACCATTGCAGAAATAGACAATCAAAGGAACTCTATTAAATCCTGACGGCAAGCAATCTTACGCATGTATATTATATTTTTCTAAAACCGTAACAACATAACCATACGCCGTCAAAGTCTTGGTGATCGCATTCATTATTCTATCTTTTGATAGACCATCGAAGTAAATTATTTCTTGAAAACCTATGTGACGAATATTCTGCGTTGATTCTGGACTGAAACTCACTATCAAATTCATCCAAATTAATCCTTCGGAAAGTTCCAAAATTACTTTCTTCTTTGTTTCAGGTTTTAATGCATCAAAGTATTTTATTTGTTTTTTGTCAAAGGATAACACTGAATAAATGCTTATTTTATCTTTATAATCACTAGGCTTGTACACAAACATGGGTATTTTTACTCCCGAAGGATTTGAAGGTTCAATATTTAACAGAAAAGGGAATTTTCTAGGATCATATTTTTTCTCTTTAATCGCTGTGAACTGTGCGGAATAGTCATTATTGACCCATTTAATTACCTTGTTCATTATTCCTTCTAGTTCAGACATGATTTTCATGTTTGGTTCATATTCCCTAAATATTTGTTTCGTCTATCCAATACAGGAGAAAAATCTTTTCTGCTGGATAGATAGCCTAGATGGCTTTAGCCTCGCAAGCGAGCAGAAAAATATTTATTTCCCTTTTTACCAAAAAAAAACAACACTCTTCCTGATGGGAGGAAAAGTTTGCCTTTCCCTTGGGCTTTCTCTCGATCCTCCTATCAGCAATTTAAAAGAAAAATTCTTTATAGACTTATCTTAAAATGATACAAACAGCAAGGGATAATAAGAGATACCTTTAGCACTTTACCCTCTCAACATAATAGTGTGAACGTCGAATATGTCCATATCCTACACAATATTCTTTCCATCCCATAATTTCTATTATCTATTTATCTCTTATTAATTAGGATTAAGAGAATTCCCGCAGTAAAATAATATGAGTTAGAATAAAGTTAGAAAGATAAATTAATTATTTATAAATTCTTATATCTTTCTACGCATAGCCTTTTATAATATGTTGACCACTTTTTCATAAAGTCTAAACACAGGCAACTGGTGGGCTTGATTGTTTCTTGTTCATTCAGTCAAAACTCATTCCACCAGTTGCTAATTTAATTCTTATCTTCGAAATTCTAATTATTTTATTTTTCCTTGATCTAGAATTTTTACAAAATACTTATTTTTACATTCGGGACAGATCAGAAAAGCAGTAACGTACAAAGCAGTTTTAATTTCAATATCCTCTGACAGCGGTTGTCTCTTGTTCATTCAATCAAATTAACTTCCCATCAGTTGTTTTATAACTATTTTTAAGCCTTATGATCAAAATAATTGTTTCTTAAACGTAGACTTGGAAGAATTTTTTAATAAAATTAACTACTTTGTTTTTCACCAATTCCTTAGTAATCTGATCCTCATTGTACAATTCATCTGTTGAATAACCGAGGATTTGTTCCACAACTTTTATTTTATCATTTACTTGTGAGAATTCGAGAGTACCCATAGTACCATGTGTACGCAACGGGTTACCATGAATTTCAAATATAATATCAAAAAAGTGCCAATGAATATTTATTCGTGCATTTTGACCCCTTTCGTTCAGATACCGAACATATTCAATCATCGACGGATTAATGACATCAGAAACTAATGTCTTAAATCTTTCATGTCTAGCAATATACGCCTCTCTTTGTTTTTTTGCTTCTTCTGCTTCTGCACTTCTATTGAATTCCTCAATTATAGGACCTAATTCCTTTTCAATATCTGACATCGAACATAATTAGGCTTAGGTTATATTATATTATATCCTTTCAAACTGAGCCTTAATGCGTCAAGAATATCTGAATAACTGGTTTGTTCCTTATCAAGTGATTAATCTATTGTTTGGTCCTCTTACGCAAATCAGAATTTTGATTTTATTACTCAATTTTAAGTTTGTTAATTCTTTCGCAATGTAATTTTATATGGTCATCTATGATTTCACTTGGTATAATCGATCTAACAATGTACACATAATCCCGTAATACTTGCTTGTAGTATTTTCTTATCACCTCAGCCCTCCGAATTGAGGAATCGTCGCCTTTTCTTTCATAATATCTTCTCGCATAATCGAGTAGCTCCATATTTGTCATAACCGAAATAAATATTCGGCTTGGTTCTGCGAGATTTTCCGGATCATCGAACCTGATGTTTGCCATTTTCATTTTTATTCACTATTCACTTTTCTAATCCTTCAACACCTCTTCCTTGAGTTTATTGAGACTTTCCCTTGAATCTATGGAAATCTTGCGTAGTTCAAAGAGACTTGTATATCGTATATTCAATTTTTCATTCTCTGCTATTTTATTGATCTCTTGAATAATTTCGTTCCAGAATCTACCTGCGTTGTGGTTCACTTTCTCGATTGCTCCAATGAGTTTAAAGTCAATATCTGCTATCAGGCGTTCGATTGCTATTTTATTGTTAATGTCCTTTGCATCACTAAGATATAGACCCAGCCTATCACGCTGCGTTTCAAGTCTCAATAGCTGTTCTGTAGAATGTCATCAAGGCTCATATCTTCTGGGTTGTAATCATTCAAAGCCTCATGATACAGGATTTTGAGGTCGTTATTGATCGTATTTCTATCCACCTTCATCAACTCAGCTATTCTTGTTGCAGGCACCCCATGTTCGAAATGGAGTTTGTAAACTTCCATTCTTCTCTTTCTTCTCTGGGCCTTTGTAAAGGGAGCAAATATCCGTTTATGATTCTGCCCATGTCTGACTAGGTTAAGGTTTAATTTTTTGTTCTCCTCTATGAACTCTTGATTGATCTCAAAATCAAAGGGCTCATAATTACGAGTAGGAATAGAATTCGGACTAGGATTGTGCAAACGATCTCGTGCTTGTGATTGGTCTGCTATATCGTTACCATTAGTATTTTCGTTACTCATTTTAAAATTCTTATTCTTATTGATTTTCATAGCTTTTCAGTACATTCCTTTACGAGCCGATCTTAATCTTCTTCTGGTACTACAATGAAACAGTCTGTTATTATCTAGATTAGTTTGTATTCGTTTGGCCAGTTCAGATAAAGGGATTTTATCAAGTTCTTTTTTTAGAATTTCCCAATGTTTATCTTGTTCTTCTGATATAGAATCGAATTCCTTTTTATCTTCTTCAGAGAAATTTTTACGCCATCTATTCCTTTTATTCAATTGATCAAGTCGTTGAAAACTTTTTTCAAAAATAATACTCGCATGACATGGAACCAACAAGCAAATACAATCTCCACCGATAGTAAAATACAATTTTGTATGTCAGAGTTAGGCACAACATTATCTGAATTTGATCTATAAATTATAATATCCAACTTCTAAATTTTGTTATATTTATCCCTTCATTTAGATATTTGAAATAATGAAGATTTCCCCTAATGCTTAATAATGAGAAAATAATCAATGATGGTAATAAAATGTTATTTAGGAATAGAATTGAAATTCCATCAAGACCTTCTATTCTCATAATAACGGGAACTTTAAGTTTATTTCTAGTGACACTAATAGCTGGTACCGTTATTGATGTTCCTAGCGCAGAGGCTGTATTGAACAGCAATTATTTTTTTTTAAAAAAGTGGGGCATCAGAGGAGAAGGTGACGGACAGTTCTTTAACGCACATAGTGTGGCTGTAGATTCTTCAGGATACGTTTATGTGGGTGACTTGTGGAATAGTCGCATTCAAAAGTTTCAATTAGCCAAACCGTGTCCAGTTGGTACGACACAAATTGAGTCTGGAGTGTGTTTTGTTACTAAATGGGGAAGTCAAGGTTCTGGTAACGGGGAGTTCGAAAATCCAGCAAATGTAGCTGTAGACTCTTCAGGACGTGTGTTTGTAGTTGACCATTCAAATGACAGGATTCAAGTTTTCAACGGAAATGGCGGGTTTATTAAAGCATGGGGCAAATTCGGTTCCGGTGTTGGGCAATTTAATGGTCCACATGATGTAGCTCTAGATCATTCTGGATATGTGTACGTAGCTGATGCTGGAAATGGCAGGATTCAGAAGTTTCGATTGACCAGTCCATGTCCAACAGGTACAACACAAGTCACAGCTGGTGTATGCTTTGTTACTCAATTCAATATTAATTTTCCCCCAGTCGGCATAGCACTAGACTCTATTGGACGTATGTTTGTAGTCGACAATTTCCATGGCGGGATTCAAGTTTTCGACGGAAATGGTCGGTTTATTAAAGGATGGGATTTAGCCAAATATCCCTATGGTGTAGCAGTAGACTCATCAGGATACGTGTATGTAGCCGAGTATGGCCCAAATAACAGAATTGAAAAGTTTCAATTAGCCAATCCTTGTCCAGTTGGTACGACACAAATCAAGTCTGGGGTATGCTTAGTTACTCGATTGGGGAAAGCCGGTACTGGTGACGGTGAATTCATCTATTCACATGACGTTGCCATAGGCTCTAAAGGACGGCTGTTTGTCGCTGACAGCAGTAACAATCGCGTCCAAGTATTTTCCGAGGCTTCCTCTGGAGTAAGTGCCGATTTTAATGGCGATGGATCTGATGATCTTGCTATTGGGGCACCGTTCGAAGATGAAGGCGATTCATGTACAACCAATCTTCCTATAGCTGGTGTAACTGCAAGTGGTAATGATGGCAATGTAGCTCAAAATGTTCTTGATAACAATATTGGTACGAGATGGTCCAGTGTCGGAGTTGGTCAATTTATTACCGCTGATCTAGGGTCGACTAAAAAGATTTGCAGTGTAGACATTGCATGGTATAAGGGAAATGCGCGTCAGTATCATTTTGTAATCGCTACATCTACTGATGGAACTACATTTACCAATAGACTAAGTCGAGATAGTAATGCTTCCACAACAAGCTCCGAAAAATACGCCATTCCCTTGACAAATGCAAGATACATAAGGGTAACTGTTAATGGTAACACTCAAAATAATTGGGCGTCTATAACAGAACTTGATATCTTTGCACCTGCATTGCCTCAAATCATATCTGATTCGGGTGCAGTCAACGTCATATACGGCTCATCGGGCGGCCTTTCCGCCACAGCATTATCTCCAATTAATGGTAGGGCTGACCAGATTTGGACGCAAAGTATCACGGGTGGTCTCGAACCAGGGGACGTTTTTGGCTATGCACTAGCAACAGGCGACTTTAACAAAGATGGATTTTCAGATCTGGCTATAGGTGTACCTGGAGAAGACATTGGTACTACCATTGCCGATGCCGGTGCAGTCAACGTCATATATGGCTCATCAATCGGCCTTACCGCTGTTGGCAACCAGATATGGACTCAGAACAGTCCAGATATCGAGGGTAATGCTGAAGTCGGCGATAGGTTTGGAGGAGCACTAGCAGTGGGGGACTTTAACAAAGATGGGTTTTCAGATCTAGGGATAGGAGTTCCACAAGAGGATGTGGTCAACAGTAGCCAAATTAACATTATAAATGCGGGTGCTGTAAACATAGTATATGGTTCATTGAACGGCCTCAATGCCTCTGCTACGCCGGATGAGTTATGGACTGAGAACCTCGCAATCTTTGGGGTCGATGCTGAACAAGACGATAATTTTGGAGCTGTCTTAGCATCGGGAGATTTTGACGAAAATGGGTATTCAGAACTAGCAATAGGAATTACAGGTGAGCGTGTAGGTCCCGATGATAACGCAGGCACTGTAGATGTCATATATTACAGGTCAGATGGAGCATTTAATTGGCAAAAATGGACACAGGATAGCACAAATGTAGAGGATGATGCTGAAACGGGCGATAGGTTTGGCGGAGCACTAGCAACGGGTGACTTTAATAAGGACGGTGTAACAGACCTGGCGATAGGGTCCCCAACAGAGGATGTAGGTCCCGTTGGTGGAATCATTAGGGATGCGGGCGCTGTCAATATAATATATGGCTCATTTATTGTTGGATTGTGGCCAACTGCAGTAAGTCCTAATAATGGTAGAGACGACCAGATATGGACACAAGATAGCCCAAATGTTGAGGATGTTGCTGAGGATGGTGATGACTTTGGCGATGCATTAGCAGTTGGAGACTTTAACAAAGATAGGATATCAGACCTGGCGATGGGGGTTCCAGCTGAGGACGTAGGTGCAATTGAATTGGCCGGTGCCGTCAATGTCATATACGGCTCATCGGGCGGTCTTTCCGCTACCGCATTATCCCTCGGTAATGGCAGAGCTGACCAGATATGGACACAAGATAGCCCAAATGTTGAGGACAATGCTGAGAGTATCGATTTGTTTGGCTCTCCGCTAAGAACGGGGGATTTTAACAAAGATGGGTTTTCAGATCTAGCGATAGGCAGCGCACTTGAAGATGAAAGTACAATTGGAAATTCCGGTGCAGTCAATGTAATATATGGCTCACTGGGATTGGTGTTCGGTTCTGGAGGTTTGAGTCCGACAGTTCCACTTGGTGGTATTGGACGAGATGACCAGATATGGACTCAGAATAGTGCAGGAATTGAGGATGATGCTCAAGCTACTGATAAATTTGGCGAGTCCATTGGCTAGAATCGTAGATTTGAAATATCCTAATATGAAAATACCTAACAAGATTTTCAATTCACTTTTCCGAATCTTGGAAACGATGGGAAAGCAACTAATAGGAAGGTGCTACCTGATCTCACCCACTAATACCAAAATATGGTAGGTCGGAAGGGATGCGTAACGATATCGGTTCTAAAAGTAGGTTTTTTAACTCCTTTGCTCGTTTAAAATCTTAGCGACATAGAATAAACGATCAGATTTCGGTAATAACCTAATGCAATTCTATTATGGCCTGAAATAAATTTCATTTAGAAAATGCCAAGTCTTTTCTTCTGTCGTTAGTCCTCTCTTAAGAAAAAAGTTTTGTATTTTCCTCTTATTAATAGATACGAATCCAATATTGTGCTCAGCAATGTATTTTTGGTTAAGGTAATCGTTAATTCTTTGGAATAGAAAACAGCTCTACTTAAATTTTTGTGCACTTATAGGCCTCGGTGGATCTATTGTTGATCTCTGCTTAAGTATCACAAGTTTTCCATCTACATTGTAAGCTTCTTGCATCAGACCTATGAACATCGTAGCTTGTCTAAAATTTTTGAGGTAACATTCACTGGAGGCGTCATGATTGCATTCTTTTGAAATAACGAGCATAACTCTAGTAATGAGTCTACAATTGTTGATTAACTTCACTTATTATCCGATAACTTATTACTAGATAAGTGAATGTTTTTCATATTATCAGGAAATTAAGTAATTAGATTATGTGACTATCATACATTAACAATTCCGATCCAATATGAGGGACTAGTCTGATTTTTCAGATGGTTCATAACTAGAATATGTAGATATAATTACATTATTTGTTCATGTCCGACGAAATTAATTTAAATCATAATTTGCCAGTAACGCCATGTCGAATAGCCATTTAGGACAATTAATAAACAATCATGTTACTCTTGTCGCCAACGGAGATTTTCGGGATGATTTTTCGGTAACTTGGACATTTCATAGGATATATCAAGACGGTACAACGGTCGAAAAGTTCATGAATCAACGGATCCTTATGAACTTAACGCAAGTGGATGTTGTCAATTTTTGGATCTTCTATATCGAAGAATAAAATAAGGTTTTTATAGTATCAACATTTGATAGTCTTATGTCTTCTCAAGTCCTATTCAAAAATATATATCTGGCGGTACTGACAAGCGTACTAATTCTTACAGTGATGTCACTAATTTTTGAATTATTGCCAGAATACGAGGCTAAAACTTTTGTTATTCCAACTTTGATCTCTATAATAGTATTAATTTCTTTTAACATAATACGCTGGAGCAGAGGAAAGTTCTAGAATTCTGATTGATTTGATAAGGATGGTAAGAAAACGATTCGTGAAATCTAAATCTAGCAGGAAATATTCTCGAGCTTCCAGGAAACAAGACCAAAGTGAGTTCGAGATAGCAAAGGAACAAATGGATAAATTCGATCCACGAAGTTGGGAGTCATCCATGGCTATTAAAAAACAAATGAATATTTTTGCACCTAGCAGTTACGATCCAGACAAAAATATCTTAGAAAAGCTCAGAAACAGTAAGGATATTGGCCTGTTTATTGGAGATGGTAAATATATTGTTACCGTAAAACCAACAGAGAATCCTGACGAGAAAGGAAGTTTTGGCTTCATAGGTGTATTTGTCCACGTTTCGTCAATTCAACTTTCATTCCGGGAACGCTTGTCCTGCGTTTCAGTCATAATAGATTGAGAGGTGTGGCACGTGAAACGTTACGTCTTTTTCGATGGGATGAAAACATGCAATCATTCCAAAATATCTTCAGTTCCGGCGTCAGGAATTACGGAAATGACTATGTCTGGGGAAGAATAACGTTACCTGGGACATATGCTATTATAGGATTACAATCTCATCCACTTGTCATCCGAACTGCAAAAATCTTTGCAATATTGAGTGATTTAATGAATGAATTAAAACCCGAAGTTCGGAAAAGGTTACATGAACGGATTTGCAAGCTTATACTTCATTCACCTGAACTGTATAAGGCAATTGAAGAACCTAAAGTTCTCAACGCTCTGATACTCGGAAGTGCTGAACAGGGATTTCCTGACCCCACGAATGGATGGAGTCGCAATCGGAGAGGATTTGAATCCAATGATTTTCCTGAACCAATCTGTCCGGATCCGGATCCATCAGACCATCTCAGAGAGCCGCCCCTCAAACCTGAGCGGCCGCAAAAATTTAGGCTACCTGAAGAAAAACTGATTTCTATAGCATCCAAAATCCACCTCGCCGAAAAATGGGAAAACGTCGGCCCCATTAATCTAAGTGGTGCAATTTCGCAAGTAGTAGTAGATCCCGTCAATAGCAATACAATCTATGCTGCATCATCTGATGGCGGTCTTTGGCGTCTCAACGATGTTTCAAAATATCCGAGTGTGACATGGGTACCACTCACTGATCAAAATGATTCCCTAATTACAAGATCTGTCGCTGTTGCGCCATCAAATAACAGAGTCATTTACATAGCTGATGGCTTAGGGCATATCCTACGTTCAGATGACCGTGGCTCGACATGGAGTCTAACCAGCAAGACGATATTGGGGTGGTGGCGTCAGGGAATATATAAGATCATTGTTAATCCCATCAATGAGAACTATATATTCGTCGCATCAAATTACGGTCTCTGGCGATCATCTGATGGCGGATATACATGGGACAGCGATATAGTAGGGCGTAGGAAATTTGTTGATATAAAAGAACGCCCAAAAGTTTCGCCTTTAAGGACTATAGTGGGAGGTACGGACCTTCCCCTTGTAAAAGGAGATGTAACTGACGTGGTTATGGATCCGCGGAATCCTTCTATACTATATATCGGAATGCGTAATAGTGGAGTATGGAAAACTTCTAACAGTGGAGACGATTGGTCATTAATCCTTCCATGGTCTAAAGCTGCTACGCCACCTTCTAAACCCGGTGAAGCAATCACCAACATGATTAAAATTGCTCTAGGTCGAATGGGTGATGATTCAAACCGTTTAGTTGCAGTCAAATTTCATAAGCAGCTATTCATTAATCGTTTCGGAGGTGAGAGAGGAGATTGGGAACCTAGAGGAGAACTAGGTCAATGGGGAGAAAAGGATCAATCAAATTACGATAATGTAATAGCGATTGATCCTTTCAATAACGATAATATGCTTACGGGTCTACAGGATTTGTACCAAACCTACAAAGGAATTGATGGAGCCCTCACCTGGAGGAAAGTTGCCGGCTATGACACGAATGTGCATTCAGACCAATTAAGCATAATGTTCGATCCTAAAATTAAAAATCGGGTTTATCTATCTAACGACGGAGGTGTGTACGTTTCAAACGATGGGGGCGTTACTTGGACGGATCTTAATAACAATTTAATCACGGCACAGTTTTACTCTGTTGGAGTTTCATATGCATATGCGCTCGTTGGTATGTATCATGAAGGAATCGCGGGATCAGAGAACATAAACTTGAGAAAATGGTCAGTCCTCGAAGGCGGTTCCTTTGAATTTGCAGACGTGTATACCGATCCAGTGAGACCGGATATTTTTTACCTATATGGGAGTGATTATGGGACTGAAGTCAGACGTAAACGCTTTCCCAGTAGCGTTAAAGAGTCTCCTCCGCTAATAGGATCGTTTCAGCCAAGCTGGAGAGTTCCTGCAATCGCGGTAGATCCCAGGTCAACCTTCAGCACACTACTCGTTGGAACAACCAATCCTGCTCGCATAATGCGAACAAAAAACGTGTACGAAAAGAGCCCAACATGGAATTCTGAACGGGGAATCAAAAATTATTTTCTGAAAAATTTCGAACGTGACCCGAAAGAAGGTATTGTTTCGATTGCATTTGCACCGAGCAAACCCGGAATGGCTTACGCAGCCTCATCGACCGGCTGGATATATCGCAAAGATGATGTTAATTCAGAGGCAAAGTGGGAACAAGTTGGCCGTTGGGAAGTTGATGGCGTACGACAAATTGCTGTTAATGCTTTACATGAAGATCATCTTTATTTAATTTCCCAAGGTGAATTGGACTTATCCCAAAATCGAATTGCGCGCTCGATTAATGGTGGTAAAAGTTGGGTACAAGTAGGTAAAGGTAGTCTACCGGAATCCCAATTTAATTCTATTCTTGCTCATAGATCTGATGGTCAAACCATCTTTCTCGGAGCTTGGATTGGAGTTTTCATTAGCACAGACGAAGGTGATACTTGGTCAGCATTTGATTATGGTCTTCCAAACGCACAAGTATACGAGATTTTTTGGTCTGAGGAATATATTTATGCTGTAACTCATGGGAGAGGCCTTTGGAGAAGGTGGTTTGGCATCTTCTAGTGTACGTCAATAGTTGTATCAAAAAATTACAATTGATACTATCATAAGATATCAGAAATAAATAACAGCGGTGATACTTTAAAGAGTATTCCTACGGAGATAATTGCCATAATTAACAGTTTGGGATTGCAGCCTATTGCTTCGGTTGAATGTGCATTGTGTTCTATGTCGCTCATTCGCCAAGACTGTAACTTTTAATCACTCTATTTTCATGCGGGCACGGAGGGATGCGTGCCGATATCGGTACTAAAGTTAGGTTTTTCATATAGACCTCCTTACTTGACAGCTCCAGGTTGATTACCGCCTCCAGTAGTGCCTCCACCAACATCAGCCACCCACCTAAATTCTTGTATGCGATGATTAGATTGGTCAGACACATACACACGTCCTGAGGACGCAACGGCCACACCAGAGGGGTGATTAAACTGTCCGTTGCCTGAGCCCTGAGAACCCCAAGTAGTAACAAAGCAAACACCAGATACTACTTGTTGTGTTCCTGCTGGACAGGGATTGGCTAATAGAAACTTTTGAATCCTATTATTTCCAGAATCAGCTACGTACACATACCCAGCAGAATCCGTAGCAACATCAATAGGACCGTTGAACTGGCCATACATTTTGAATCTTTTATCATGTGTTATTATTTTAGGAAACTTTGCAGTAAATCTAAAATTCTTAGGTGTTCTTCTATCCCAATCCCTTACCATAAATTCAGAAGGTATATTGTAAAAGGTAGAATCAATCTCTACATAGTTTTCAAAATATATTCAATGATACATGGGTATGGGATGGTAAATTTTGGACACAACGTCAAGATGTTGGACCACAAAAAGGATTACATTCCATGGCATATGACAGTGATAGAAATCATGTAGTACTGTTTGGAAGGTGCTAATAACATAATTGCTTTATCTGATACATGGGAACTAAAAGTCGAAATACATCCAGAATGACAAATTGCGACATCTTTTATTGTTTTCACTACCTTAAATAATTGGATTAACTTAACAAGTCTCTATCGGATGGAAGTTCCCAAGCCAACATTCTACGAGAGAAAATTAGCCTTTAGATTGGCTGCAAAGAATATTCCCTTCATAGCCGGTTATTTGGTACACGAGGGCCAACTATTACACTCCGGATTTTGTTATTGGGCAGAAACTGATTGTGGAAGTAGATGGTAAAATTCATTCCATGAAATTCAGAATGACTCCTGACAGAATTCGTCAAAGAGCATTAAAAAACTTGGGATACTATGTTATTAGAATAAGAAATGACCACATACGTAGAAACGTGGAAGCAGTAGTAAACGAAATAATTCAATGTTACTTTGAAACGATTGATTCACAAAAGGGTAATCCAAGAGTAGAAATCGTAAAACACGATACTTATGATTCAATCCCTGATTACATACAAGATAATATTTCACAGTGGGCTATCGCATTTAATCATTCACTAAAAGAAGATTCATGGAGTGCCGATTACTTTAAGCATCACTTGCCTGATTATGATTCAATTCTTGTGAAGAATCAATCAGCTCTCGAACGATTTATGTTACTGTTGTTAGGTCTAAATCTCAAAACTGGAGAGGATGGAATTTTGGATTTTGAGTATTCCGCGAATATATTCGGTAAGGGCATTCATATTGTTCGAAATATTTTCGGTGAGCAAGGCGAGACCGCGGGTATCCATCTTAAGAATATGTTTAATGTTTCAGCACCTGGATTCTTTAAGAATCTAGTCTTTTTTGGAGGACCGAATATCAACCCGAGATTAGTGTCGATAAATAGTTTAAAGTCACTCAAAGCGCACCTAAATGATTTCAACAGACATTTTTCACGATATCAAGTAAGTGTCGAAGAGGGTGAAGTTAAGGATGAATGTCTCTATGCGTTTAATAATATGGAAACAGATAATAAATTCCAATGGATAACCGAGTGGAATATTTAGGTAATGATGCGCATCAGTACATCGGGCCAGTGGTTTGTGAATCAAATTTGACACGATTTTTAGAACCATTTCGACTATTTAAAAATCTCATAGCTGGAGAATGTAATATGATACTTTAAATTAACACATTGGTAGGGGTCCAAAAGAGTATGAATTGTTATTGACTCACATTTTTGGGTATTATAAACATGAACTACATTATGACCCTCTGAATAAGTTTGAACATTAAAAACAATTACATAATTATGATTTAAGTGCTGCTCAAAATACCAAAATAAACATGACAGAACTCGTAAATAACGCACGTGATATATTCTCTTTCATATAAAACAAAAGTATTGAAAGCGGAGTACTTGCAGGCTTGGAATCAAATTATTGAAAAGTTCATGTATTTGGGGTTGGTCGTTTGTGAACCAAATTTGACACGATTTCAGGACTTGTTTCCGAAAAACAGAATCTAATAACATCAGTAAATAATACAATAACAGGTTCGGTGGGATTTGAACCTTGCTGGTAAGCGGGTTCAGTTAGTTTTCCTAAAATGGGGACCAAGGGGATGTGAATTGTTTTGACACGATTTTAAGACCCACTTATTGACTATGATTTAAAGTCACTAACTTCCCTGTCTTTTAGTTGTGATTCCTTTACTTCTTGTTGCCAGGCATGAACAAGTGTAACTCCAACCTTTTTTGT
>Ga0222623_10000228_pt1 | contig 16442 bp, 16 predicted proteins | sample PLMtaG_FD_177336 | JGI IMG/M metagenome (GOLD analysis project Ga0222623, IMG submission 177336) | Groundwater sediment microbial communities from an aquifer in East River, Colorado, USA - PLM2_30_coex | ecosystem: Environmental > Terrestrial > Soil > Riparian zone | place: USA: East River...
GTACTTCGCCGGGCCGCGAGAACGTCACCGCCCTCTGATCCTCTGGTAGCGCGGCCGGGGCAGATGGCGTGGCGACCGACACGAGCATGAGTCGCTCATCTTCGAACGTCAGAGCGGCCGTCGGCAGCGAAGACGCGAACGACGCGGAGGCCGAGACGAGCAGCCGAGGACTGAGCGGGACAGGGCTGCTCTCAACGGTGGTGTCCGAAACGATCCCGTCGACCGCGGTCAGATGCGCCGAATATCCCGTGGGTGTCCGTGCGATCGAAAGTGTCTCCGTACCAAATCCAGTCTTCATCGTCGCGGTGAGCTCTTTAAGCGTTCCATCCGCTTCGAGGATCGCCACGGCCTCGCGTCGCGTTTCGCCCCACTGAAAGTTCAGACCGCTCTCCTCGAACAGCGTTCCCCCGGCGGTCGGTTGCTGCTGCGTCGTGAGGCGGCCGAATGCACGCCCCGCGTGGGTCACGAACCACTTTCTGTCGTGGGCGCTGATCGTGATCGGCTCGAGCTCCCGTTTCACGTCGTTCAGCCGCTCGGCCAGGAGCGCGTCAAGCGCGGCGCGATCGAAGTCGTGTCCGTTGACGAAGAGATGCTCGATGTGCCGCAGGGCGTCGACATATTGCAAAGGATCGCGTGAAAGAAGCACCAGGTCGGCGCGTCGAGCGGGCGCCACGGTACCCCAATCGTCTTGCTCCCCGAGGAACCGCGCGGCCTCGCTCGTCCCCGTGCGGAATACTTCAAAGGGGTTCAGTCCCGCCGCGTGCAGATGCTCCAGCTCTTGGTGTATCGAAAACCCCGGCACGACGTAGGGGTTGGGTGTGTCCGTGCCAAGGAGCAGTGGAGCTCCCGCTCCGTGCAGAACTCCGACGACCTGACGGAACACCTCATCGGCCGCGCGCGCGGCGACCGCGAGGTCATCCCGGGTGAAGGGCATTCCACGGAAGCGAAAATCGTCCGTCGGGTCCCAGCTATCCCGAGTGTGCGGCCGAACGTAGTCGAGATGAGGAGTTGCCAGTGCGTCATCCCGTGAGAGAGTGATCTGGCGCAGCACGACCAGCGTCGGACAATTCCAGATCTGCTCGCGAGCCATGCGGTCCGCAAGAACGCGGATCCGTTCCAGATCCAGCTGGGCGATCAGGCGGGACCGGTCCAGATAGTTCCCGGGTATTGCCACCCGAGATGAGCCGTCACGCAGGTGGCCGTTCTCGATCGCCGCGAGGTGCTCGAAGCAGCTCATGCCCGCGTCGATGGCCTGTTCGTATTGAACCGACCGGGGGCAATGTCCGGTCACAGGGATTCCCCGTGCCTTGGCCGCGGCGCCAAGCGCGCGCAATGGCTCTGGCTGGAGGGCCGAGTACGCCTTGATCTGCGCGTAACCCCGATCGGCCAGGCGTGCGACGAGGGGCCCGGCTTCCTCGGGCGCAGCGAGCAGAACTGATCCAGGCCAGATCGTTCTTCCACCCGGACCCGCGCCATCGACGATCGGGCTCGTGGTCGTCATTCGCGGTCCCGGGATCTCGCCGCTCTCGACTTTCTGTCGCCACGCCAGGTGAAGCGGCGTTCCCCACATGTTGCGAACATGTGCGATCCCGTTCGCGAGGAAGAGGGTCGCTTCCGTGGGATCCCAGAAGTGCACGTGCATGTCGGCGAGTGCCGGCATGAGCCACTTACCCCGTCCATCGATGACACGCATACGTCGGGTATCGACATCGGCCGCGGCGCTGACGGATTCGATGCGACCGTCGCGGATCACGACGGTCTGGTCTTCGAGGACGACCTCACGGTCCATCGGAACGACGCTGACATGGGTCACGCTGACCGGTTGCTGGGATCGCACGCGGCGGAGTCTATTGGGCGTCGTCCGCCATAACGTAGGCGCGCACGGGGAACGTCGCGCCGCCGACCCAGGCGATCGGGACCGCGTGCAGGCGTCCGCCGGACTGCGGCACCGCGTCTAGGCCGGTCATGTGTTCGCAGACGGGGATCCCGACGCCGAGCAGCTTCGTGTGCGCGGACCGCGACAGGTCGTCGGTGTCATCGATGTTCAGAGAATCGATCCCGACGAACGCCGGTCTGGCCTGGACGAGGACCTCGACGCTGTGAGCGGTAAGAAATGGATGGTCGCTGAAGTACGCGTCCGTTCCCCAGTGCCGCGAATGGTCCGTGCGCACGAGGACCGCTTTACCAGTCAGCGCGATGCCGCGAAAGACATCCGGTCCGATAGCGCGACCGGCAGCGGTCGCATCGATGACCAATACCTCCAAGTGCGCGAGACGCTCCAGAGGAAGCTCGGCGAGGTCGGCGCCACTTGGGTAGCGGTGATGCGGCGAGTCGACGTACGTCCCGGTGTTGCCGCAGAGGTGCAAGGACGCGATGAGGAACTCCGCCTTGCCTCCGTAGCGCACACGCGAAGACTCGTAGTCGATGATCACGTCGACCTTCGGCTCGGGCAGCCCCGGGTACGTCTTCATCCCCGCGGTGATGCGGTGGCTGACCTCAAAGAAGCGAACCACGGTGCTACTGTGCCATCTGGCACTACCGCGGGGGAGGGCAAGAGATGTTGCGTCCATCGAACATCGCCGGCGTGGCGATCCTCATCATGGCCACGGTCGTCTCAGCGTGCGCGCCGGCCACAAGCACGCCCGGTCCATCCGCGAGCGCCAGCGGGCCAAAGAAGGGCGGCACGTTGATCCTCGCCCGCGCGGGCGAGGTCACCAACCTCGACCCGCACAAGGTGCCCGCGTTCACCTCCGCCCGCGTGTTCGAGCTCGTGTACAGCTACCTCATGCGCCTCGACGAGAACCTCGCGGTGCAGCCGGAGCTCGCCGAGTCGATGCCCACGACGTCCTCCGACGGAAAGACCGTTACGGTGAAGATCCGCAGTGGCGTCAAGTTCCACAACGGCGACCCGCTGACCAGCGCGGATGTGAAGTACACCTTCGACAGGATCATCCTTCCAGCGAACGCCGCTGTGGCGCGGTCGTTCTTCGGTGATGTCGACACGATCACCGCGCCCGATGCGACAACGGTCGTGTTCAACCTGAAGACGCCCAACGCCGCGCTCATCGCTTACATGGCGCATCCGAACACCGGCATCGTCTCGAAGAAGATCGGCGAGGCGAACACCGATCTATCCAAGAAGGAGACCGCGATCGGCAGCGGTCCGTTCAAGCTGGTCGAGTGGGTGCCGGACAACTACATGCGCTTCGAGGCGAACAAGGACTACTACGTCGCGGGTCAGCCGTACCTCGACGGCATCCGCATCAACGTCGTTCCTGATGAGACAGCGCTGACCGCGGCTCTGCGCACGAAGGCTGCCGACATGGGGATCATCGTCGACGCCAAGGTCGCGCGAACGCTGCGGACCGAGACCGGCGTCGTGCTCGATGCGAAGCCGAGCCTCAGCTACAACCTGCTGTTCGTGAACACCAAGCGCAAGCCCTTCGACAACCTGAAGGTGCGCCAGGCCATCGCCTACGCGATCGACCGCAAGGCCATCATCGACGCCGTGGCGTTCGGCGAAGGCGAGATCACGGGACCGATCGCGCCTGCGCTGACGAACTACGCGCTCCCCACGTCCCAGTACCCGCTCTACACGCGCGACGTCGCAAAAGCGAAGCAGCTGTTGACGGAGGCCAACGTCGGACCCGTCTCGTTCACGATGCTCACGCAGACGACCGAGCCGGCGTACGCGAAGGACATCGCGCAGCTCGTGCAGGCGCAGCTCGCGGAGATCGGCGTGACCATGAAGATCGAGACACTCGAGTTCACACAGTGGGTGGATCGCTGGCTGAAGGCGGACTTCGACATGGCGCCCGGCCTGAATGGTGGTGGTCCTGACCCCGACTTCTACATCTTCCGGTACTTCACCGACGACGGGAACCTGAACTTCGTGACGAGCTATAAGAATCCGATCTCGAGCGACGCCATCAAGGCCGGACGCGCCACCACCGACGTCGCGAAGCGCAAGGAGCTCTACACGACGGCTCAGAAGGAGCTTGTGAACGGTGTCCCGTTCATCTGGCTCTACGTCGGACGTGACTACAACGCGACGCTGCCGACGACGAAGGGGTTCATCCACCTTCCGACCGGTTCCGTCATCTATCTGCGCCAGACCTGGCTGGACAAGTAACGGCGATCATCTAGGCGCGCGTGGGCCGTTATCTCGCGACCCGGCTCATCGGGGCGATCCCGACGCTGCTCGGTGTCTCCGTGCTCACGTTCCTGTTCATCCGGCTGATCCCCGGTGATGCGATCGCGGCACGCCTTGGTACCTCGACCGCGCTGTCGCCGGAGCAGCTCGCGAGCCTCCGCGCTTACTTCGGTCTCGACCAGCCTCTGTACCAGCAGTACTGGACGTGGCTCACGTCGCTGCTACGTGGTGACTTCGGCTACTCGATCAGGACCGGACGGCCGGTGCTCGTCGAGATCGCCGAGCGCCTCCCCGCCACGCTCGAGCTTGCGGCAGCGGCCACGCTGATCGCGGTCGTCATCGGCCTGCCGCTCGGCCTGCTGTCGGCGATGCGATCTCGTTCGCGCATCGACGTCGTCGCGCGCATCGGTGGACTCATCGGTCTCTCGCTGCCGAGCTTCTGGCTCGGGACGCTCATCATCGTGCTCTTCTCGCTCTATCTGCGGTGGCTTCCGAACACGGGTGGCTACGTCGACTTCATTCGCGATCCGCTCGGCAATCTCGCATTGATCGTCCTGCCCGCGGTGACACTTGGCGTCGCACTCGCTGCGGCAACGATGCGCATGACCCGCTCGGCGATGCTCGACGTGCTCGGCGCGGACTACGTGAGGACGGCGTGGGCAAAGGGGCTTCCGCACGGACTCATCATCCGGCGGCACGTTCTGAAGAACGGCCTGATCGTCGTCGTGACGCTGCTCGGGATACAAGTCGGCCAGCTGCTCGGCGGCGCGGTCGTCGTAGAAGAGATCTTCTCGATCCCCGGCGTCGGGCGGATGCTGCTTGCCGCGATCGTGCAGCGCGATTACGCGCTCGTTCAGGGAGGCGTCCTCGTGATCGCGATCCTCTTCGTCCTCGTCAACATCTTCGTGGACCTGCTCTATGGCTACCTGGATCCCCGAATCCGCCTCACTTAGGCCCGCCGCGGCGGGGCGATCCTTCGGCCTCGCCGGCATCGGCGCGGCCATCGTGCGCGAGCCGGTCGCGTTGATCGGTCTCGTGATGGTCATCGTCTACGTCGGGATCGCGCTGATCGTGGGATTCCTACCGCTGCACGATCCGTTGCTGCCCTCGACGCAGCGACTGGTAGGTCCGACGGCGGAGCACCCGTTCGGGACAGACGCCCTCGGCCGCGACCTGCTCAGCCGGGTCATGTTCGGCGCACGGCTCTCGATCCGCGTGGCCGTCCTCTCGGTCGCGATCGCGACGATCGTCGGCGGGACGCTCGGACTGGTGTCTGGCTACCTCGGCGGATTCGCGGACATGGCCATCGGCCGGGTCCTCGACGTCTTCTTCGCGTTCCCCGCGATCCTGCTCGCGCTTGGCATCGTTGCGGCGCTCGGGCCCGATCCGAACAACGTCATCGTCGCGATCGCCGTGGTGTACACGCCCATCTTCGCGCGCGTGGTACGCGGTCCGGTGCTCGCGCTCAAGGCGCGCGAGTTCGTGGAGGCGGCACGCGCGGTCGGCGCGACCGGGCCGCGCATCGTGGTACGACACATCGTGCCGAACCTGATGTCGACGCTGATCGTGCAGGTCAGCCTCGCGCTCTCGTGGGCCGTGCTCACCGAGGGCGCGCTGTCGTTCCTTGGGCTCTCGGCGCAGCCGCCCGCGCCGTCGTGGGGCGTGATGCTCAGCGAGGGCCGGCAGTACCTGGAGTTCGCGACCCACCTCGCGATCTTCCCGGGACTCGCGATCATGGTCGCGGTGCTGGGCTTCAACCTTCTCGGCGACGGCCTGCGCGACGCGCTCGACCCGCAGCGACGATGAGGATCACGCGCGCGACCCGAACGCACGTCCCCGCACTCGCTCGGCTCATGACCGCCTCACCGCTCCTTCAGCGCTATGGCATGACGCTTGGCCGCGCGCGGTCGAGCCTCCTTGAAGGGCTGAGGGAACGCGACCAGCTCCTCGTCGCGCTCGAACGCGGCCAGCCGCTCGGTCTCGCATGGGTCATCACGACGCGGGCGCTCGATCGCGCGGCTTACCTCCGCCTCCTGCTCGTCGCTGAGGGAAACCAGTCGCGGGGCGTCGGAGCAGCGTTGTTGGCGGACGCTGAGCGCAGAGCCCGCGCGTCCGGCTGCCGGCATCTCGTTCTCCTGGTTACGACGACGAATCGGCGCGCTCGGACCTTCTACGCCCGACTTGGCTACCGACACGTGGGGAATCTCCCGGGCTTCGTCCGTCCGGCGATCGGAGAATCGCTCTACGTGAAGAGCTTTCTTACCTGAATCTCATGTCCAGCGCGCCTTGCGCGCGCAGTCTCAGAGCGATGTTCAAGACGCGCCTGGGCATCCTCCAGCCGCTGATGTTCGCGGCCATCGGCGTCGTGAGCACGCTCGCGTACACCCTGATCTACGCCGCTCTCCGCGAGACCGCCTCGGCCCACGTCTCGAACTTGCTCGCCCTCGCGATCACCACGCTCGCCAACACTCAGGCGAACCGGTACTTCACGTTCGGCGTACGCGGGCGCGCCGGGCTCGTTGCCGATCACCTCGGCGGTCTGGCTGCGCTCGGGGTCGCGCTCGCGATCTCGTCCGCGTCGATCAGTCTGCTTCAGCTCACGGTCCCGACGCCCGGCGTCGCGCTGGAGCTTGCCGTGCTTGCCTTCGGCAACGCCATCGCGACCATCACGCGTTTCGTGCTCCTGCGCCTCTGGCTCGAACGCCACCAGCGCCTCATGTTGAACACCCGCGACCGCGGGCGTTAGAGCACCGGTCAGTTCTCGAAGACGGTGCTCTTCTTGATCTCGTAGCCACTGTGTAGGCAGTCGCGCTCCGAGCGGAGTGTGTTCGTGATGTAGTCCCGCGGAACGATGACGTAGTTGAATTGCCAGATCGCGCTGTACTTCTTCATTCCAGGCACCGAGTCGTAGATGTTGAATTGGCCGGCGACGCGTTTCGGTCCTTTGCCGCCCGCGAGCTTCCCCTTCGGCGTCAGCTTCACCGAGTAGACGATCTGGTATTCCTGCGCGACCTTCACCTTCTTCGGGTCGACATCGACCTCGCCCTGCTCGGTCGCGAACACGACGCGCCCATCGAACCACACCCGTTCGATCTTGTAGGCGTAGGGGTTGTTGTACTGAAGAGCTTCGACACGTGGCAGCCGGTTCGGCTTCTTCTTCGGTCGCGCGCGGCCATGCGCGATCGCCCAGACACCCTCAGTCTTCTTTGCTCGGACCGATCCTCCCACGCGCCGAGCCTAGCGCAGTAGATCGTTGCTTGACCCCTCGATATGCCGGGACTAGCCTGACGCCGCCTCGAAGCTGGGGAGCTGCGTCGCTACCGCTAGCGCACGTAATGGGGAGGTGTCGCGTGGCCAAGATCACCGTCACGGTCAATCGCACTGAGCACGAACTCGAGATCGAGCCGTCGCTACTCCTGGTCGAGCTGCTCCGCGAAAAGCTGAGTCTCACCGGAACACACGTCGGATGTGACACGAGCCAGTGCGGCGCGTGCACGGTCCTGATCGACGGCAGCGCGGTGAAATCGTGCACCGTGCTCGCGGTCCAGGCGGACGGCACCGAGATCGTCACGGTCGAGGGTCTCGCGAAGGATGGCGCGCTCCATCCGATCCAGCGTGCCTTCAGCGCCGAGCACGCGCTCCAGTGCGGGTTCTGCACGCCAGGACTGATGATCACCGCGGTCGACCTCCTCTCGCGCACCCCCGCGCCGACGGACGCGGAGATCCGCCACGCGATCAAGGGGAACCTCTGCCGCTGCACCGGCTATCACAACATCGTCAACGCGGTCCGTACGGCCGCGACCGAGATGCGCGGCGCAGCGATGCCGATGAAGACGCCAGCGGAGGTGAAGAGATGACCGCCACCGCACCGACGACCTATATCGGAACGCGCACTCCTCGCAAGGAGGACCCCAAGCTCATCCAGGGCCGCGGCACGTTCACTGACGACGTGACCCTCCCGGCCATGGTCTACGTATCGCTCGTGCGCAGTCCTCACGCCCATGCGCGCATCCGGCGCATCGACGCGGCGGCAGCGCGCAAGGAGCCGGGTGTCGTGACCGTCGTCACCGGCAAGGACGCGGAGGCGACGGGCGTGCTGCCCGTGTTCATCACCGTGCCGGGCTTGAACGGCACGAAGCACATGCCACTCGCGACCGACAAGGCGCGCTACGCCGGAGACGCGATAGCCGCCGTCGTCGCCGACACGCGTCAGGCTGCAAAGCGCGCCGCCGACCTGGTGACGGTCGACTACGAGCCACTGCCGGTCATCGTCGACGCGACGAAAGCACTCGAGCCGGGCGCGCCCATCCTCCACGAGGAGCTGGGGACGAATCTCGTTTTCACCTACCCCGTGAAGGGTGGCGACATCGACAAGGCGTTCCGTGACGCCGAGGCGACGGTCAAGCTTCGCATCGTCAACCAGCGCCTCATTCCGAACGCGATGGAGCCGCGCTCGGTCGTGGCGAAGTTCGAGGCCGGTGAGCTCACCGTGTGGACGAGCACTCAGATCCCGCACTTCGTTCAGCTCATCCTCTCGGTCAACCTCGGCCTGTCCCAGAACAAAGTGCGCGTGATCGCGCCCGAGGTGGGCGGCGGGTTTGGAAGCAAGCTGCAGGTCTACGCCGAGGAGTTGCTCATCGCGCACCTCGCGAAGACCCTTGGCCGTCCCGTGAAGTGGACGGAGGACCGCCGCGAAGGCTACCTCGCCACGATCCACGGGCGCGACCTCGTCGAGGACGTCGAATTGGCGGCAAAGCGCGACGGCACCGTGCTCGGCGTTCGGATCCGCACCGTCGCAAACATGGGCGCGTATCTGCAGGCGTTCGCCCCCGGCATCCCCACGATCCTTCACGCGTTCATCATTCCGGGCGCGTACCGCATCCCCGCCTTCGACTGTGAGGTCAGAGGCGCGTATACGAACACGACGCCGGTCGACGCCTATCGCGGCGCCGGGCGGCCCGAAGCGACGTTCGCCATCGAGCGAGGGATGGACCGTCTCGCCGATGAGATCGGCATGGATCCGGCGGAGCTCCGTCGCAAGAACTTCGTCCCGCCGGACGCATTCCCGTTCTCCACGATCAGCGGGATCACGTACGACAGCGGTAACTACGAACCCGCGCTCGATCGCGCGCTCGTGATGGCCGACTACAAAGGCTTCGAGAAGCGGCGCGCCGAGGCAAAAGCGCGCGGAAAGTATCGCGGGATCGGCCTCTCGAGCTACGTCGAGATCTGCGGCCTCGCTCCCTCCAAGGCGAACTCAGCTCTTGGCGTCGGATGGGGCGGTTACGAGAGCGCGCGGATACGCGTGCACCCGACCGGCGCCGTGCAGGTATTCACCGGCACGTCTCCGCATGGCCAGGGCCATGAGACGTCATGGGCACAGATCGCGGCCGACGCCATCGGGGTGACCCCGAACGACATCGAAGTGCGTCATGGCGACACGTTCGAGTCGCCGGGCATGGGTGTTGGAACGTTCGGCAGCCGCAGCCTCGCGGTAGGTGGCATCGCCGTCCATAACGCTGCGCAGAAGATCCGCGAGAAGGTCATCCAGATCGGCGCGCATCTGCTGGAGGCCTCTCCCGCGGACGTCGTGGTCCAGGGCGGCAAGGTCTTCGTGAAGGGTGTCCCTGAGAAGGCGAAAGCGTTCGGCGAGATCTCGATGGCGGCCTACCTCGCATCGAACCTGCCGGAAGGCATGGAGCCGGGGCTTGAGGCCACCACGTACTACGACCCACCGAACTTCACGTTCCCGTTCGGCACACACGTCGCCGAGGTGGAAGTGGATCCGGAGACCGGATCGATCGAGATCCTCCGCTACTCCGCGTGCGACGACTGCGGCCGGCAGATCAACCCGATGATCGTCGAAGGTCAGCTCCACGGCGGGATCACGCAGGGCATCGGACAGGCGCTGTACGAGACCGCGGTCTACGACAACAACGGCCAACTGCTGTCCGGCAGCATGATGGAGTACCACGTTCCGACCGCGGCGGACGTGCCTGCCTTCGCGCTCGATCACACCGTGACGCTCACGAAGACGAATCCGCTCGGCGTCAAGGGGATCGGCGAGGCCGGGACGATCGCATCGACGCCCGCGATGGTGAATGCCGTCATCGACGCTTTGTCTCCGCTCGGCATCAGACACATCGACATGCCACTGACAGCGGAAAAGGTCTGGCAAGCGATTCGCAAGGCGGGGGAGGCAAAACGATGATCACACAGACCTTTACCCTCGAGAGCCCGGCGACCATCGAGGACGCCGTCGCGTCGCTTGGGCGTTCGCCCCAGGCGAAGGTCATCGCCGGCGGCCACAGCCTCATCCCGCTCATGAAGCTCGGCCTGGCCGAGCCAAAGCAGCTTGTTGACCTTCGACGCATCCGGCAGCTTCGTGACATCAAGAGCGAGGACGGCGCGATCGTCGTCGGCGCGCTCGCGACGCACCGATCGATCGCGGACCACGCCGCCATCGGGAAAGCGCTCACCGCGCTCGCGGAGGCCGCGGCCGCCGTCGGCGACCTTCAGGTGCGTTCGCGAGGGACGATCGGTGGCAGCTTGGCGCACGCCGACCCTGCGGCCGATGAGCCCGCGACGACCCTCGCCTTCGACGCGACGATCCGCGTCATCGGCCCGAAGGGACGCCGCGACATCCCGGCACGGGAATTCTTCAAGGGTCCGTTCGAGACCGCGCTTGCCCCGAACGAGATCGTGATCGAGGTTCGTTTTCCTGCGCCCGCCGGCCGCTCTGGCAGCGCCTACGCAAAGTTCGCCCATCCGGCATCCGGTTTCGCGATCGTGGGCGTGGCAGCGGTCGCCACGGTCAAAGGCGACGGCAGCGTCGAACGCGCCGCGATCGCCGTGACCGGTGCCTGCCCGTCACCGTTCCGCGCGACGGCTGCCGAGCGCGCCATCGTCGGCACGCGTGGTGACGCGAATGCCATCGTTGCCGCAGCGGCCAAAGCCGCTGACGGCGTCGACGCCATGAGCGACCTCGTCGCCTCCGCGGAGTTCCGCCGGCATCTCGTGACCGTCTACGCGCGCCGCGCTCTCGAGCGCGCGATCGAGCGCGCTCGCTCTTAGGGAGGCCGCGGACTCGACGCAGGACGATGCACTTCGAGGGCATCGTCGCGGTAGCGGCGGCGCGCGACCGCGTCTGGTCGTTCGTCAGCGATCCGGCGCGCGTTGCCGCGTGCGCACGCGATGTCGAACATCTCGAGGTCGTGGACCCGACGCATTTCCGCGTCACCGTTCGCGCAGGGATCGGTCCGATCAGGACAACGTTCGCGATCGATGCGGAATTCACCGAGCTCCGCGAGCCAGAGCACGCTGAAGTGCGCGCCACGGGTCGAGCGCGTGGAAGCGCGGTGGAGATGTCGAACGTCGTCGATCTCGCAGACGCGGGCGACGGTCGCACGACGCTCCGCTGGCGAGCCGATGTCAACGTGAGCGGCGCCATCGCGAACATCGGCTCGCGTTTCATGCAGGCTGCCGCTGACAAGACGACACGTGAGGTGTTCGCGTGCCTCAAGGAGCGGCTCGAGGCTCCCTAGAATCGCCGCGTGGGGAGCGCGGTCGCGTGGTCGTCGATCGAGGAGGTCGCGGAAGGGCTCGCGCGTGAGCGGTACATTGCCGACCGCGCGCTCGCCGTAACGCTGTATCTCGCGCTGCGGCTGGGAAAGCCGCTGTTCGTCGAGGGCGAGGCCGGCGTCGGGAAGACCGAGATCGCGAAAGCGCTCGCCTCGGCTCTCGGGCGGCGGCTCATTCGCCTCCAGTGCTACGAGGGTCTTGACGTGGCGACGGCGGTGTACGACTGGGACTACCCGCGGCAGATCCTCGAGATCCGACTTGCCGAGAGCGAGGGTCACGCAGACGCGGCGCGCGGCCGCATCTACAGCGAGCGTTTCCTCATCAAACGTCCACTTCTCGAGGCGATCGCAAGCGATGGGCTGCCTCCGGTGCTGCTCATCGACGAGATCGACCGCGCCGACGAAGAGTTCGAGGCGTACCTCCTTGAGCTGCTGTCGGATTTCCAGGTGACCGTGCCGGAGCTCGGCACATTCCGTGCGCCAGTGCCACCTCCGATCGTCATAACGTCGAATCGGACCCGCGAGGTCCACGACGCGCTCAAGCGACGTTGCCTCTACCACTGGATCGACTATCCGACCGCCGATCGCGAGCTGGCCATCCTGGCCCGTCGCCTTCCTGATGTACCGGAGCGTCTCGCGCGGGCCGTCGTGGCCGTCGTGCAGGCGCTTCGCGGCGACGATCTCTTCAAGCGACCCGGCGTCTCGGAGACGCTCGACTGGGCGATGGCCCTGATGGCGCTCGGCACACGCGAGGTGGACGAGTCGACGCTGAGCGAGACCCTCGGCGTACTTCTCAAATACGAGGAAGACGTCACGCGCGTCCGCGCGGACAAGCTGCCCCAGCTCGTTGCCGAAGCCGCGCGTGCGGGCTGACTTCGCCGCGCGAAACCTGCTGGTCCTACCGCGACTGCTGCGCCGCGCTCAGTTGCCGGTCGACGCGGGACGCGCGCGCGCGTTCCTCGCGGCGGTCGCGGAGATCGATATCTCGCGAGAAGAGGATGTCCGCACGGCGGCGCGGGCAACGCTGGTCTCCCATCCAGCCGACCTCGGCCGATTCGATGAGACCTTCGACCTGTTCATTGATGTGCTGATCGGTCGCGTCCGGCGCGTCGACGCTGGCGATCAGCCGCGTCCGCTACAGACGCGAGGCACAGTCGCGTCCCCGCTCGACGTTGCCGGGGATGATGCGCGCGCTTCCCGTCGCCGCGAAGCCCATCGCGCCGCCAGTTCTCTGGAGCTCCTCGGAACGACGGACTTCGCGAAGATGACGCAGGCCGAACGCGCCGCGGCGGCGTTGTTCCTGAGGCGCCTCGCGTGGTCGCCTGGAGCGCGCAAGGGCAGACGGCGGCGGCCGGATCGCGGCGGTGCGAGCTATGACCTGCGGGCGACGCTCCGTCGCAGCCTTCGCACTCTCGGCGAACCGCTGTTCCTGCAGCGCCGCAGCGTGCGACCGAAGCCGCGGCCGCTCGTTGTCATCTGCGACGTGTCCGGATCGATGGAGCCCTACGTTCGGCTGATGCTGCACATGACACACGCGTTCACGCGCGCCTGGGGTCGTGTCGAGGTATTCACGTTCGGGACGCGACTGACTCGCATCACGCGTCGCCTCCGACCGCGGAGGGCGGACGCGGCGCTCGCATCGATCGCGAGCGAGGTCAGCGACTGGTCCGGTGGAACGCGCATCGCGGAAAGCCTCCGGGTGTTCAACCGCGTGTGGTCGCGTCGCGTGCTTGGGCGCGGTGCGATCGTCCTGCTCGTCACCGATGGGTGGGAGCACGGTGACGCTGGCGCGCTCCTCGTCGAGGCTGAGCGGCTGCAGCGCGCCTCGTACCGCCTCTTGTGGCTCGACCCGCTCGCAGGCACGCTTGGCTATGCGGCGGAGAGCGCGGGCGCGCGGGCTCTCGCCGTGCGGACCGACGATCACCTTGCCGCAAACTCGCTGCGAGGTCTTGCGGGAATTGCGGATGCGCTTTCAGCGAGTGGCGGTCGGCGTCCGCTCCGGCGTGCGACCCCGTACCGCGACCGAATCTGATCGCAACGCGCCCAAAAGCTCTCTGGCACAGCGCGTGCCTCTGTCTCGGAGCATGTACCGACACGCTCTCGACACGCGGATTCACCCGTTCGGCGGGATCTCGCGCCACGCGCGGGGCGGAAAGTTCTCCAGATGAACAGCAACGAAGCGCTCGACGCGATCGTCGCGCTCCGGGCGGTCTGGGCGAGGAAGCGCGGTCGCGTGACCCTCGCGGACCTGGATCTCGTCCTGCGCCGCTGTGTGCGCAGCAGCGGCCACGCTGCGCTGGCACCCGAGCGCTGGCGGGGGCATCCGTGGCTGTCTTCGACACATCACGAGTGGGTCTCACTAGAGGCGGCCTGAGCCCGGCGTAGCGCCTCGCTATCCTCGACGCGCCCATGTCCGAAGAGCTCGTCCTCTGGCACGACTTCAACATCAGCCTGGTCACGGCATCCGCCGGGCTGCTGGGCTTGCTGTTCGTCGCGCTCTCGATCCACGTTCGAGTGCTCAGTGCGAGCCGGAACGCGGAGCTGCGTGCCGTGGCGCGATCCATCTTCCTTGGTTATGTCGTGTCTCTCGGCATCGGATTCCTTGCGCTGATGCCGCAGAGCCTCTCGGCGTTCGGCATCGAGCTACTCGTCATGCTCATCGCCGCGATGCTGCCGTTCGGTGCGGCGGCGCGGAGCGGACTGCGTGCGACGGGGGTCGGCTATGACCGCAAGGTCACGGTGTGGCAGTTCGTCGCCGGCTTCGGCCTATTCGTCGTCACCCTCGCCGCTGGGATCGGCGTCTCCGTCGGTGAGGCGAACGCGCTGTATGTCATCGGTGGCGTCGGCGTGCTCAGCCTGCTCTGGGGCGTCTTCAACACCTGGGAGCTCATCTTCCGCGTACAGGACCTCGACGAGCCCTGACGGATCTCGCGCGACAACAAAGGGATCGCCCCGGGGTTGACCCCGGGGCGATGCGCGAGATGGGGAGGGTGGGGAGCTAGTTGATCGTCGGCGCGGGTCCGTACATCCCCAGGTTGCCTGCGTCGCTGTTGCCGATGACGGCTCCGTTGAAATTCACGAAGCCGGTCGGCGCGTACCAGTAGGCACCGGGCGGCGGGCAGGACGCGACGCACGTTGCGTTCGTCGCGAGTGACAGCGTTCCGGTACCGCGCAGCTGACCGAGACGGATCTCGACGGGTCCAGCGCCGAACTGGCGCTCGAAGGTCGAGAAACCGTACTCGTAGAAGCAGCCGAACTGGTTGCAATAGCTGCGGTTCCACTGCACGTTCAGCTGCTCGCTCTGGAGCAGGAGCGTGCCCGTGGGATCGATCCACAGCTTGGAATCACGAAGCGGGAGGTTGGCGGTCCCGCGCAAGCCCGAAAGGCCCGCGTCGGAGATATCTCCCGAAACGGACGCGTTGCCGCTGATCTGGCCGCCGAGGATGCTGCTGAAGCTGACCTGGCTGAAGTACACGCTGATGGTCTGGTTCGAAGGTGCCGCGAGTGCTGTGGTCGTGAACGCGAGCGTGAGCACGAGACCGAGAACTGATGCGAGAGCTGATCTGCGCATTGCCTTCCCTCTTGCGAGCCTGACCGTCCCGGGTTCCGGTCCGCGTCTTCGCGCGGTGGCTCGAGGCTCACGGTCTACGGCCGCCCTCGCGCTGCAGCCGTGCGCGCGCCCACCTGCGGCGGGTGAGCCACGCCACGCGGGTTATGTCGTGTCGGACACGCAGTCTTCCGCCGCGCCGCGCGCGGCCTTCGCGAGCTGCTGGCGCGCCAGATCGAAGCGTTCGATCGGGAGCAGCAGGCTGTCCGTGATGCGCTCACGCACGCCGACCGTGATCTGTTTCCCGATCCGTCGCGCCCAACGACGGCCCAACCAACCAGCGTGCAGGCGCAGCGACTGCGCGAGCAGGAAACCGACGACGAGTGTCGCCGCGAGCAGCACCACCGGCGTGGGGATCGCGCCAAGGTACGGAACGTCCACCGAGCCGACCGGCGCCTCGTGGATGAGGAACAGCGCGGCGAACCACAGTGCGCAGAAGATGAGCATGGCCGTGACCGCGTAGTTCCCGAGACCGATGAGGGACCAGAGCGCGCTCGTTGGGACGCGGAACTCCGCGGCCTCTGTCGTGAGCGAACGGTCGATCGTCTCCGCGAGCCGCTGTTCGAAGACCGCGGGCGTGCTGAGCGTGGCGAGCGATCCACGCACGGATCCGGGCACGGTGGGCAGCGTCGTCGCGATGAGCTCGCGCAGCGGCTCGACCGCCGGCGCGAGCGAGCCGCGCATCTGCCAGCCGCGGAGGTACCGCGCGGGATCGGCCGAGGCGCGTGCCCTTCCGGTGAGGCGATACACGAGGCTCGTGACATGGCCGAACGGTCCGGCGCCGCGCGGTCGGGCAGCGAGTCGCGTGGCGGCGACCGCCTGACGCTCGAGGCCGCGGATGTCGATGAGCGCGAGCACCCCGCGCGCGACGGCATCGAGCGCGCGATCGCGGCGCGCCGGATCGATGAGCGGCGTCACCTCGCCCTCGGCGACACCTGCGCGCCTGGCAAGCTCGAGAACCGACTGCTGTCCGTCGGCGGCGACGCGTGATGCGATCACGCGCTTCGCCTCGACACCGCTGTCGAGCCAGCGGCGGAACTCAGCGACACCCGCCGCGCCTTCTCGTGCGCGCGTGGTCACGATGCCGATATCGGCGAGGCCC
>Ga0222623_10000232_pt1 | contig 16399 bp, 15 predicted proteins | sample PLMtaG_FD_177336 | JGI IMG/M metagenome (GOLD analysis project Ga0222623, IMG submission 177336) | Groundwater sediment microbial communities from an aquifer in East River, Colorado, USA - PLM2_30_coex | ecosystem: Environmental > Terrestrial > Soil > Riparian zone | place: USA: East River...
GTTGGAGAAGCTGTTCAAGAAGGGGATCGGCGAACTCCCCGACCAGGTGCAGGAAGCGAACCGGGTGGTCTTCGAGCGGTCGGTCGTCGACGAGAGGGTCGCCGGCATGGGCACGACGCTCACGGCGGCGTTGGTGGTGGACGACCGGGTCAGGCTGGCTCACGTCGGCGACTCCCGCGCCTATCTGCTGCGGGACGGGGGTCTTCGGCTGCTCACCGAGGATCACACCCTGGTCCATCGGATGGTCACCGAGGGAGAGATCTCCAAGGAGGAGGCCGAGACCCACCCGCAACGGAGCGTCCTCACCCGCGCGCTCGGAGTGGACACCGTCGTGGACGTCGACGACGACACGGTCCAGGTCCGGCCCGGCGACCGACTGCTCCTGTGCACCGACGGCCTGACCTCCATGGTCTCTGAGCAGGCGATCGAGGAGGTATTGCGAGCCGTTCCCGATCCGCAGGAGGCGGCGGAGCGGCTCGTCCGGCTGGCCAACGAAGGGGGCGGTACGGACAACACCACTGTCGTCGTCCTGGACTTCTCCGACGACACCGCGGCGGTGCGGCCGAAGGAGGAGCCCACGCCCTCGAGCGAGGCGATGGCGCCGGCTCCCACGCCGGAGCCGGCGCGATCGCGCCGCCGCCTCCGCCGAAAGCTGCTGATCTGGATCGGCATCATCGTGGCCCTCGTGGTCGTGGCGCTCGTGGGCCTCCGCCTGTATCTCGACTCCCAGTGGTACGTCGGTGTCTCGGACGGACACGTGGCGATCTTCCAGGGGATTCCGACCGAGGTAGCGGGTTTCGATCTCCACCACGTCGTGGTGCAGACCACGATCTCCGCGGAGAAGGCCGAGTCCCTCGCTTTCTGGCAGAACCTCGGCGCCGGCAAAACCGCAGAGGACCGGGAAGGGGCGGGGGCCATCGTCGAGCAGATCCGCCAGGACGTGGAGGAGATGCGGGTCCCGAAGCCGAACCAACCCGGTTCGACGGATGCCTCGGGGCCGTGAGCAGGGAAGCCCTCGCCGTCGCCCGGGCCCGCCAGGGGACCGCGCTCGCCCTCACGATCCTGGCCCTCATCCTGTCGGTGGGGGCCTATGCGCTCGCCGGGATGGGGAGGCGCGGACACGTCCCGGTCAATCTCGCCTTGTACGGGTCGATCTTCGCGGTCGGTTATGTGGCGGCGCATTTGGTGATCCGTCGGTTCGCCCCCCTGGCCGATCCCGCGTTGTTCCCTACGGCCGCGGTCCTCGTGGGTGTGGGGTTCGCCATGATCTTCCGGCTCTCCGGAGGCTTGGCCGCGGAGCAGGCCACATGGATCGCCGTCGGCATCGCCGTCTTCTGCGCCACCCTGACGTTGATACGGGACCACCGGCAGCTGGATGCCTACACCTACACGATCGGCCTGATCGGCCTGGGTCTGCTCCTCCTGCCGATCGTCCCGGGGATCGGACGGACGATCAACGGCGCCAGGCTGTGGGTCGAGATCGGGCCCATCAGCTTCCAGCCCTCGGAGATCGCCAAGGTGCTCGTGGTTGTGTTCCTGGCCTCGTACCTCTCAGCCAAGCGCGAGCTCCTGTCGCTGGCCACGACCAGCCTGGGACCGTTCCGGCTGCCGCCCGCCAAGCATCTCGGACCGGTCCTGGTCGCATGGGGTATGTCGCTCGTCGTCCTGTTCGTGGAGAAGGACCTCGGTGCCTCCCTCCTGTACTTCGCCATCTTCGTGGTGATGCTGTGGGTGGCTACCGGCCGTTCCGCCTACCTCGTGATCGGCGGAATCCTGTTCGCCGTCGGCGCGGCGGTCGGGTACCTGGAATTCGCGCACGTCCAGACCCGGGTGGACATCTGGCTCCACGCACTCGACCCGCACAAGGTCTTCGAGTTCGGGTACGGGCAGCTGGCCCAGGCCGAGTTCGGCATGGCGACCGGCGGCCTGGTGGGAGCGGGCCTGGGGCGCGGATCCCCCACCCTCATCCCCTACGCCTCCACCGACTTCATCTTCGCGGCCATCGGCGAGGAGCTCGGATTGCTGGGGACGGCCGCGGTGCTCCTGTTGTTCGTCGTGCTGGTGGGCAAGGGCCTGAAGGCCGCGCTCCAGTGTCCTGATAGCTTCGGCAAGCTGCTTGCCACCGGGCTGTCGGCGAGCATCGGGCTCCAGGCCTTCGTCATCGTCGCCGGCGTGACCCGCGTGATCCCACTCACGGGGGTGACGCTGCCCTTCGTCTCCTACGGCGGAAGCAGCTTGGTCTCCAACTTCGTCCTGTTGGCGTTGCTGATCCGGGTGTCGTCGGGATCGGCGCGGGCGGAGGCCCGGTAGATGGATCGGCTCATCAGGCGGCTGGGTGTCGCCATGCTCGCGCTGTTCGTTCTGCTCCTTGGGCAGGTCACCTACATCCAGGTTGTCGCGTCGGAACGGCTGGCCGACAACCCGGCCAACGCCACCCGCCAGCTGATCGCCGAATATCGGGTGGAAAGGGGAAGCATCTTGGCCGCCGACCGCAGGACCAATCTGGCGCTGAGCCGGAAGAGCCCCGGCCAGCTGAAGTACCAGCGGCACTATCCGCAGGGGCCGCTGTATGCCGGCATCACCGGGTACTACTCGATCATCTTCGGACGGAGCGAACTCGAGCAGAGCTACAACAGCTATCTGTCCGGCAACGCGCCGGAGCTGATCCCCCAGACGCTGATCGACCAGGTCCTGGGGAGGCCCAAGCGGGGCGCCACCGTGGTGACCACCATCGATCCGGCGATCCAACGGGCGGCACAAAGGGCGCTGGGGGACCTGCCCGGGGGCGTCGTGGCGATCGATCCCCACACCGGCGACGTCAAGGCGATCGTGGCCAACCCCACCTACGATCCGAACGAGCTCGCCTCGCAGGATCCCAAGAGGGTCCGGGCGGCCTGGGATCGTCTCAACTCCGATCCGGACAAGCCGCTCCTGTCCCGTGCCATCGACGAGCTGTATCCACCGGGATCGACGTTCAAACTGGTGACGGCCGCAGCCGCCCTGGAGAACGGGTTCGGGCCCGACAGCACCTGGCCGAACCCGCCGGTCCTCGACCTCCCGCAGACCACGGCCACCCTGGAGAACTTCGGCGGCGAGCACTGCCTGGGCGGCGCATCACAGATCACGTTGGCTCAGGCCCTGACGATCTCCTGCAACGTGGTGTTCGGGGAGATCGGCCTTCGGCTCGGTGGAGCCAAGTTGGCCGATCAGGCCCACGCCTTCGGGTTCGCACCGGACGCCTCCAGCGGGGACGTCCCCTTCGACATCCCGTTCCAAGAGGGCGTGTTCCCCGAAGCGTCCTACTTCTCGGACCGGCTGCCGGCGGTCGCGCTGTCGGCCATCGGACAGGACAACGTGGCGGCCAATCCCATGCAGATGGCCCTGGTGGCCTCGGCCATCGCCAACGGTGGCTCGGAGATGAGGCCACGCCTGGTGTCGGAGATCCGGGACCCCAGCGGCCAGGTGGTCAAGAGCTTCGCTCCCGAGATGTTCGGGCAGCCCATCTCGTCGCAGACGGCCATCCAGCTCACCCAGATGATGGTGAGCGTGGTGCAGAGCGGGACGGGCACGGCGGCGCAGATCCCGGGTGTCGAGGTGGCGGGGAAGACGGGCACCGCTCAGCATGGTGAAGGGCTGGCGCCCCACGCATGGTTCGTGTCCTTCGCTCCGGCGCAGAATGCCAAGATCGCTGTCGCCGTCATCGTCCTCGACGGCGGTAGCCTGGGCAGCGACGCGACGGGCGGCGTGGTGGCCGCCCCCATCGCCAAGGCCGTTATGGAGGCCGCATTGCATGAGTGACCGGACGAACGACCACGTGACCGCACAGACACTCCTGGGTGGCCGGTACCTGGTCGAGTCCGAGCTCGGCCGGGGCGGGATGGCCACCGTGTTCAAGGGCACCGACACGGTCCTCGGCCGTCCGGTGGCGGTGAAGGTCCTGTCCCCTCAATACTCGGGGGATGCGAACTTCGTGACGCGGTTCCGCCGGGAGGCCCAGGCTGCTGCGCGCCTGAACCATCCCAACCTGGTCTCCGTGTATGACACCGGCACGGACGACGGTACCCACTTCATCGTCATGGAGTACGTCGAGGCGAAGACGCTTGCCGACTACCTCGCCGGCGGCGGCCGCATCATGCCCGAGCGGTCCATCGAGATCGCCGAGGCAGTCTGCGACGCGCTGTCGGTGGCGCACGAGCACGGGATCATCCACCGCGACATCAAGCCGGCGAACATCATGATCACGTCGAAGGGCGACGTGAAGGTCACGGACTTCGGCATCGCCCGGGTGATCAGCGGGGCGGACACCTTGGCCCAGACGGCGGCGGTCCTGGGAACCGCCTCGTACCTTTCGCCGGAACAGGCCCAGAGCCAGCCGGTGGACCAGCGGAGCGACATCTACTCGCTCGGGGTCGCCCTGTACGAGATGGTGACGGGGCGCCCGCCCTTCTCCGGGGACTCGCCGGTGATGGTGGCGTCGAAGCACGTCTTGGAGCAGCCCACCCCTCCCTCGAAGCTCAACTCGGACGTCTCCCCCGAGCTCGAGGCCGTGATCATGAAGGCCATGGCCAAGAACCCGGACAACCGGTATCAGGACGCCGATGAGATGAAGGCCGACCTCGAGCGCGCCCGGCTGGGCCAGGGTGTCCAAGCCACGCCGCTCCTGCCGGAGAGTGCACAGACCCAACGGATCTCCCCCGCGGGGCCCCCCACCGCCGTGCTGCCGCCGGTCGCGCCTGGAGATGGTGGGCGCCGACGGTGGTGGATCCCGGCGCTCATCGTCCTGCTGATCCTGGCTGTTCTCGGCGGGGGCCTGTACCTCCTGGCGTCCAGCCTGCTGAGTACCAACACCGACTCGGTCAGAGTTCCGGACGTGCGCGGCTTCACCGAGGATGCAGCGACGCGAACGCTCAGGGACGCGGGCTTCGAGGTGACGCCGGAGTTCCAGGTGACGACCGACCGAGCCAAGATCGGAGAGGTCATCGAGCAGACCCCGGACCCGGGGTCGTTCCTGGAGAAGGGTGAGACCGTCACGATCACGGTCGGCAAGAGGCCGGCGCAGGTCGAGGTGCCGAAACTCACCGGCCTCACCCAGGATGAGGCTGTTGCGGCGCTCGAGGCAGCACACCTGGCGCTCGGGACGACGAGCACCCAGCCGAGCGAGGAGCCGGATGGGACCGTCGTCTCCCAGGACCCCCTCCCCGGCGAGAGGGTCGACAAGAACTCGCCTGTGGACATCGTCCTGTCGGAGGGCCCAAGTGAGGTGAGCGTCCCCGACGTCGTGTGCGAGTCCCTGGGGAAGGCCGAGTCCGAGCTCCGAAAGGCAGGCTTTTCCCCCGTCCGCGCCGAGGAGACGCAGTTCAACGCGGAATGCCCCAAGGACGGCCAGGTGGCTGCCCAGGACCCGCCCGGGAACAGCTCGGCCCCGGACGGTGCCACCGTTACCCTCATCGAGTCCACTGACGTCCTGCCGTCCAGCCCCAGTCCCAGCCCGACGCCCAGCCTGTAAGCGGTCGTCGCATGTGGTTCGCCACCGAAGAGTTCACCCCGGAGGAACGTGGGAGGCTCGCGCCCTACTTCACCAACCTGGACGGCCCGGTGTTCGCGCTGGTCAACCTGCCCGAGGTGGTGAAGGGGGCCCTCTTCGCCCGGTACTCGCGAACGCCGAAGTCCCTCCGGCGTCTCTTCCTCGACGAGTTCGCCGATGAGATCGGCGAGGCGACCACGACGGGGATCGTTGGCACGGAACGCGCCGAGAAGCTCTACGACCGGGTGTTCTTCGACTACGGCGACGACTCGGTGGCCCAGCTCGGCGGCGTGCATCTCGCGTGCGAGCAGGCCTCGCAGCTCCTGTGCAAAACCCTCGAGTGGGGCCGCCTCGCCGCGTATCTGGAGCAGTCCACACGATACATGCGCTACGACGACCACCCTGGCGGGCGGTGGCGGGCCACCGTTCCGCCCGAGATCCAGGGCTCGGCACTCGCCGAGGGATTCCGCGACTCCGTGGATCTGTCGTTCGAGACCTACGGGAAGCTGTTCGAGCCGATGGCCGAGTTCTTCCGTCACCTCTTTCCGAAGGACCCGAACGACTCCGACTTCGTGTACCGCTCCACGATCACGGCGAAGACCTGCGACACGCTCCGCGACATCCTGCCCGCTGCCACGCGGTCGAACGTCGGCATCTACGGGACGGGGCAGGCGTACGAGCAGCTGCTGCTCCGCCTGCGCGCGCACCCACTGCGGGAGATGCGCGAGTACGCGGACCTCATGCTGATCGAGCTGCGCAAGGTCATCCCGGCCTTCCTCAAGCGGGTGGACCTCCCCGATCGGGGCGTGGCCTGGTCCGAGTACCTCGCAGAGACGAGTGGGGGGACGCGCGAGCTCGCCTCGAAGGTCCTGGCCGGGGTAGAGCCCGAACCCCGCGACGAGGTCACGCTGGTCGACTGGGACCCCGAGGGCGAGGTGAAGGCGGTCGCGGCGGCGTTGTACGCGGCCAGCGACCTTCCCGACGACCAGCTGCTGGAGATCGCCCGGAGGATGTCGCCGGCCGAGCGGGAGGCCGCGTTGGCCGCCTACGTCGGCGAACGCAGTAACCGGCGGCACAAGCCCGGACGCGCGTTCGAGCGCACCCAGTACCGGTTCGACGTGCTGTGCGACTACGGGGCGTTCCGCGACCTCCAGCGCCATCGGCTGCTGACGCTGGAATGGCAACGACTGACCACGCGGCATGGGTACGAGCTGCCCCCAGAGATCGAGGAGGCCGGGTTCGCAGAGGAATGGCGTTCGGTCATGGAACGCTCACACGAGGTCAACGAGGCGCTGCTCGCCGAGGGGCTCGCCGATGCCGCGCAATACGCGGTGGCCATGGCCTACCGCATCCGGTTCGTCATGCAGATGAACGCTCGAGAGGCCATGCACGTGATCGAGCTTCGGTCCACGCCACAGGGACATCCGGTGTATCGGCGGGTCGTGCAGCAGATGCACCGGCTGATCGACGAGAAGGCGGGCCACCACGCCATCGCCATGGCCATGCGGTACGCCGACCACTCGAACGTCGAGCTCGAACGCCTCGAGGCCGAGCGCCGCACGGAGGCCAAGCGCGTATCGAGCGACGGTCGCGGCTGACTCGTCCATCGAGTACCCTGACGGCCCCATGGACCGTCAAGCGACGTTCCTGCTGGCCTTGGGCCTGCTGATCGCGGCCGCGGCCTTCGTCTCCGCGAGCGGTTGGATCCTGTTCGTCTGGGACCGGCGGGCGGAACGATCCCACGGGACGCTCGCCGGAACTCACGACGCGATCACCTCGCCTGCAACCCACGCGCACCACGAGGTCCACGAGGAGCGGTAGGTGCTCGAGCTCCTCGACCTCCGGGACCGGAGGGAGCGGCTCGAGCCCCGAAGCCTCGAGATCGATCCCACAGTAGCGGACACAGTCCGCGGCATCATCGAACGCGTCCGCGTCCAGGGCGACGAGGCCCTGTTCGACCTGACGCTGAAGTTCGACGGCGCGGACCTCCGAGAGGCCGGCCTCACCGTCTCGCCCCAGGAGTTTCAGCGAGCCGAGGAAACCGTCCCGTCTGAGCTGAAGGCAGCGCTCGACGCCCTGGTCGATCGTCTCACCGACCTCCACCGCCGACAGCTCCCGATGGAGTGGTGGGACGAGCGCGACGGCGTTCGGTTCGGCGAGATCGTGCGTCCCGTCGCACGGGCCGGTTGCTACGTGCCGGGTGGACGTGCCGAGTATCCGTCCTCGGTGGCCATGACCGTGGTCCCGGCGGTCGTCGCGGGCGTCGAGGGGGTGGTGGTATGCACGCCGCCCTCCCCGGACGGCTCGATCCACCCCGCTGTGCTGTACGCGGCGGCCCGAGCCGGCGCGACCGGGGTGGCGAAGGTCGGCGGGGCCCAGGCCGTGGCGGCCCTGGCGTTCGGCACCGCGTCGATCCAGGCCGCCGACCGGATCGTCGGGCCGGGCAACGTGTACGTGACCGAGGCCAAACGGCAGGTCGCCGGATTCGTCGGCATCGACGGGCTCGCCGGTCCGACGGAGCTCGCCGTCGTAGCCGATGCGTCGGCCGACCCCGCCTGGATCGCCACCGACCTAGTGGCCCAGGCCGAGCACGATCCCGAGGCACTCGCCGTCCTGGTCGCCTTCGATGGGAACGTCGTTGATCAGGTGGAGCAGGCCCTCGAGGCCGAGGTAGCCAGGGCCGGCCGGGGCGACGTGGTGAAGGCCGCGCTCGCGCACGCGCGCACGATGCTGGTCGCCGATGACGACCAGGCCGTCGAGGTCCTCGACCGCCTGGCTCCCGAGCACCTCCATGTCGTGATGGCCGATGCCGCCGCGTTCGCTCAGCGCATCAGGAACGCCGGCGCCATCTTCGTCGGAGGGTTCACCCCGGTTCCGTTCGGCGACTACGGCGTTGGTTCGAACCACGTCCTTCCGACGGCGGGCACCGCGCGGTTCTCCTCGGGGCTCCGGGCCGCCGACTTCGTGAAGATCTCATCGGTGGTGGAGGTCTCCGACAGGGCCGCCGCCCGCCTGGCGCCGGAGGTGGCCAGGATCGCGCTCGCCGAAGGGCTTTCGGGCCACGCGCGGGCCGTGGAGATCCGGGCCGAGGGGCGAAGGCCGACGTGACGCCGGCGGTTCCCCGCAGCGGTCTCCGAGACCTCGAGCCGTACCAGGCGCCCCAGCTGGAGGTGGCGGCCCGGCTCAACACCAACGAGTGCCCGTATCCCCTCCCGGAAAGCTTCCGAGACGAGCTGGCCGACGCCGTGCGTCGCCTCGAGCTGCACCGGTATCCGGATCGCGAGGCGCAAGAGCTCCGCGAGGCGCTGGCCAAGCACGCCGGCCACCACATCGAGGGAACATGGGCGGCGAACGGATCGAACGAGGTGATCGAGCAGCTCCTACTGGCCTACGGAGGGCCCGGCCGGCGGGTCGTGGTGTTCCAGCCGACGTATCTCCTCCACGAGCGGCTGGCTTGGGTGACCCACGGCGACCTCGTCGCACTGTCCCTCGACGAACCGTGGGTCATCTCGACGCGCGGCGTCGCCCGAGCCCTCGCCGCGCAGCCTTCGGTTGTCTTCGTCTGCTCGCCGAACAACCCCACTGGGAACGCACAGTCGGTCGAGGTCGTGGAGGAGCTCGCGGCCGGTGGGAACTGGCTCGTCGTGGTGGACGAGGCCTACATCGAGTTCGGCGGGCGCTCGGCCGCGGGGCTCGTGGCCGGGTACCCGAACGTGGCCGTGGTACGCACGTTCTCCAAGGCCTTCGCCCTGGCCGGAGCCCGGATCGGCTACTGCCTGGCGTCCCCCGAGGTGGTCGACGACCTTCGGAGGGTGCGGCTCCCCTACCACCTGTCGACGTTGACCCAGGCGGCGGGGCTGATCGCCCTGCGCCACAAGCAGGACGCCCTGGCCATCCTCGACGCGGTCCGGCAGGAGCGCGACCGCATCCTGGCCGAGCTCTCCTCGCTCGAGGTCCGGACCTTCCCGTCCGATGCCAACTTCGTGCTGTTTCGGCCGCCGAGACCGGCCCAGGAGGTGTGGCGGGGGTTGCTCGACCGGGGGGTCCTCGTTCGCGACGTGACGTCCGTGGTCCCTGGCTGTCTGCGGGTCACCGCCGGCACGCCCGAGGAGGTCGGGCGGTTCCTGTCGGCGCTGAAGGAGGTCCTTGGATGAGGCCGCGCGACGCCATCGTCGAGCGGAGCACCAGGGAGACCACCGTTCGCGTGGAGCTTCGCCTCGACGGGTCCGGCGCGGCCGCCGCCGACACCGGCCTCCCGTTCTTCGACCACATGCTGGAGCAGCTCGGGACACACGCGGGATTCGACCTTTCGGTCACGGCCAAGGGCGACCTCGAGGTGGACGGCCACCACACGGTGGAGGACGTGGGGCTGGCGTTGGGGCAGGCGCTCGCCGAGGCTCTGGGCGACAAGGGTGGCATCCGCCGGTTCGCCTCGATCACCGTGCCGCTGGACGAGGCCGCCGTCGAGGTTGCGCTCGACCTCTCCGGCCGGCCGTTCGTCGTGCACGACGTCGACGTCCCCGCGGAGACCATCGGGACCTACGACTCGGGGCTCACGGAGGACTTCATCCGGGCCTTCGCCGCCGCGGCGCAGATGACGCTTCACGTTCGGCTGGTGCGAGGGCGATCCCCCCACCACGTTGTCGAGGCCGAGTTCAAGGCCCTGGCTCGGGCGCTCGGGGACGCGTGCTCTTCGATCGGGCGCGGCGGAACGCCCTCCACCAAAGGGACCCTGTGACCATCGCCATCCTGGACTACGGGATGGGGAACCTGCGTTCGGTGGCTCGGGCCATCGAACGAGTGGGAGGCGTGCCGGAGATCGTCGACGAGGCCGGCGCCGCGCTCGCCGCCGACGCCCTCGTCGTCCCCGGCGTCGGTCACTTCGGCGCGTGCATGCGCAACCTGATGGACCGCGGGCTCGACCGCGCCATCCGGGACTTCGCGGCGACCGGACGGCAGCTGTTCGGCGTGTGCGTGGGGATGCAGATCCTGTTCAAGCGAAGCGAGGAGGACGCCCAGGAGGGCCTGGGGATCGTCCCCGGACAAGCCACGAAGTTGCCGCCGATCGTGAAGGTTCCGCACATGGGATGGAACACGGTGGACTGGGTCTCGGAGCACCCGTACGTGCGGAGCCTCCCCAGCCGCACCAGCTTCTACTTCGTCCACTCCTATGCGGCCGACGTCGTGGCCGGCGTGACCGTGGGGACGGCGGAGCACGGCCGGCCGTTCTCCGCGGCGATCGCGCGCGAGAACGTGTTCGCCACCCAGTTCCACCCGGAGAAGTCGAGCGACGCGGGCCTCGCGATCTACGAGGCCTTCGTGAAGGAGGCGGTGACGTGATCGTCATCCCGGCGATCGACCTCCACGGGGGGCGATGCGTGCGGCTGTTCCGGGGCGACCCGACGGCCGAGACGGTGTACGACCACGACCCCGTGGAGGTGGCCAAGCGGTTCGAGGCCGACGGTGCTCGACGGTTGCACGTCGTCGACCTTGACGCGGCGCTGGGGACGGGGTCGAACGCCGAGGTGATCCTGGCCATCTGCCGGAACGTCGCCGTGCCGGTGCAGCTCGGCGGGGGCCTGCGAACGATCGACGCGGTCGAGCGAGCCCTGGAGGCGGGGGCGGCCCGGGCCATCCTGGGAACGTCCGCCGCCCTCAATCCCGGGTTCCTCGCCGAGGCTGTCGAACAGTTCCACGACCAGGTCGTGGTGGCCATCGATGTTCAGGACGGGCACGTAATGGTCGAGGCGTGGCGGAAGCAGGGACCTCGATTGGAGGAGGCCGTCTCCTCGCTGCAGGACGCCGGCGCGCCGCGGTTCCTGGTCACGTCCATCCAGAAGGACGGGACGATGGACGGGCCCGATCTGGCGCTGTACGAACGGGTCTTGGACCTGACCGAGCTGCCGGTGATCGCGAGCGGCGGCGTGCGCAAGGCCGACGACGTGTGGGCCCTTCGGGATCTCGGTGTCGAGGCGGCCGTGGTGGGCAAAGCCCTCTACTCCGAGACGTTGCAACTGGGCGAGGTGGTCCGGGGATGACCCTGGCGAAGCGGATCATCCCCTGTCTCGACGTCGATGCCGGCCGGGTGGTGAAGGGCGTTCGGTTCGAGGACCTCCGTGACGCGGGCGACCCCGTGGAGCTGGCGGCGCGGTACGACGCGGAGGGCGGCGACGAGCTCGTGTTCCTCGACATCACGGCGACGGTCGAGGGCCGGCGCGCTACCTTCGACGTGATCTCGAGGACCGCCGAGCAGGTATTCATCCCGCTCACCGTGGGTGGAGGCGTGCGGAACGAGGATGACGTTCGGGCATTGCTCCGAGCAGGCGCTGACAAGGTCTCGCTGAACACCGCCGCCGTTCGCGACCCGGCCCTCCTGTCACGGTGCGCGGACCGGTTCGGGACGCAGTGCATGGTCGTGGCGATCGATGCGAAGCGGCGTAACGGCGATGGGTGGAGAGTCGTGGTCGAGGCGGGCCGGGCGCCGACCGAACGCGACGCCGTCGAGTGGGCTGTCGAGGCCACGGAGAGTGGCGGGGCCGGCGAGGTCCTGCTGACGTCGATGGACCGCGACGGGACCGGCGAGGGCTACGACCTGGAGCTCCTTCAGGCGGTGTCGACGGCGGTGGCCGTGCCGGTCGTGGCCAGCGGCGGAGCTGGATCGATTGAGCATTTCGTCCGGGCACTCACCGAGGGTCGAGCCGATGCGGTGCTCGCCGCGTCCCGGTTCCACTCCAGCGAGCTCTCCATCCGAGAGGTCAAGGAAGGCTTGGCCCGAGAGCGGATCCCGGTGCGGCTGTGATGGAACGGGTGGAACTCGACGCGCTGACGTTCGACGATCGCGGTTTGCTCCCCGCCATCGTCCAGGACGCCGAGAACGACGAGGTGCTGATGATGGCCTGGATGAGCCGGGAGTCGGTGGAGCGCACCCTGGACGAGGGCCGGACCGTTTTCTGGAGCCGATCGCGGAACGAGCTGTGGCGCAAAGGCGAGACCAGCGGTCACGTTCAGCACGTGGAGGAGGTCCGGGTCGACTGCGACGGTGATGTGCTGCTCGTCCGGGTCCACCAGGTCGGCCCGGCCTGCCACCTGGGCCAGCGAAGCTGCTTCCACCGGGGGCTGTGATGCTGCGCCTGGTCATCCCCAAGGGTTCGCTCGAAGAGCAGACCCTCCGGCTGCTCGAGGCCGCGGACCTGCACGTCCGCCGGGGGTCCCCCCGCGACTATCACGGGACGGTCGACGACGAACGCATCGAGCGCGTCTCGCTGCTTCGGCCGCAGGAGATCCCGACCTACATCCAGGACGGATTGTTCGACCTGGGCATCACCGGGCGGGATTGGATCGATGAGACGGGAGCCGACGTCGAGGTCCTCGCCTCCCTCGAGTATGCGAAGAGCGGCACAGGCCGGGGCGTGCGGATCGTGCTCGCCGTTCCCGGCGACCACCCGGCGAACAGTGCCAAGGAGCTCCCGGCCGATTCACGCATCTCCACCGAGTACGTGAACCTCACGCGTCGATACTTCCATGACCTCGGCATCCCGGTGCGCGTCGTCTGGTCGTACGGGGCGACCGAAGCGAAGGTGCCCGAGATCGTCGACGCCATCGTGGACGTCACCGAGACCGGCAGCACGCTCCGAGCCCACGGCATGAGGGTCATCGAGACGCTCCTGGAATCCGAGGTGCTCCTTATCGCCAACCGGGCCTCGGCGGGCGACCCCACGAAGCGTGCGGCCATGGACGACATCACGACGCTCCTCCTCGGCGCGCTGCGGGCAGAGGGTCGCGTGCTGATCAAGCTGAACGTGAGCGAGGAGCAGCTTCGGGCAGTGCTCGACGTTGTCCCGTCCATGAGGTCGCCGACCATGTCCCAGCTGTCCGACGGGGGCTACGCCATCGAGACCGTGGTCGACAAGGCAACGGTCAACACGCTGATCCCTCTGCTGAAGTCGAAGGGCGCCACCGACATCCTGGAGATCCCCATCTCCAAGATCGTGCCGTAGATCGACTTGACATGGGGGTCGGCGCTCCCGCAGACTGCCCCAACGATGTTTGAACGGCGGTTCAACTATCTCAAGAACCCGCCGGTCGGCGTACCGGTAGCGTAGGCGCGTCCGGGCCGGCCCTCGTCGGCCCGCCGCCCCGACCCGAACTCCCGTCGCGACTCAGCGTCGTTCGACGTCCCACCAGCCCTGACGATCGGAGGACCGTCATGCGCGATCTCTCTTACGAGGAACGCCTCCGAAGGGAGGCCGCCTGCCTGAAGAACCACTGGGAAACGAGGCCCAGATGGCGAGGCATCGAACGAACCTACACGGCCGAAGACGTGATCGGGTTGCGCGGCACGATCACGATCGAGCACACGCTGGCTCGCCTGGGCGCCGACCGGCTGTGGACGCTCATGCGGCGGACGCCCTTCGTCGCCGCGCTCGGGGCGATGACCGGCGGGCAGGCGCTCCAGATGGTGAAGGCCGGCCTCGACGCCGTCTACGTGTCCGGGTGGCAGGTCGCCGCGGACGCCAACCTGGCCCTCCACACCTATCCCGACCAGAGCCTCTACCCGTCCAACAGCGTGCCCGCGCTCGTCCGGCGGATCAACAACGCGCTGCAGCGAGCCGACCAGATCGCGTGCGCCAACGGCGAGACCGGCACCAGGTGGATCGTGCCGATCATGGCCGACGCCGAGGCCGGGTTCGGCGGCGTCCTGAACGCCTTCGAGACGATGAAAGCCATGATCGAGGCCGGTGCAGCGGCTGTCCACTTCGAGGATCAGCTCGCCGGTGAGAAGAAGTGCGGCCACCTCGGCGGCAAGGTCCTCGTCCCGACGGCCCAATTCATCCGGACGCTCACGGCGGCGCGGCTCGCCGCGGACGTGCTCGACGTCCCCACACTGCTGGTGGCCCGGACCGACGCCGCGGCCGCGACCCTCGTCACGAGCGACGTTGACGAGCGGGACCGTCCGTTCCTCACTGGCCAGCGCACGCCCGAAGGGTACTTCCTCGCCTCGGACGGGCTGGAGGCCGCCATCGCCCGAGGTCTGTCATATGCGCCATACGCCGATGTCCTGTGGTGCGAGACCTCCACCCCGGACCTGGAAGAGGCGGAGGGCTTCGCCAACGCCATCCATGATCGGTTCCCGGGCAAGCTGCTTGCGTACAACTGCTCGCCCTCCTTCAACTGGGAGCGGCATCTGGACGCGCCGGCGATCCGGCGGTTCCAGGACGACCTGGGCACGATGGGTTATGTGTTCCAGTTCGTGACGCTGGCCGGATTCCATGCGCTGAACGCTTCCATGTTCGAACTCGCCCGGGACTACCGGCAGGCCGGGATGTCTGGGTACGTCCGGCTCCAGGACCGGGAGTTCGAACTCGAAACGGAGGGCTACACGGCCACCCGCCACCAGGCCGAGGTGGGGACGGGCTACTTCGACCGTGTGTCGCGAGCCATCGGTGGGGACTCGCCCACCCTCGCGCTTCCCGGTTCGACCGAAGCGGCCCAGTTCGAAGCGGAGGCGGCGACAGCGACGCGCTCCCTCGCGTGAGCGGGACGCCGCGGCCGATTCCGTTCCGCTTCGACGCGTCCGAGGGGTAGGCTCGGATGGCGGAGGTGAGGCATCATGGCGGACGGAACGCGGTTGTCGGGTCGCAAGGTCGCGGTGTTCCTGGCGGAAGGGTTCGAGGACCTCGAGTTCTGGGTGACGCTCATGCGCCTCCGCGAGGAGGCCGCGGACGTCACCGTGGTCGGCATCGCGCGCGGCGAGACGGTTCGGGGGAAACACGCCCTCCAGGCCACCAGCGACGTGGCGGCGAAGGACGTCTCCGCCGACGACTTCGACGCGGTCGTCGTTCCCGGTGGGTGGGCCCCGGACAAGCTCCGTCGATACGAGGAAGTCACCAGCCTGGTGGCCAAGGCCTACGGCCAGGAAAAGATCGTCGGGTTGATCTGCCACGCCGGGCTGGTCGGCATCTCTGCCGGCATCGTCGGCGGGCATCGGGCCACCGGGAGCCTCGGCATCAAGGACGACTTGGTGAACGCCGGGGCCACGTGGGTCGATGAGCCGGCCTTCCGCGACGGCGCCATCGTGTGGGGGCGTGTGGTGGAGGACATCCCGGCGTTCTGCCGCGAACTCATCAACGCCATCGAAGAACGGACTTCGTGAAGTATCTGACCGAGCCGCCGGCATCGGCGGAGGTCGTCGTCATCGGCGGCGGGGTGATCGGCGCGGCCACGGCGTTCCACGCGGCTCAGGCCGGCCTCAAGCCGCTCATCGTCGAGGCGCGGCCGGCGCTGTGCACGCTCACCACGCCGGTCGCGGCTGGTGCCTTCCGCCTTCAGTTCGACGATCTGGAGGAGCTGACGCTGGTCCGCGAGTCGGCCGAGCTGTTCCTGCACTTCCGGGAAGTCACCGAGCAGGACCGATACGACCTCCGCGTCCGCCAGCAAGGTTATCTCTGGCTCACAACCGACCAGCGCAACGCCGAACGTCAGCGCGCGCTGGTGGCCAGGCTGCACGAATGGGGGCAGGGCGACGTCGAACTGCTCACGGGCGACGAGGTGCGCCACCGGTTTCCGTACGTGGACGAGAACGTCGTCCAGGCGAGATGGCGCGGCGGGGACGGGTTCCTCGACACGACGCAGCTGACGTTCGGCCTGGTCCATGGTTCGGGAGCCGAGGTGATGGTGGACTGCGCGGCGACGGGCTTCGTCGCATCGGGTGGCAGGCTCACCGGCGTCCGAACGACCAAGGGGGTCGTCCCCACCGACGTCGCGGTGATCGCCGCGGGGCCCCTCTCGGGACTCCTTGCCGGGGCCGAAGGGATCGACCTCCCGATCGTGACGGTCCGGCGTCAGAAACTGATCCTGCCCGAGGTCGCCGAGGTC
>Ga0222623_10000236_pt1 | contig 16252 bp, 14 predicted proteins | sample PLMtaG_FD_177336 | JGI IMG/M metagenome (GOLD analysis project Ga0222623, IMG submission 177336) | Groundwater sediment microbial communities from an aquifer in East River, Colorado, USA - PLM2_30_coex | ecosystem: Environmental > Terrestrial > Soil > Riparian zone | place: USA: East River...
GTGCGGCGAGCGCGGCGGCGGCCCGCTCCGTCTCCTCGTCCGACGACACGATCCGGCGGAGCTCGCGCACCGCCCACTCGGCGAGCCCGGTCCGCAACGAGACCGCGAGATCGGTCCGACCCTCGGGAACCTCCGGCTCGAGCGTCGCGCACCGCCGCAGGACCGCGTTCACGAAACCGCGATGGCGCGGGTCGGCGAGGGCGACGGTCTCCGAAACCGCGGCGTGGGCCGGGACGCGCAGGAAGTCCAGCTGGTACGCCCCCAGGCGCAGCGCCGCACGGGCGCCCTTGGGGGCGGTGTCGATCGGACGCTCGAGCAGCGGCGCGAGCCGGTGGTCGATCGGGATGAGCCTGCGCAACGTGCCGTAGACGAGCTCGGTCGCGAACGCCGCGTCGCGTTCGGACAGGCGGACCCGCGCGAGCGTCCGCGCGAGGGTGAGGTTGGAGTAAGCGCCCTCATCGGTGACGCGCCGGATCACGTCGAGCGCGACCGAACGCGCGGACGGCGCCGGCGTCGGCCGCCCCGGGGCACCGACCTTGCGCGTCGATCCCGCCCGCCTACGCTCCACGGGACGGCTCACCCGAGCGACTCGCCGATCACCGGGCGGTAGCCGTTCACGAAGTCCAACGAGCTCATGCGCCGCCGGCCCGCCGGCGCGAGCTGGATCGCTCGGAACCCCTCCTCGCCCGTCGCGACGACCAACCCCTCCTTGCTCGCCTCGACGATCGAGCCGGGCGCCCCGGTCGCGGGGACGGCTTCCGCGCGGAAGATCTTCAGGTCCTCGCCCCGGAACCTCGTGGTCGCGCCCGGCTCGGGCGACATCGCTCGGGTTCGGTTGACGAGATCGCGCGCGGGTTCGGTCCACCGCAGGACGCGATCGTCGGCCCCGAGGCGCCTGGTGAACGTGGCGGCCGCCTCGTCCTGTGGACGGGGCTCGGCCGCGCCCTCCGCGAACAGGTCGGCGGTCTCGACCAGGATCTCCGCCCCGATCCCTGCGAGCCGGTCCCCGAGCGAACCCGCGTCGTCCCCGGGCTCGATCGGCTCGGCCCGGCGGAGGATCATCGGACCGCTGTCGATCCCGGCGTCCATCACGATCGTCGTGACGCCGGTCTCGTCGCGTCCCTCGAGCAACGCCGTCTGCACCGGGCTCGCCCCCCGGAGCTCCGGCAGCAGCGAGAAATGCAGGTTCACGGGCGCGATCGCCGCGAGGTCGAGCACCGCCTGCGGCAGGATCTCGCCGTAGGCGACCACGATCAGGAGGTCGGGGGCGTTCGCGGCGAGCGTGTCGGCGCCCGGGCCCGACCTGACGGTCTCGACCTCGTGCAGCGGCAGCCCGGCCTCCGCCGCGGCGTCCGCGACCGGCGTCGGGCGGAGCTCGTTGCCGCGACCGGCGGGCCTGCGTGCGGCCGTGATCACCGCGACGAGCTCGTGGCCGGAGTCGGCGATCGCTCGCAACGAGGGCACCGACCACCGGTCGTTGCCGAGGAACGCGATGCGGAGCGCGCGGATCACGCGTGGGAGGATACGAGGGCTCGCACGCGCTCCGGAGGTCGACCGGTCAGGGTTCGGTGCGCTGCACCTCGAACTCGCGGAGCTGACGCATCACGTCACGCCGACCCGCGTCGTCGAGACGGTCGATGTAGAGCAGCCCGTTCAGGTGGTCGGTCTCGTGCTGGAAGATCCGCGCCAGGAGACCCTCCGCCACGATCTCGAGCGGTTCGCCGTCGAGATCCGCGCCGGCCAGGCGGACCCGCGCGGCGCGGACCGTCGGGTGGTAGGGACCCGGGATCGACAGGCATCCCTCCTCGAGCGTCTCCTCGCCCTCCGGTTCGGAGAGCCGGGGGTTCGCGACGAAGCCGGCGTGTCCCTCGCGATCGTCGTAGACGAAGCACGCCGTCCGCACACCAACCTGGTTCCCGGCCAGACCGACACCCGGCGCCGCGTACATCGTCTCGAGCATGTCGCCGACCAGCCGACGGAGCGCGTCGTCGAACACCTCGACCGGCGCGGCCGTCTCGCGGAGCACGGGGTCGCCGAGCGTTCGGATCAGCATCAGTGTCACGATGTTCTCTCCCCCACCGACGCGGGTCCGCCCTCACAGGTGCGGCTCGGCCTCGACCCGGGTGACGATCCCCGCCGCCGCGAGCCGGCGCATCTCGGCGCCGAAACCCGGGACGCGGCCCGCATCGAACGCGACCAAGCATATCGTCGCCCCACCGACGTTCGATGAGAGCAACGCCCCTGGATCGAGCGCCGCCAGCTCGCGGTCGAGCTCGGCGCCGCCGGTCACGCGGAACACGGGCGACCCCACCGGGAACCCGGCGTCGGCCCGGCGCGGGGCCTCGGCGCGACGGAACCGGTCGGGTCGTCCCGAGACGAGGGCCTGGACCGCGGGGTCGTTCGGGGTGTCGGTCTGCACGATGACCCGTCCGTCCGGACGAGCCCAGGCCGCCGCCTCGAACCACGTCACGAGCACGCGCTCCCGAGCGTCCACGCCGGGACGCCGGAGCGAGGCGTCGGCGTGCAGGATCGCCACGAGGTCCAGGCCCGGAGAGCCCACGTCCTTCAGGGCGTCGACGCCGCCCACCAGCACCTCGCGTTCGAGCGGAGGGCGGGGTGCGTCGTCGCGACCGATCAACGAGACTGACACGGTGGCGACGCCGCGGACCCACTCCTCGACCCGTTCGGCGCCGCGACGGGCGATCCCGAAGTCGGTCGCCCCGCAGGACGCGCATCGCCCGGGCGCCTCGCACACCACGCACCGGATGGTGCCGCGTTCGAGCCGGAGCATGCCGTGGCACGACGCGCACGCGGCCGGTTCCGCGCAGGACCTGCACACCCTGGCGACCCCATAGCCACGGAGCGGCTCGAACACGAACGCGCGCGTGGCCGAGCGAAGCGCCCGGATCAGGCGGGGCGACCGGCCCTCGGGACCGGGCTTGACGACCTCGACGGGCGCCCACGGCCGGACGGCCGGCTCGACGAGGACGTGGTCGCGGACCGTGGCCTCGAGCGAGGGGCAGAACGCGCTGAGGACGCTCACGGCCCCCACGATCTCGGCCCGCATCCGGGCGACGTCGCGGACGTGGTAGGAGGGCGAACGTTCGTCCCGGTGCTGCGGGTGACCCTCGCGATGCACGTAGATCAGGCCCAGCTCGGCGAGCGGCGCGAACACCGCGGGGCGCGTGCCCACCACGACCCGGTAGCGGCCGGCGGCGATCTCGAGCCAGGTGCGGTACCGGACGCGCTTGTCGCCCCCGAGGAAGAGCACCGCGTCGTCCCCGAACGCGTCCACCACCGCCCCCGCGGTCGCGGGTACCGGGTCCGCGTCCGGCACGATGACGATCGCGGTGAGCTCGGCGGCGAGCGTCGCCGCGACACAGGTCACGGCGACGTCCGCCTCGTCGGTCGGCGCGGGCCGGACCACGAACGCGCCCTTCCCCGCCCGAAGCGCCTCCAGCAGCCGCGGGCCGTCCCGGTAGGCCTCGATGGGTGAGGTACGCGGCGCCAGCAGAGGGCTCCCCCGCGGCGGCACGGTCCCGAGCGCGGTCTCCTCCGAGGCGACGCGCGGGGGCACCGCTCGGCCGATCACGGTCGCGAGCGGCGCGACGTACCGCTCGCTCATCGCGCGGAACAGCGCGAGCGAGCGTTCGTCGAAGGATCGGACCGCCGAGACGAGCTTGCGGATCCGGAGCATCCGCTCGGGCACGTCGTCGGTGGCGCCGAGCACCCACGCGCGGGTGGCGCGGCCGTGGAACGGGACCTGCACCACGGACCCGAGACCGGCGCCGAGCTCCTCGGGGAGGTCGTAGGTGAAGGGACGATCGAGGGCGAGCAGCGGCCGGTCGATGCAGACGGTGACGGGGCCCGACAGGACCCGCATCGGCGCCTCCCGTGCTGCCCTCGGGACGAACCGGGAGGCCGCGCTACCCGAACGCGCGGCGGAGCTCATCCGCGCGGTCGGTCGCCTCCCAGGGGAACTCCTTGCGGCCGAAGTGGCCGTAGGCGGCCGTGTCCTCGTAGATCGGGCGTCGAAGATCCATGTCCCGGATGATCGCGGCCGGCCGGAAGTCGAACGCGTCCCAGACGACGTCCACGAGGCGGCCGGGGTCGACCCGCTCGGTCCCGAACGTGTCGACCGCCAGCGAGACCGGGTGGGCCGTCCCGATCGCGTACGCGACCTGGATCTGCAGCCGGTCGGCCGCGCCCGCGGCCACGAGGTTCTTCGCGACGTACCGCGCCATGTACGCCGCCGAGCGGTCGACCTTCGTCGGGTCCTTGCCCGAGAAGCAGCCGCCGCCGTGCGGCGCCATCCCTCCGTAGCTGTCGACGATGATCTTCCGGCCCGTGAGACCGGTGTCGGCCTTGGGCCCCCCGATCTCGAACCGTCCCGTCGGGTTGACGAGGATGCGGGCGCCGTCCGCGTCGAGTTCGAACTCGCGCAGCACCGGGTCGATCACCTCGGAGCGGACGTCGGGCGCCAACAGGGTCTCGACGTCGACCTCTTCCCGGTGCTGGGCGCTGATCAACACGGTGTCGACCCGCTTGGCGGTCGTCCCCTCGTACGCGATCGTGACCTGGCTCTTGCCGTCCGGCCGCAGGTAGGGGATCACCCCCGCCTTGCGCACGTCGGCCAGCCGCTTGGCGAACCGGTGCGCCATCGCGATCGGCAACGGCATCAGCTCGTCGGTCTCGCGGCAGGCGTACCCGAACATCATCCCCTGGTCCCCCGCGCCGAGCACGTCGAGCTCGTCGACCGATCGACCCTCGCGATGCTCGAGCGCCTCGTCGACGCCCCGTGCGATGTCGGGGGACTGTTCCTGGATCGAGGTGATCACCCCGCAGGTGTCGCCGTCGATCCCGAAGTTGGCGTCGGTGTACCCGATCTCGGTGACCGTCCGCCGCACGACCGCGGGGATCTCGATGTACTCCGACGTCGAGATCTCGCCGGCGACCATGACCAGCCCCGTCGTCACCAACGTCTCGCACGCGACGCGGCACCCGGGGTCCACCGCGAGGATGGCGTCCAGGACCGCGTCGGAGATCCGGTCGGCCAGCTTATCGGGGTGCCCCTCGGTGACCGATTCGGATGAGAACAGGTACGCGTGGCTCATCGCGGGCGAGCATAGCAGCGGCCCCCGACGGCCTCCGCACGCGGTGCGGGATCGGTCCGGGGGGTTGCGACGGGCCGGGGCGCTAGACGGTGAGCAGCTTGGCGAGGCGGTCGCAGATCGCGGACGCCAGCTCGGGCTTGGTCCACTCGCGCATGCCGACGTCCTCGCCGTCGGCGGCCAGGATCGCGGCGTGATCCGTATCCGAACCGAACCCCGTGCCTTCGCGCCCTACCTCGTTCGCCACCAACAGCTGCACGCCCTTGCGCCGCAACTTCTCGCGCCCGGACGCCTCGACGTCTTCGGTCTCGGCCGCGAACCCCACGAGGACGGTGTCCCCGGCCGAGCCGAGCTCGGCGAGGATGTCACGGGTGGGAACGAGGCGGATCTGCGGCGGACCCTGGTCCTTCTTGATCTTTGCGTCGGCCGCGGTCTCGGGCCGGAAATCGGCGACGGCCGCCGCCATCACGACCGCGTCGGCCTCCGCGGCGGCGTCGAGCACGGCACGGCGCATCTCGTCCGCGGTGGTCACGCGCACCACGGCGGGACCCGCCGGGGGCTCGACCGTGCCGGGACCGACCACGAGCGTGACCGCGGCCCCGCGTCCGAACGCCTCCGCGGCGACGGCGAACCCCATCTTCCCCGTCGAACGGTTCCCCACGAATCGAACGGGGTCGATCGGCTCCCACGTCGGTCCGGCCGTCACGACGATGCGTGTGCCGGCGAGATCGCCCGCTGCCGCGAGCGCATCCTCGATCGCCTGCAGGATGCCGTCGGGCTCGGTCATCCGGCCGGTCCCCTCGTCGCCGGCGGCCAGCGACCCGTGCGCCGGTCCGACGATCCGAGCCCCTCGCGACGACAAGGCGGTCACGTTTGCCTGCGTCGCCGGGTGCTCCCACATCCCCGTGTGCATCGCCGGCGCGAGGACGAGCGGGCAGCCGGCCTCGAGCAACGTCGACGTGAGCAGATCGTCCGCGATGCCCTGCGCGAGCTTGGCGATCACGTTCGCCGTGGCCGGCGCGACGACGGCGATGTCGGCCTCGTGGGCGAGCCGGACATGCAGGACGACGCCCGGCTCCTCCCACAGGTCGGTGTAGACGCGGTGATCCGAGAGCGCCGCGAACGTCGCCGGGCCGACGAACCGTTCCGCCGAACGGGTCATCACGACCCGGACGGAGGCGCCGTGCAGGCGGAGGAGCCGCACCAGGATGCACGCCTTGTAGGCGGCGATCCCACCGGTGACGCCGAGGAGCACGCGACGGCCCCCAAGGACGGAGCGGATTGCGGAGCGCTCGGTCGTCACACGGGCCTCCTTCGGCCCCCGACTTTCGGAGGCGTGGGTCGATCGGTTACTTGATGCCGACCCCGTCCGGTCGCTCGGCGTTGATCTTTCCCTCGGCGATCTCCTCGAGCGCGATCGACAGGGGCTTGTTCCGCAACCCGGTCTCGACCAGGGGCGGCACGAACTCGCCGCGGCCCTCGCCCAGCTGGTTGTAATAGGAGTTGATCTCGCGGGCGCGCTTGGCCGACAGCGTCACGAGGGTGTACTTCGAGTCGACCTGAGCGAGCAGGTCGTCGATCTTGGGCTCGATCATGGTTCGAGGATCCCTTCTTTCCGTTGGCCTTTCCCTGGCTTGTCCCTGGGCCGTTCCCGCGGCCTGGCCTCAGGGGGTGGCCTCGGGCAGGCCGTCTACCTGCGGGGACGCATCGATGATAGCAGCGACCTCGTCGGCGGCTCGCTCGGCGTCGTCGTTCACGATCACGACGTCGAACGCCTCGCGCTGCTCGAGCTCCCGATCGGCCTTCGCCAGTCGCCGAGCCAGACCCTCCTCCGTCTCGGTGCCTCTGGAACGCAGCCGGCGCTCGAGCTCCTCCATCGTCGGCGGTTCGAGCAGGATCAGCACCGCCCGGGGCATCACCTCGCGCACGTGCCTGGCCCCGGTCACGTCGAGCTCGAGGAGGACGTCGGTCCCGGCCCCGAGCGCTCGACGGACCGGCTCGGCCGGCGTGCCCGAGCGGTGCCCGAAGATCTCCTCCCACTCGAGCAGCTCGCCCGCCTCGATCATCCGATCGAAGACCTCCTCGGACACGAACCGGTAGTCGACGCCCTCGCGCTCGCCCGATCGGGGTGCGCGCGTCGTGGCCGAGACCGAGAGGTGGATGGCGGGGTTCCGCTCGAGGACCAGGTGGACGACGGTGCCCTTGCCGACCCCGGACGGTCCGGCGACGACGAACAGCCTCCCGAGCCCGGCGGCCAGCGGTGGCTACTTCTTCGCGAACTCGCCCAGGAGCGACTCGCGCTGCTTCGCGCCGAGACCCCGGACCCGTCGGCTGGCGGAGATGTCCAGACGCTCCATGATCTTGCGCGCCCGGACCTTCCCCACACCCGGGAGCGACTCGAGGACGGTGGAGACCTTCATCTTCCCCACCGTGTCGTCGTCCTGTCTGGACAGCACGTCCCTCAGCGTGAGCTTGCCGGACTTCAGCTGACCCTTCAGCTCGGCGCGCTTCTTCCGCGCGATCGCGGCCTTCTCCAGGGCCTGCTTGCGCTGTTCATCGGTCAGGACGGGTAGGGGCATCACACCACTCCTTCGCTCGGGGGCTGGAAGCCCGCGAGTATAGCCACGGCCCCACGAGGGCATCAACGCGACTCATGCGCTCTACCTGCAGGTTTCCGATGGGCGGGGCCGTCAGCGAACCGTCGCGAGGATCGCGCGCGCGACGCCCGCCGGGTCCGTCGATCCCGTGATCGGCCGGCCGACGACGAGGTAGTCGGCGCCACGTTCGACCGCTTCCTCCGGTGTGAGGATGCGGACCTGATCGTGACCGTTCGAGCCGGCCGGCCGGATGCCGGGGACGACCAGACACGCCGCCGAGCCGAGCACCTCGCGGACCGGCGCGACGTCCTCGCCGGACACGACCACGCCGTCCGCACCCGCCGCGACCGCCTCGAAGGCGAGCGACGTCGCCGAGGCGAGCCCCTCCCCCGCGAGGCTCGAGAGCACCGCCACGGCCAGGACCATCGGCGCCGCATGCCCCGCCTCCTCGGCGCCCATGGCGGCGCCGCGAACCGCAGCCGCGACCATGGCCTCTCCCCCCAGCGCGTGGACCGTGAGCATCGCCACCCCGAGCCGGGCGCAGTTGCGCGCCGCGCCCTCGACCGTGGTCGGGATGTCGTGCAGCTTCACGTCGAGGAACACCGGCGCGAACGCTCGCATGCGCAACACGGCCTCGGGACCGAGCGCCGCGAACAGCTCGAGCCCGACCTTGAAGATCCCGGCCTCGCCGTCGAGGCGCCGGGCCATCGCCTCGGCCGCGTCGATCTCCGAGAGGTCGAGCGCGACGATGAGTGGATTGTCCGGGCGCGGGATCACGACGACCCGTCCCCCGCGTCGGGGACCCGAACGCGGCCGCGCAGCTCGCCGGGCGAGGCGAACCCCTTCTCGCGGAGGTACCCCAGGATCCCCTGCGCGATGTCCACGTGGACCGAGGGGTCGACCAGCAGCGCCGTGCCGACCTGGACCGCCCACGCCCCGGCCAGCAGGAACTCGATCGCGTCCTCGGCCGTCGCGATGCCTCCCACGCCCATCACCGGCACGTTCGGGAGCGCCCGCCCGACCCGGTACACGGCCGCGAGCGCCAGAGGCTTGATCGCGGGACCCGAGAGCCCACCGACCGCCGTGGCCGTCCGCGTCCGCAGGCGATGAGGATCGACGGCCAGCGCGGGGACCTGATCGATCAGGGTGAGTCCGAAGGCGCCGGCCCGGACACACGCCTGGGCGGTCTCGACGAGCCCCGGCAGCAGGGGAGGCAGCTTCGCGAACACCGGCACGCGGGACAGTCGGGCGACGGCCCCCACGACCTCGGTCAGCCGCTCCGGACGGACGTAGAAGGGCTCGCCCTCGCGCTCGTCGTCGGGGTACGAGACGCAGACCTCGAGCGCGACGACCCCCGGCTTGAGGTGCAACGAGCTCGCCACGTTGACGTACTCACCCAGGCTCCCGCCGGCCACCGACGCCACCACCGGCACCTCCGCCTTGCGGAGGCTCGGCAGGTCCTCCTCCAGGAACGCCAGCACGCCCGGGTTCTGGTACCCGACGGCCGTGAGCAGCCCCGACGGGGTCTCGGACGCGCGTGGTGTGGCCCATCCCTTCGACGGCCCGAACGTGAGGCTCCGGGTCACGACCCCGCCGAGCCGATGCAGGTCGACGAGGCCGGGGACGTCGTGGCCGGTCGCCAGGCAGCCCGAAGCGGAGAGCACGGGTTGGGGGAACCGCAGGCCGTTCAGGTCGACGTCGAGGTGCGGGTTCATACGGCCTCGGGCCGGTTCATCCCGGCCACGTCTTGACCACGGGGAACCCCTCGGGCGGCGTCGCGATCATGCCCGGCTGCTCCCCCATCCAGCGGTCCCACAGGATCCGGGCCGGGTTGAAGACCGGCCCGTCGATGCACGCTCGGAGGTTGTCGTAGCCCGAGCCGTCCTTGCGGATCACCGGCACGGTGCAGGTGAAGCACAGGCCGAAGCCGCACGCCATCTCCTCCTCCACGGCGACCTGTGAGGGGATCTGTCGTTCGGAACAGAACTCGGAGATCCGCCGCAGCGTCCGCCGGCCCGCCGCCGCGTAGATCACCTGGGCGCCGGTGGCCTCGACGACCTGCGTCAGCAGGTCGGCCACGCTTCCGGTCTCACCGAGGCTCCCGTCCTCCGTGGCGATGACGATCGTCTGCGCGAGGCGCTTGCCCTCGATCGGCTTGAAGACGAGCTCCTGCGTCTCCGCACCCACCAGCATGTCGACGCGCTTGCCGTGGGCCCGGAGCTCCTGGCCCAGGAAGTGCATCGGCGCGGAGCCGTGTCCCTCCGCGACGAGCAGGCACGTCGAGAGCTTCGCCGGGTACGCGAACGCCTTGCCGAGCGGCCCGATCACGTCGAGGAACTGATGTGCCTTGACCTCGGCGAGCCAACTCGACCCGCGACCACCACGTGGATCGAAGACGAACTCGAGGGTGCCGGCCCATCCCCCGCGACGCGACGCCTGGTGGATCGAGAAGTGCCGCCGCAGCAGGAAGGTTCGGCCCTGGGGCATCGCGACCGACACGAACTGCCCGGGACGGACCCGTTCCGCCACCTCGGGCGCCACGATCGTGATCGAGTGGTACGCGCCGACGCGCTTGGCGTTCAGGACCTCCGCGCGGACGCGCCTCACGGTCCGGCCCCGAGAACCCCGGGCATCCAGGACGCCACCTCGGCGGGGTCGTGGCCGAACGTCAGCCGTTCCTGGACGGCGACCGCCGCCTCCGCGGCCGCGTGGTGCTCCTGCAGCGAGCGGGGCTCCCCTCGCTCGCCACGCATCGACTCGATCCCGCGGAGGGCCGCGAGGACGGCCGGCAGGGTGGTGATGCACGGGATCCCCGCCTGCGCGGCGGCCGCGCGGATCAGCGACCCGTCGGTGCGCGGCCCGCGACCGAACGGCGTGTTCACGACCAGGTCGACCTCGGCGTCCCGGATCAGGTCGACGACCGAGCGTCCGCCCTCGGAGACCTTGGAGACCCTCGAGACGGAGATCCCTGCGCGTTCGAGCACCGCGGCCGTGCCCCGGGTCGCCAGCAGGTTGAAGCCGAGATCGGCCAGGCGCTTGGCCGGGTACAGGATCGACCGCTTGTCCCGGTTCGCGACCGAAAGGAAGATCGTGCCCTCGCGGGGCAGCGAGGCGCCGCTCGCGACCAGGGCCTTGGCGAGCGCGCGTCCCGGATCGGCGTCGATCCCCATGACCTCCCCCGTCGACCGCATCTCGGGCCCGAGCAGCGTGTCGACCCCGGGGAAGCGTCCGAACGGCAGCACGGCAGCCTTCACGGCCGTGTGCGGCAGCCGCAGGTAGTGCCGGGGTTCCGCCGGCACGAGCCCTTCATCCCGGAGCTCGGCGAGCGTTCGACCCAGCATGACGGACGTCGCCACCTTGGCGAGCGGCACCCCGGTGACCTTGGACACGAACGGCACGGTACGCGACGCGCGCGGGTTCGCCTCGAGGACCCAGATCCGCTCGTCCTTGCTCGCGAGCTGCAGGTTGATCAGGCCGCGCACGTCCAGCCGCAGGGCGAGGGTTCGCGTGATGCGTTCGACCTCGTCCAGCTCGTCGTCGGACAGCGTCGCCGGCGGGATCTGGCACGAGGAGTCGCCGGAGTGGATCCCCGCCTCCTCGATGTGCTCCATCACGGCGCCGATGAACACGTCCGCGCCGTCGCTCACCGCGTCGACGTCGATCTCGATCGCCCCCTCGAGGAACCGGTCGATCAGGACCGGATGATCGGGGCCTGCGGCCGCGGCGCTCGCGACGAATCGCTCGAGCTCGTCGTCGCCGTCGACGATCTCCATCGCGCGACCCCCGAGCACGTAGGACGGTCGAACGACGACCGGGTACCCGATCCGCGCCGCGATCGCCCGGGCCTCCTCGAGGTCGTTCGCCTCGCCGTGCTCGGGCGCGGGGATGTCGAGCTCGTGGAGGAGGCCGGCGAACTTCCCTCGATCCTCGGCCAGATCGATCGAGGATGCCGCGGTCCCGAGGACCGGGAAACCGGCGGCCTCGAGCTCCCTCGCCATCCGCAGCGGCGTCTGCCCGCCGAACTGGCAGATCACGCCGATCGGCAGTTCGGCTTCGCACACGGCCAGGACGTCCTCGGTCGACAGCGGTTCGAAGTACAAGCGGGCGCTCGTGTCGTAGTCGGTCGAGACGGTCTCCGGGTTCGAGTTGATCATCACGGCCTCGAACCCGGCGTCCCCGAGCGCGAAGGCCGCGTGGACGCAGGCGTAGTCGAACTCGATCCCCTGCCCGATCCGGTTCGGGCCGGCCCCGAGGATCACCACGCGCGGCCGCGCGGCCGGCCGCACCTCGTCCTGTTCCTCGTAGGCGGAGTAGTGGTACGGGGTCCGGGCGGGGAACTCGCCGGCGCACGTGTCGACCGTCTTGAACACGGGCCGGACACCGAGCGTCATCCGGCGCATCCGGACCTCGTCCTCGGCCGAGGAGGTGAGCCGCGCGAGCCGCCGGTCCGACAGCCCGATCCGCTTGGCACGCTCGAGCTCGAGGGGCGCGAGCGTCCCGAGCTCGCGTCCGTCGAGCGCTGCGACCTGCTCGGCCACCTGCGCGATCTGGTCGACGAACCACGGATCGATCCCGCTGGCGAGCGCGACCTCCTCGACCGAGCTTCCCCCCCGCAGGGCCGCCTCGACGAGGTGGAGCCGGTGCTCGCTCGGCGCGGCGATCGCCTCGAGCGGTCGGCCGCGGTCACCGGCACCCGGTCCGCCGAGATCGGCGTCGGCACGTTCGAGCGAGCGCCAGGCCTTGCCCAGCGCCTCCTTGAACGTCCGGCCGATCGCCATCACCTCGCCCACGGACTTCATCGTGGAGGTCAGCTCGGGGTCGGCCTCGGGGAACTTCTCGAACGCGAACCGGGGCACCTTCACCACGACGTAGTCGAGCGTCGGCTCGAACGCGGCCAGCGTCACGCCGGTGATGTCGTTCGGGATCTCGTCGAGCGTGTAGCCCACCGCGAGGAGCGCCGCGATCTTGGCGATCGGGAAGCCCGTCGCCTTCGAGGCCAGCGCGGACGAACGCGACACGCGCGGGTTCATCTCGATCAGCACCTGACGACCGGTGCGCGGGTCGACCGCGAACTGGATGTTCGACCCGCCGGTCTCGACCCCCACCGCGCGGATGCACGCGAGCGCGGCGTCGCGCATCCGCTGGTACTCGCGGTCGGACAGCGTCATCACCGGCGCGACCGTGATCGAGTCTCCGGTGTGCACGCCCATCGGGTCGACGTTCTCGATCGAGCAGATCACGACGGCGTTGTCCGCGCCGTCGCGCATCACCTCGAGCTCGAACTCCTTCCACCCGGCGACCGACTCCTCCACCAGGATCTCGGTCACCGGGCTCGCCGCGAGGCTGCGGCTCGCGACGCGCTCGAGCTCGGCGCGGTTGCGGGCGAACCCGCTCCCGCCGCCACCAAGCGTGAACGACGGCCGGACGATCAGCGGGTACCCGAGCTCGTCCCCGAGCACGAGCGCGCGGTCGAGCGAGCGCGCCGTCCCCGCGCGCGGCGTCTCGAGCCCCGCGCGGCTCATCGTCTCCTTGAAGCCGCTCCGGTCCTCGGCTCGGTGGATCGCGTCCAGCCCGGCCCCGATCAGTCCGACCCCGAGCCGCTCGAGGTCCCCGGACTCCGCGAGCGCGACCGCGACGTTCAGGGCGGTCTGGCCCCCGAGGGTCGGCAGGAGCACGTCGGGACGCTCGCGTTCGATCACCTGCACGACCGACTCGGGCGTGAGCGGTTCGATGTACGTGCGGTCCGCGAACTCGGGATCGGTCATGATCGTGGCCGGGTTCGAGTTCACGAGCGACACGTGGAACCCCTCCCGCCGCAGCGCCTTGCAGGCCTGGGTCCCCGAGTAGTCGAACTCGCACGCCTGCCCGATCACGATCGGGCCGGAGCCGATCACCAGGATCCGGTGCAGGTCCGAGCGCTTCGGCATCAGGCGGCCGCCATCAGCGCACGGAACTCGTCGAACAGGTAGCGCGCGTCGTGCGGCCCGGGGGCCGCCTCGGGGTGGTACTGCACGCCGAGCGCGGGGACGTCGAGGCACCGCAGCCCCTCGAGCGTCCCGTCGTTCAGGTTCCAGTGGGTGAGCTCGACGCGCCCGAACGCCGTCCGCACGAGGTTCCGTTCGCGCGGCCACCCGCCGGGCTCGACCGCGAACCCGTGGTTGTGGCTCGTGACCTCGACGCGGCCGGTCCGCATGTCCTTCACGGGTTGGTTCGCACCGCGGTGCCCGAACGGCAGCTTGGACGTCCTCCCGCCGAGCGCGAGCCCGATGAGCTGGTGCCCGAGGCAGATGCCGAACACCGGCATCGTCCCGAGCAGCTCGCGGCACGCATCAATCCCATACGTCGTCGCGGCGGGGTCGCCCGGCCCGTTCGACAGGAACACGCCGTCGAACCCGCCGGAGCGCACCTCCGCGGCCGGCGTCGTCGCCGGGACGACCGTCGCCTCGATCCCGGCCGCCGCGAGTCGCCGGAGGATGTTCCGCTTCAGGCCGAAGTCGTACGCCGCCACGCGATACACGTGACCGAGCTCGGCGCTCGCCGGTCCCACGAGGCCCCGCGCGGCGTAAGGCTCGTCCGAGCTCACGTCCCTCGCGAGGTCGGAACCCTCCATCGCCGGGTACGAACGGACGCGTTCGAGCAGCGAGTGGGTGTCGAGGTCGACCGTCGAGACGCCGCATCGCATAGCGCCCCGGTCGCGGAGGTGCAGCGTGAGGCGGCGGGTGTCGACGCCCTCGAGCCCCACGACGCCGGCGCGCACCAGCTCGTCGGCGAGCGACCCGGTGGCTCGCCAGTTGGAAGCGCGGCGCGCGACCTCGCGCACCACGAACCCCGACACGTGCACGCGACCGGATTCCGCGTCCTCCGCGTTCGTGCCGTAGTTCCCCTGTTCCGGTGCGGTCATGGCCACCACCTGCCCGGCGTACGAAGGATCGGTGAGCACCTCCTGGTACCCCGACATCCCCGTGTTGAAGACCGCCTCTCCGAACCCCTCCCCGGTCGCCCCGAACCCGGTTCCGCGGAAGGTGCTGCCGTCCTCGAGCACCAGGACCGCCGCGGGTCCTCCGTTCACCGCTGCGCCTTCCCGTCGGCCACGACGAGTTCCCCGCGGAGCATCGTGTGCACGACCCGGCCCCGCAGCCTGCGTCCGAGGAAGGCGGAGTTCCGGCTCTTCGAGGCGAACGGTGGTTCGACCGCCCATTCGGCGGACGGGTCGAAGACGACGAGGTTGGCGGGGCGGCCGGGTTCGATCGGCCCGCCGTGGTCGCCGGTGCCGAGGATCCGCGCGGGCGTCGTGGACAGGGCCTCGATCGCGCGGGAAAGCGTGAGCTCGCCGGGCTCGACCAGGTGGGTGAGGACGGCCGCCAACGCGGTCTCGAGCCCGATCGTGCCGAACGGCGCCTGATCGAACTCCGCTTCCTTCTCCTCCACGGCGTGGGGAGCGTGGTCGGTCGCGACGGCGTCGATCGTCGCGTCCGCGAGCGCGGCCCTGAGCTCGCGGCGATCCTCGCCGGAGCGCAGCGGCGGGTTCATCTTCATGTTCGTGTCGTAGGTGAGGAGATCCTCCTCGCTGAACACGAGATGGTGCGGCGTGACCTCGGCCGTGACGCGAAGGCCCTCGGCCTTGGCTCGGCGCACCATCTCGACCGAGCCGGCCGACGAGAGGTGGCACAGGTGCAACCGACCTCCCGTCAGTCGCGCGATCGCCAGATCGCGCGCGACCACCACCTCCTCCGCCTCGCGTGGCTGGCCCGCGAGGCCGAGCGACGACGAGGTGAGTCCCTCGTGCATCTGTCCGCCCTCGGCCAGCGAGGGGTCCTCGCAGTGCTCCGCGATCACCACACCCTCGAACGCGCGGACGTACGTGAGCGCGTTGCGGAGCACGCGCGCGTTCGGCACGCAGCGCCCGTCGTCGCTGAACAGGCGGACGCCCGCGTCGACCATCTCGCCGAGCTCGGCCATCTCCTCTCCGCCGAGGCCGCGCGTGATCGCGCCGACGGGGAAGACGTCGCAGGTTCCGGCGGCGCGGGCCAGCTCGAGGACCTCGTGGATCACGGCCGCGTTGTCGGCCACGGGGTCGGTGTTCGCCATCGGGGAGACGGCGGTGAACCCGCCGACCGCGGCCGCGCGGCACCCCGAGTCGACCGTCTCCTTGTCCTCGCGGCCGGGTTGCCGAAGGTGGGCGTGGAGGTCGACGAGACCCGGTGCCAGCACCAGGCCATCACAGTCGAGGACCGTCGCGTCCGCGCGCGGCGAGGACGCGATGACGCCTCCGTGCACGAGCAGGTCGGCGACCTCGTCGGTCCCGGACGCCGGGTCGACCACCCTGACGCCCCTGAACAGGACCGGTTCAGGCACCGGTGGCCACTTCCTCCGGCAGCCGGACGGCGTCGGCCTCGTCGGCCGATCCACCGGCTGACTGGGAGCCGGACCCTCCGAGGAGGAGGAACAGGAGCGACATCCGGACGGCGATCCCGTTCGTCACCTGCTCCTCGATCACCGCGCGAGGCAGATCGGCGACGTCCGAGTCGATCTCGACGCCACGGT
>Ga0222623_10000241_pt1 | contig 16165 bp, 16 predicted proteins | sample PLMtaG_FD_177336 | JGI IMG/M metagenome (GOLD analysis project Ga0222623, IMG submission 177336) | Groundwater sediment microbial communities from an aquifer in East River, Colorado, USA - PLM2_30_coex | ecosystem: Environmental > Terrestrial > Soil > Riparian zone | place: USA: East River...
CATACGGGCCATGAGGTCGCCGATCCGCTGATGCTGGAAATACGCGAGGTGCATGCGCTGGAGATGCGCGAACAGGTCGTTGCGCATGCTGTACTCGGCCTTCCGCGATGCGTCGAGCATCACGTAGCGCGCCCCGGCGCGAAGCACGGCCTCGAGCCCCGCGAAGAGAACGATGAGCAGGGCAAGGTGCAGGACGTCGTCGAACTTCGCCTGGGGGCTCTGGAGCGAGTCGATGATCTCGCCGATGAATCGCGGCGGCACCACCGCGGCCAGCGAGCTGCCCGCGGCGAGGCACACGCCCACCAGGAGCTGAAGCCGGTGGCTGCCGAGGTAATGGAAGAAGGTCGCGCGAGACGAGGTCACTCGCTTACGAGTTTAGCTTTCTCTCTCCGTTGATCGCGTGTCGATTTCCCGCCGATCCACGCGATCGCGACGATGGCGGCGAAACCGACGAAGACAGGGGCGACTCCCCAGAGGTCAGCGATCGGCCCGACGACGATGAGCGGGACCAGACTGAAGATGGACACGAGCATGTTGAGGAAGCCGAACACCCGTCCGCGTATTTGGTCAGGCAGCTCCTCCTGAAGGAGCGTCATCGAAGGCACCGTGATCAACGCGTACGAGATGCCGAACACGAAGGCTGTCCCGGCGACGACCGCAACGAAGACTGGGAAGGCGGCGCCGAGGCCGGGCGAGCCGGCGCGCGAGAAATAGTCCGTGAGCGGGCGCGCTGCGGCGAGGAACAGTAGCGCCGACCCAGCGACGATCAGTCCGGTACCGATCGCATTCGGTCGCGGCCAGCGCCGGCCGAGGGCATTGATCAGCCCGAGCCCCGCGATGACGCCGACGCCCGCCGGTCCCACGATGATCACGACGTTGCGCTCGCCGACCCGCAGCACTTCGCGGACAAATCCTGGAGCGAGAGCCCCGGCGACGGCCACGAGCGTGTAGGTGAGCGCGATGTAGATGAGCGACCACGTGACGATCGGGGCCTGGCGCAGATAGTGGAACGCTTCGGTGATTCCGGTGGCGGTCTGCGCTACCGCCATCTCGGCGACGCGGCGCGACAGGTGTTCTACCGCGGGAGGAGCCTTTGGGAGCGTCACGCACATGATCGATGCCGCGGCGAACATGAACGTGATGACCACCCACAGAACCTCGTAGCCGAAGAGGCTCACGACGATCGGCGCGAGGATGATGAACCCGACGAGGAAGGCGCCGTTGAACGTGAACGTGAACAGGGAGTTCGCCACCATCAGGTAGCGCTTGCCGACGATCTTCGGTAGGAGCGCGGCCTCCGCGGGGACGAAGAAGATCGTGACCGTCGCGACGAGGAAGTTCACCACGTACACCACCGTGAGGCTCGTGCCGAAGAGGAGCAGCGGCACGACCGCCGCCGCGCGAAGAGCGTTCGTGATGATCAGAACGAGCCGGCGATCGGTCCGGTCGACGATGACGCCGCCGGCGATCCCGAAGAGGATCGCCGGAAGGACCGCCAGGAGGATGAGCACCGATGACGACGTGTTCGAGTGCGTGATCTCGGCGACGAGGATGATCAGTGCGCTCGTCACCGCGTTGGAGGCAACCTGGGACAGGATCTGCGCTCCCCAGATCGCGAGGAACGCACGGTTACGTAGGAGGCCGCGGTCCGCGGCGGCCATGCCGGTCTCGATCACGCGCGCCTAGTCGGCCGGGGCGAGCGGCCCGCGCTCGGCGAACCGCTTCATGTCCTTCTCGAGATCGCGCCGTGCCACGAGGACGCGCCGCTCGCAGGTCGAGCAGCGAAGACCGATATCGGCGCCGAGCCGCACGACACGCCAGGTGTCCCCGCCACACGGATGCTGCTTCCTCAAAACAACCACGTCATCGAGAAAGAAGGGCACCGGTCCCTTCGCGCGCGTCTGCGTCATGGCCGCGAAGTCTAGTGGGCGCAGAGGCTCATCTGGACGCGACGAGCTGCGCTGGAAGGTCCAAAGCGGTCTCTTTGGTGACCGCGAAACGGGTCGTCCTATAGATGAGCTCGAACTGGCCGATGATGCCGCCGGTCCGCGTCATCGCGACATAGACGACATCGGGCGAACCGATCGCGCGGACCATCCACGGTCCGCGAAGCGGCCGACCATCGACCGCGATGGAGTGGTCCGCGGTGCCGGTGAAGAAGCTCTTCGGACCGACGCGCATGTCGTTCACTGCGATCGCCTCGGCGCCGGCGTTGCGAAGCTCGTTCACGAGGTCCGACAGCGCGCGCTCGTCGAACTGTCCTTCGATGCGAACCGCGATGCCCGGACCTGCGACCGCGCTCTGCGCGCTGAACACCCGAAGCTGCGCGACCTGACGTTCGGCTTCGGTGAGGGTCCCCTTACCGCTGGAGACCGAGTCCTGCGCATCGGCGACGTCGCGCCGCACATCGAAGATCTCGTTTCGCAGCTCGTTGTTCGTCTCCGAGAGATTCGCGATGAGGGTCGTGAGCGATGAAGGCGTCTCGAGGTTGAGGCTCCGAGAGAAGACGTCCTGGGAGTGCACCTGTGTCACCGCCGCGAATCCAAGGAACAGCGCGATGACCGACACCCAGATCGCACCGCGGTTGGTGCGCATCAGTGCGGCTCCGCGAAGCGGACGTTGAGTGCGCCGCTGTATGCCGGTACGTGGACCGCGCTCGCGCGACTCACGCGGAAGCCGAGGCCCTGGACGTCGCGCCGCTGCTTGATGTCCTGCAGCTGATTCGGATCGTCGAACGCGCCGAGCATCGAGTTCTGCGGACCGATCGCGGCTATGTTGAAGGGCGGGGACATGAGCGTGCCGTTCACCATGATCGTCGAGCCCACGCAATACACGCTCGATGAGTTGACGACTCGCTCGTCGTTGACCGCGATGGCCTGCGCGCCGCCCTTCCAGGCGGTGTTGATGATGTCGGTGAGATCGGTGGCGTGGCAGATCGATTTGTCGACGTCCCGCGCAGACACGCTCACGTTTCGAGCGTCGTCGAGCTGCACGATGACGCCGTCACCGCTCTCCGGCGTGAGGCCGGCGCTCGCCTTGAGCTGGTCCAGCCGTGTCTGCAGCTCCCTGGCGGCGCCGCTCTGCGACGACGCGTTCCGCTGGATCTCGTCCAGGCGCCTCCGAAGCTCGGCGAGCTGGGTCTTGAGGTCGTTCTGCTCGTTCTGGAGCGCGTTCGCCGCATCGATGAGCGGCGCGTTGTAGCGGACAGAGAGCTCGCTACGCTCTGCCTGAGTTCGCCACTGGAGGGTGACGAGCAAACCGAAGAGGACGGCCGGAACGAGGAGCACGAGGGAGTGCGAGAGCCGCCGTTTTTGCGGAGCGGGAGACGCGGTCACACTTGAAAGTCTCGCACGCGCTCTAAGCCGCCCAGTTGCTCACCGTCGGACTACGGTGGCCGCGAAACGGGTTAGCCACCGCCTCTGCTCGTCAGTCTCGGGCACCGGTTGCCCGCGAGCCCGGGAAATCGCCTCCCAAGCGTTTCGCGGGGTCATTCCGGTTCGCACGAGCATCGCCCCGGCGACGAGCGGCGACCGTCCAAGCCCTTGCCGGCAGTGGATCGCCACCTTGCGGTCCGGTCCTGACGTTCGGCCCATGGATGAGAGCACTTCCTCGACTACGCCCGGCTGCGGGACGCCCTGATCCGCGATGGGCACTCGCACGAAGTCCATGCCAAGCGATCGAGTCTCTTCCGATTCGGCCTCGAGGCCGAGGTCGGACTCCTCTTCCCGCGTGAGGCACGACACAACGATTCGAACACCGCGGATCTGGGCAGCGGCGAGATCGTCCCTGAGCCAATCGCCACCCCGAGGACGCGTCGCCACGGCAATGACGTCGTTGATCCAAAAGAGCTCCATGGGCCTCCCCAATGAGATCGAGGGGCGTGCTGGGGGCTGGGGAGAATCGAACTCCCGACGCCCGCCTTAGGACGGCGGCGCTCTATCCACTGAGCTACAGCCCCGAGACCTGAGCAAGCGTAACCAGTCGATATGTGAGAAGTCAGCCAGCAGTTTGGGGCTGGGTCTCACGCATGAAGGTCCTGACCGCGTGGCAATTGGCGCAGACCAATTCACACTTTGCAATTTCGTCTAGGAGAACCTTCCGGTAGCCTGCGTAAAGCAGGTTACTCACGTCGCCGCGCTTGCTTGTGCCTGGCAAGTGATCGAAGGTCATAGCAGCGGGATGAAACCAACCTCCGCAGTCCGTACACGGGCGCGAACTCTTCAGCTCGCGCATCCACGCGATCAAGCCTTGTTGGCGCGCACGTTTCTGGGTCAGACGAATCGGACGCCGTCGCGCGTGGTACGCGGCATCCCATGCGCGACGACAGACCTTGCACCAGGACTGGTATCCGTCGCCCCGTCGATGAAACTCACTGAGGGGCTTGGAAAGTTTGCAAGCGGTGCAGGTTCGAGAGTTGGGACTTTCAAGCACCGCGCCCACTTGCTGAGTGTAGAACAAGCGTTCTAACGTTGCAAATTCAAATTGGCCGCCGCGATTCGCGATGACGACGTGAGCGACCGACGGGGATCGACTGCTGGATGCTGTCGGGGCGGAGAGACTTGAACTCTCGACCTCAGCGTCCCGAACGCTGCGCGCTACCAAGCTGCGCTACGCCCCGATGAGGGATGAAGTGTAGCCGTCGGGTCAGGAGAAGGCGAGGTATCGCAACCAGATGTCGATGGTCGCGACCACCATCGTCGCCAGCGTGGCGGGGACCCCGTAACGGAGATACGACACGAACGTGATCGGATAGCCACGTGCCTCGGCCATGCTCGCGACCACCACATTCGCCGATGCCCCCACCACCGTCGCGTTGCCGCCCAGATTCGCTCCGAGCGCCAGGGCCCAGATCAGCGGCTCCACGTTGACGGTCTGCCCGAGCTCCTGAATGAGGGGGACCATCGTGATCGTGTACGGGATGTTGTCGACGATCGCCGAGATGATCCCGCTCATCCAGAGCACGACGAGCGCGGCGAGGTCTGTTCGACCACCAGTGAATGCGAGCACCGCGTGGGCGAGGTCGCTGATGATGCCCGTCTTCACGACGCCTCCGACGACGATGAACAGGCCCACGAAGAAGAAGAGCGTGGGCCACTCGACGGTCTTCAGGATCTCGTGCACATCCTCGCGCGCGACGATCATCAGAACGACCGCGCCGGTCAGGGCGATCGTCGCGCCCTCGAGCCCGAGGAGTCGACTCAGCAGGAAGCCCAGGATGGTGAACCCCAACACAGCGGCCGAGATGCGCATGAGATGCGGATCCGCGATGCGCCGCTCCTCGTCGACGAGCCGCCGGATGTCGTCGGCGTCGAGCACCGTCGTCGCAGCGCGAAGCTCGGAGGCAAACAGCCAGCGCGCGAGGACGAGGTAGACCACCAGCGCAGCCGCTGCCGCGGGCGCGAGATTGACGAGGAAGTCGTTGAAGTCCTTCCCCATCTGGCTTCCGATGATGATGTTCGGCGGGTCTCCGATCAGAGTTGCGGTCCCTCCGATGTTCGACGCGAGGACCTGGGAGATGAGGAACGGCACCGGCGATATCTCGAGACGCTTCGCGATGAAGAAGACCACCGGAGTCAGCAGCACCACGGTCGTGACGTTGTCAAGGAAAGCGCTCACGATCGCGGTGACGAGCGAGGTGAGCACCAGCAACGCGTAGGGCCGGCCTCCCGCGCGCCGGACGGCCTCGACCGCTATCCATTGGAAGACGCCTGTCTTCGCGGTGATGTTCGCGATGATCATCATCCCGGCGAGCAGAAAGATGACGTTGAAATCGACGGACGCGAACGCCTCGCGCTGGTCGACGACCTTGAGGAGGATCATCAGCGACGCACCGAGCAGCGCGGCGAGCGTGCGATGGATCTTCTCGGTCACTATGAGCGCATAGATAGCGAGGAAGATGAGGCCCGCGACGATCTCCGGGCTCATGCGCCGTTGGGAGCGACAAAGCGAACGATGGGACGGAAGTATCGATGACGCTGGCAACCTCGCTCGACGTCGCCGCCGCACCTCAAGGCGCGTTGACCCGGATCTCTGCCGGCATCAACCGGAAGCCCAAGCGACTGCTCGGGGTGCTGAAGGTCGAGAACGAGTACGTCGGATACGTCCACGCCGACCGATTCGAGATCTGGGAGCGCCGCCAGCGCGCGGTACACGCGGTCGGCACCGTCCAGCCCCGCGGGGGAGGCTCTCACATCGAAGTTCGCTTTGTTCTTCCCATGCGCACGCGGATTCTCGTCGTGGTGTTCTTCGCGCTGTACGCGGCAGTCGCCGCCGGCCTGGCGCTCGGTCCCTCGAACGACGCCGTCATGGCGCAGAAGGTACTGGTGGCCGCGCTCGGCGCCTTCGCGCTCGTGGTCATCTTCGTCGCGGCCGCGCTCCGGCAGTGGTCTGATCTGCGTGGATTCCTCGAGCGGCTCTTCGCGGACGTACCGCGGATCTAGCGGCTGCCGCCGCCGTAGACCAGATCCGGCAAGAAATACGCGAGCTGCGGGAAGAGCCACAGGACGATCATCGCGACGATCTGGATCGCCATGAACGGGTACATCCCCTGGAAGATCTCGTTCAGGGTGATGAGCTTTCCCACGACCCCTTTGAGGTAGTACGCCGACATCGCGACCGGCGGGGACAGGAACGAGGTCTGCTGATTGATCGCGGCCATGATGCCGAAGAAGAACGGGCTGGTCGCGATGTTGTCGGGAAACCGCACGTGGTAACCCGCCAGAAGAGGAAGGAAGAGTGGCAGGAAGATGATCGTGATCTCCGTCCACTCGAGCGGCCACCCAAGAAGGAAGATGAGGATCTGGGCAACCCAGAAGAATGCCTCCGGCGTGAGGTTCAGTCCGGTCACGAAGTCCGCGATGATCTGGCCACTGCCCAGGCGCGCGAAGGTCGCCGCGAAGATGCTCGATCCGACCAGGAGCCAGCCCACCATCGCGGACGTCCGCACGGTCAGGAATACGGACTCCCGCAGCATGCCGAAGCTGAGCCGCCGGTGAAGAGCAGCGAGAACGAGGCCTCCCAGCGCACCGAGCGCCGCGCCCTCGGACGGGGTGGCAAGGCCGAAGAAGATCGCGCCGAGCACGAACAGGATGAGGGCCACGATCGGGACGAACCCTCGAAAGATGAGGGCCAGCATCTGCGCCCGCGTAACCTGCTCGCGCATCTCCTTGGGCAGCATCGGAGCGAGCGCGGGTTGGAACCTGGCTCGGAGGACGAGGTAGGCGAAGTAGAGCCCTGCCAGCATGAAGCCCGGTATGAACGCACCTGCGTACAGCCGCGGCACTGACACGCCTGCGACGAACCCATAGAGAATCAAAAGAACGCTCGGCGGTATGAGGATCCCGAGCGTCCCGGAAGCCGTTACCGCGCCGGCCGCGTACTGCTTGTTGTACCCCGCCTTCATCATCGCCGGGAACGCCAGCAACCCCAGGAGGGTGACGGACGCACCGACGATGCCCGTGGCGGTCGCGAAGATCGTTCCGGTCGCGAGTGTCGCGATCGCGAGCGATCCCGGCATCCAGCCGAACATCACCTGCACCGCATGGAAGAGCTCGTCGAGGATCCCGGCCCGCTCGACGATGTACCCCATGAAGAGGAACAAGGGGATCGCCACGAGCACGTCGTTTTGCATGACGAAGAACGTCCGCTGCACGACGAGGTCGAAGATGACGAAGCCGATTCCTATGAAGCCGAAGGTGATGCCGAGAGCCATCAGCGTGAACGCCGTCGGGAAGCCGATCATGATCGTGATTACGAGCAGGCCGAGCATGACCAGCCCGAGGACCTCAGGGCTCATCGCTCTTAGAGCTCGCTCTGCTTCGCGAGGATGGTCTCGGTCTCTTCGACGTCACTCAGCCGCGGGAGCCACACACCGGTGCGCACGGCGATGAACGACCGGATCGTCTCGGCCACTCCCTGGATCGCCATGAGCGTTCCCGCGATTGGGATCACCGTCTTGAGTGGATAGAGCGGCGGCGCCGCCTCGGATGTGAACGAGCGCTCGTGAATGGCCCACGAGGCGGCTGCCCACTGCGCGCCAACAGAAATGAGCGCGATGATCCCCGGGAAAAACGCGAAGAGATACAGAAAGAGATCGACCGCACCCTGGACCTTTACCGGCCAGTTGCGGTAGAAGATGTCGCCGCGGACGTGCTGGCCACGAGAGAGGGCGTACGCGCCGCCCAGCATGAAGAGAATCGCGTACAGGTAGTACGACATGTCATACGAAAAGTTGTATGTGAACCAGATCGCGCGGATCGGGGCGCCGAGCGGCTTGCTCAGGTAGCGCATGGTGATGTCGAAGCTGATCAGCACCATGCTCAGGACAATGACCCAGGACACGATCTTCCCGCTCCACGCGGAGAACCGGTCGATAGCGAACAGGAAGCGCTGCACCCTCACACCCCCTGGTTTCGTTGGATCTCTCAGCAAGACGGAGCCCTCGGCTGCCCGAGGGCCCCGTCAGGATATAGAGGCTTCTCTTCTCTCGCTCGCTACTTGAACATCGCTTTGTACGAGGTGGCGTCCGGCGTGCGGATCGTGACCGCGTCGGACCACGGGAAGATCTTCTGGGCCCACGCCTTTTGCGAGTTCAGGATCGCCACGAAGTCGGGGTTGTCCTTCGACTCGTTCGCCACGACGGTGTCCCAGGCCTTCAGCTGCGCGTCGAGCACCGACTGCGGCGTCTTCACGATCTTGATGCCCTTTGCGAGAAGCTTGGCGTAATCGTCGGAGTTCTTGGCCATCTGCTTCCACTCGCCGTTCGCGGATTCGGCCCAGGCCGCGTACTTCATGATCGCGCGAAGATCCGCCGGCATCGAGTCGTACTTCGTCTTGTTTAGCGAGATCTCGAGGATCTCACTCGGCTGGTGATACGACTGCGTCATGAGCACCTTGCGCACGTCCGGCAGTCCGTACGCGGTGTCGGACGTGGTGTTGTTGAACTCGGCCGCGTCGATCACGCCGCGGTCGAGGTTCGAAGCGACCTCCGCGCCCGCGACCGAGATGACGCTCGCGCCAAGGCCGCCGTAGATGCCGGTCGCGAGGCCGACCGTACGGAACTTCATTCCCACGAAGTCACCGGGGCCCTTGATCTCGTCACGGAACCACCCGAGAGGCTGGTTCTGCATCGGCATGTGGAAGAGCGACACGACATTGAGCTTGAGCTTCTGCTGCACGAGCTTCTCGTAAAGAGCCTGGCCGCCACCGTAGTAGTACCAGGCGAGCCACATCTGGCCGCTCATGCCCATCATCGGGCCGGTGCCCATGAGGCTTACCGCGTGGTCCTTGCCGTAGTAATACGCGGGTACGTGGTGCGCGCCATCGAGCGTCCCCGAGTTGACGGCGTCGATCGCCCCGTTGATGTTGGTCACGGCGTTGACCGACAGCGCATCGATCTTGATCCGACCGCCGGACATCTCTTCGACGATGCCCTTCCAGTCCAGGAACATCTCCTGGAAAATGTCGTTGCCGGCCCAGCCCGACTGGATCTTCCACGTAAAGGTTTGGCCGCTCGCCACACCCCCGCCGACACCGGCGGCCGGGGACGAGCTTCCACTGGCTCCAGCTCCAGGTGCGTTCTGTGGAAGGCAGGCTGCGATGAACGCTCCGATGGCCGAGAGCGAGAAGTACTTGAGGAATCCACGACGCGAGGCGGTAGGTAGCTTCACGATTCGGACCTCCCATTTCCCCCCAGCGCGGGGTCGCGCGACCATTCGATTCCGGCTGTTTCCGCATGTCAAGCGAGCCTTTTCGCCTGTCGCCACTAGCCGGCATCGTTATCTACGTCCGCGGACCGGTTCTGGACGCCTCGCGGTCCCCGAAGGTGCTCGCCGGGCTCGCTTAGCGGGCGGCGACTCTAAGAAGGGCGACGGCCCCCTGAGTGGAGATCTGGCCGAGCTGCTTGCCGGTCGTCGCGTCAAGCATCCAGACCGTTCCGTCGGCGGACAGCGCGTAGAGACGACGGCCGTCCTCGCTCAACGAAACGCTGGTGACCGGGCGGTCGCCAAGGAAGAGACCGCGCAGCGAGAAATCGCTCGTGTCGACGAGCGCAACGCCGCGGTCGGCGGTGAAATAGAGCTTCCGTGCGTCCCGCGACAGGGTCGAGCTCGAAGCCGACTGGATCGTCGTCGCAGGCACCGGGAGGCCGGGCACGGTCACGGTCCGGCCGACCTTGAGCGTGGTCGCGTCGATAACGGAGACGAGGCCCAGGGGTCCGTTCACCGCGTAGAGCGTCTTTCCAGATGGCGTCAGCGCGAGCGACCACCCGAGGCGCTTCTCGAATCCGCCCGAGACGAGCGGCAGGTCGAGGATGCAGAAGGCGCTTCGCGAATCGAGATGGAGGACGTGGATGAACGGTCCACGAGTCGGGTTGTAGTAGAAGCTGAAGTTCCATCGGCCATCGCGGCTCGGGACCGATGACTGGTAGATGCCGCTCATGATCCCGTCGAGCCGCGTCTCGGCGTTATTGCCGTCCGTCTGTGCCGCGAGCTTCACGTCAACGACAAGCGTCTCGGACATCTTCCCCGCCGGCACGTCGTACACGCGGACGCGGTAGCCGTACGTCGCGTTCACGCCGGGGAGCTGGCGCGCGGCTTCCGGTGTGATCCGCTCGATGAGGTACAGGGAGCTTCCATCGTCGCTGATGGCGTCGTAGGTGAACGGCCCGGGGACTTCGGCGAACGCGGCGAGTCGCACGAGCGACGTGTCGACGATCGCGAAGCTGCTCTTCGCACCGGACTCACCGACGAGCACGAGCCAACGTCCGTTCGGCGAGAATCCCGCCGGCGCGGGTCCGGCCTCGTTCGCAAATGCGTACGCGCCGGCCAACGTGAGCTGTGTTATCGCGCGACCCGTCTTCGCGTCGGTCCAGCGCAGCGTGGTCGGGGCAGAGCCCTCGAGCGCGTAGTAGACGGATCCATCCGGCGAGGCGACCGCTCGGCCGAGTGACCGCACCAGGTCGCCTTTGGCGTCCCAGACCTGCACGGCCGATGACGTCCGAACGACGAGCTCGTCGCTCGAAGCCGCCTGGGGCGGCGCGGAAACCTGAGCCGCGCAGGAGGCGAGGAGCAGGGCTCCCGCTGCCAAGCCGATCGTTCTCCGCATCACCCCCGATACAACGGGGAAGGCGTGGGGTTCCCTACCGGAAGCTCGAGGCGATGCGGACCGCTTCCTCTCTGCTGACCTGAGCCTCGAGCCGGTAGGTGTAACCACCTTGCTCCCAGAGGAGTGTGTTGCCGGCAAGACGGAGCGTTTCGGGCTGGAGAGTCCCACCCGAGTCGCGGAAGAAGAACTGGTGCGGCTTGCCGGAGAGGTAGTACGCGACTCCACTTCCGAGCGGCACCGCATCGAGGAAGGTATCCGGACCGACGGCCTTGGACATGATCTGGGTCTCGAGCGTTCCCTTGAACTCGACGACGATCGCGCTCACGCCGGCCTGCGGCGAGACGGGAATTCCCTTGACCGATGCGTACACGATCGTGACGCGCACGGGCGCCGTCTCGACATAGATCGCGCTCGGCTCGCCGAGGGCCGCCGGCGTGCGAACGGCGAACCCCGCGATGCGGCTCGCCTCGGCCGCACTGGCGACGCGCTGGCCGGCGAACGTGGGCGCTGACGCGTTCGGCTGAGCGGTCGGACTCTGCGGAACCTGGTAGATCTGCACCCCCGGGAGGCTGAGTAGATGTCCAAGCGCGTCGGCGAAGCGGGGCGTCAGCAGGAACGCCGCGACCAGGATCACGGCGAGCGTCGCCGCGACAGGCGCGAGCGCCTGCCGATCCAGGCCGAGGCGCGACCACCACGGCCGGGCTCCGCGCTCGGCGATGCGCGCGCGCACCGCGGGCCACATGTCGCGCTTCGGACCGTCAAGCCGCGTCCCGATGTCGGACAGGGTCCGTTCGAGGTCGCGATCGTCGAGCCGCTCAGGCATCGGCCCTCACCTCGCCCGCGGTGATCTCGCGGAGGCGACCGATTGCGCGCGAGAGGCGCGACTTCACCGTGCCACGGGCGACGCCGAGGGCATCGGCCATCTCGGCCTCGGAGAGCTGCATGAAGTAGCGGTACGCGATGACCAGACGATCCTCCTCGCGAAGTCTGCTGAGTGCGCCGAGCACGAACGTACGCCGCTCGCTCGCCAAGGCCGCTTCCTCGGGCGACAGGGCCGTGTCACCCGAGGGGCGGTCCTCGGCGACGCTGAGATCGACCGTCGGTCGCCGGCCGGCCGCCTTGCGGCGGTTCTTTGCCTCGTTCGCGACGATCCGCAGCAGCCAGGGCCGGAAGGGCGCTCCCGTCCGGAAGCGTCCGAGCGCGAAGTACGCCTTCGTGAAACCGTCCTGCGCAGCGTCCTCCGCCTCGGTGGACAGGCCCGTGATCACGTAAGCGGTTCTGGTCGCGAGCGCCTGATAGCGCCGCACCAGCTCGCCGTACGCCTCGGTGTCTCCGTGCTGTGCGCGTTCCACGAGTACAGCGTCCTCCGCCGGCCGGCCCTCCACGGAGTCGGTTCTCACCCTTTCTACAACCGTCCCGACAAGCGGTTCCCCGGTCAGGCCGTGACCAGCGCCTCGAGCTCGTGGACACGGCGTTCGACCCCTTCGAGGTCCGCCCGCTCGATCCCGTCGACACTGAACTCCTCGACGGCGAACGACGCACACACGGTCCCGTGAAGGACCGCCCGGCAGAGGGTCCGGTCGTCGACCTTCCCCGCCCGGGCGAGGTGGCCGAGCACCCCGCCGGCGAACGCGTCGCCCGCGCCGGTTGGATCGCGCACCTCGTCGAGGGGGTACGCGGGCGTCCAGAAGATGCGGTCCGCGGTGAGGAGCAACGCGCCGTACTCGGCGCGCTTGACGATCACCGCGCGGGGACCGAGCGCGAGTATTTGACGCGCCGCCTTGACCACGTTGTGAGTCGCGCAAAACTGCCGAGCCTCGGCCTCGTTCACGGTGACGATGTCGACGCGCGTCATGACGTCCGCGAGCGCAGCGCGCCGGCGCTCGATCCAGTAGTTCATCGTGTCGAGTGCGACGGCCTTTGGGCTGCGGACCTGCTCGAGCATCCGGCTTTGGATTTCTGGAAGGATGTTGGCGAGGAAGACGAACTCGCTGTCGACAAAAGCCGGCGGGACCGTCGGCTCCCAGTCCCCAAAGACCCCGAGATCGGTGTTGAGCGTCTCGGCCGTCGCAAGATCGTGGTCGTACCGTCCGAGCCAGCGGAAGGACTTCCCCTTCGCGTGCTCGACTCCGGCAAGGTCGATCCCCTTTGCCCGGAGCCGCTCGAGGTCGCTCGCGCGAAAGTCGTCCCCGACGACGCCCATCAGGCGGACCGGCGCGTAGAGGCACGCGGCCAGCGAGAAGTACGACGCGGCGCCGCCGAGCACTTCGCTGCGGCTGTCGTAGGGAGTGCGTACGTCGTCGTAGGCGAGCGAGCCCACGACGAGGATGTGCGATGGCACGGGAGCCGGATGTTAAGTGCTGGGAGTCATGACGTACGCGAGGATCCAACTGAGGAAGTACGTCGCCGCAACCCCCACGGCGATCCAGTCCATTGGCAGCACGCGCTCCTCGACATGGAGCTCCGGGCGAGCGCGCCAGTACTCGTTCAGCGCACGCTGTCCGTAGACCACGACCCCGGTCGCCGCGAGGAGCTCGATCATGTCGAGCGCGACGAAGATGGGCTCGGCCGAGTAGTGCAGAAACGTCAGCGACCAGAGGACCACGCCGATCATTGCCGAGAACGGATCGACCTTGTTCTTCACGCCCACGCGCTCCAGCAGGGAACCGATCAGCGCAAAGTGCCGGTGGACCTGCCAGTAACCGTACCCGGGGACGAACACAGAGAGCGCGTGCCCGAGTGGCTGCATGCGTTCATCGCCGGTCTCGCGACGCAGCTCCTGCCAGGTGAAGCCGAGCCACAGTGGAAGGTAGATTCCGAGCGAGAGCACTGTCAGCACCGCGACGAGCCATAGCGGCCGGCGCCGCGGTGGGGTTGCGCGTTCCGCGATCAGACGGCGCCGTCCGTGCGCAGCTTCTCGATCTCCTCCGGCGCGTACCCGAGCTCGCGCAGAACCTCGTCGGTGTGCTCGCCAAGTAATGGTGGCGCACGCCGGACCGACCCCGGCGTCTCCGACATGCGCACGGGTATTCCCGGCGCGCGCACGCGGCCGGCCACCGGATGGTCGACCTCGGCGATCAAGCCGAGATGCCGCACCACCGGATCGTTGAAGACTTCACCAAGGTCGTTGATCGGGCCGACTGGGACGTTCGCCTCGCGCAGCTTGCGCACGACATCCGCCTTCGGCATCCGATGCACTCGTGCGGCGATGAGGGGGACGAGGATGTCGCGGTGTTTCACGCGGCTCCCGTTGTCGGCGAACCGGGCATCGTCGAGGAGATCTTCGAGGTCGACCGCGCGACAGAGCCGTTCGAAGAGCGCGTTGTTCGCGCAGCAGATGTTGACGAACCCGTCGGCCGCGCGGAAGGTCTGATAGGGCACGATCGAGGCATGCACGTTTCCCTCGGGACGAGGCACCGTGCCGTCGGCGAAATAGCGCGCGGCCTGGCGCGAGAGCAGCGCGACCTGGCCGCCGATCATCGTCGCGTCGATGACCTGTCCCTCGCCGGTCCGATGACGCGCTTCGAGCGCAGCGACGATCGCGAAGGCGGCGAACATGCCGGCCACCATGTCCGCCTGCGGGACGCCGACCATCACGGGATCGCCGCCCAGCGGACCGGTCAGGCTCATGACGCCGCCCATCCCCTGGACGACGAGGTCGTACGCGGCCCACGCACGGCCGGGTCCGTCCTGACCGAACCCGGAGACGTGACAGATCACCGTCTTTCGGTTCATCGAACGCACCCTCTCGTCGGGAAAGCCGAGTCGCCCGAGAACGCCGGGGCTGAAGTTCTCGACCACGACATCGGCGCGCTCGATCAATCGCTCAAGTACGTGCTTCCCGTCGGGATGCTTGAGATCGCACGTGACGCTGCGCTTGTTGCGGTTGATCGCGAGGTAGTACGCGGACACGCCCTTGATCGACGGCGGCGCCCATTCGCGGGTCTCGTCGCCCGTACCGGGGATCTCGATCTTCACGACGTCGGCGCCGTGATCCGCGAGCATCAGCGTGCAGTACGGACCCGCGAGGGCTCGCGTGAGGTCGACGACGCGAATGCCATCGAGCGCGCCGACCACATCGCGAGTCATTGGACCCAGATCACGCCGCGACCAGCGCGAGCGCCGTTGCGACAATCGAATTCGTCTCATCATCGAGCTCGGCGGCGACGACCCTCGCGGTCTCTGCGTACAGGCGACAGGAAGCGGCCGCCTGAGCGAACGCGTCGTGAGTGCCGCCTAATCCAAGGCACTCCCGAAACGTCCTTGTCCAGAACGGACCAGCGGCCTCGCAAACCACGCGGAAGTACTCGTTCTCGGTGCTGATAAGTGTTCCGCGGGCCACCGCGACGGCCTGAAGGCATTTGCTCGAAAGCGCCCTCGCGGCGTGGAGGGCCGCAAAGTCGTCGCGCTCTTCGGTGGCGGCGCGAATCTTGTGAACGTACTCGGCGCTTTTTGCCGCGGTGAGCCGCACGAAGCCCTGCGCATCTTTGGCGACGCTGGCCCATTCGAAACCTTCGACGGCCCGACCGATGGCCGCTGCGTCACCGAAGCGGTCGACAAGCACGTGCATCGCGCGATATGCAGGGACGGCCCAGATCGCCTTGCTCGCCGATCGGAACTCCGCGCGGACGTGGTCGACGCTGACCGTATTGATCATGAGAAGGCGGCCGTCGACATAGCGCGGAAATGACTCGACACACTCCGCGTCCGACGCGACCCAGCGTTCCAGGTCGATGTCGCTCCAAGTGCTGGCCTGTCCGCGGGCCAGACTTCCGAGCAACACGACGGCGCGCACGTTCGACGCGTCCGCGAGCTTCACTGCGCGTTCGAGGAGCCTTGAGAGGGCGTCGTGCTGCACGGCAGGTGAGAGTAACGTTGAAAGGTGAGCGAACTCATTCCGCTCTTCCCCCTCGGATCGGTGCTTTTTCCCGGGGCCCTCATGCCTCTGCACATCTTCGAGCCCCGCTACCGCCTGCTCATCCGGCGGTGCATCGACCATCAGCGCCCGTTCGGCATCGTCCTCATCCGGAGCGGCAATGAGGTCGGCGCGGGCGCTGAGCCG
>Ga0222623_10000242_pt1 | contig 16149 bp, 6 predicted proteins | sample PLMtaG_FD_177336 | JGI IMG/M metagenome (GOLD analysis project Ga0222623, IMG submission 177336) | Groundwater sediment microbial communities from an aquifer in East River, Colorado, USA - PLM2_30_coex | ecosystem: Environmental > Terrestrial > Soil > Riparian zone | place: USA: East River...
CATGGCCGATCCCGCCGCGAATAGGGCCATCCCGTTCGAGCGGCTGGGAACCACGCACTTCGCCCGTCTGTTCGTCCTCGACGAGGTCGACGCAGCTCCGAACGGCGGCACCGGGGCCGTGATCCCGGCCAGCCTCGTCTACATGAGCGACATCGATGCGCCCATCTGGCGACACCTGGTCGCCCTGGTCCGGATCGGTGGAGCCCGGCTCGACGCCGTCTTCGGCCACTGCGAGGGCTGGCCGTCGAGCTCGGCAGGGACCTGGCCGCGGGTCGCCTGGCTGCGGGCCAGGAGGATCAAGACCGACATCGTCTATGTCAACACCGTCGGCCGGAGCGTCGGCCAGGTCCAGGACGAGCGCCGGCTCCGCCAGGCCATCGAGGAATTCCTGGACGGCAAGCAGGCCGAGTGGCACGGCAGCGACCCGGTCAGGATCCACACCGGCGTCCGCCAGTTCGTGGCCGGCCGCCCCGACCTGCGCTGGGCGCTGCAGCCGGCCCGCGGCCCCGGGCTCGCGTTCCGGGTCAGGTCCAAGCTCCACAAGGTCGGTGGGGCGTTGCTGGTGCTGCTCTTCTCGCCGCTGTTGCTGGCCCTGCTGCCTGTGTGGGCCGTGCTGCTGCGCCGGCACGAGCGGCGGGACGTGCCCGACGAGCCGATCCCACCCGGACGTGAGCGGCTGCGCGAGCTGGCCGACCTCGAAGACCACGTGGTGCAGAACCCGCTCACGGCCGTCGGGGTGGCCAAGCCGGGCCGCTTCAGGTTCCTGACCATGCTGGCCGTGTTGCGGCTGATCAACTACTTCACCCGCCACGTCTTCAACCACGGGTCGCTGGCGCGTGTGCGGTCCATCCATTTCGCGCGCTGGGTGGCCATCGACGACCGCCGCCGGCTGATCTTCGCCTCCAGCTACGACGGCAGCCTCGAGAGCTACATGGACGAGTTCATCGACAAGGTCGCCTGGGGGTTGAACGCGGTGTTCTCCAACGGCGTCGGCTATCCACGGACGCGTTGGCTGGTGCTCGACGGTGCCAACGACGAGCGGGCCTTCAAGGCGTTCCTGCGCAACCGGCAGATCCCAACCCAGGTCTGGTATTCGGCCTACGACGAGCTGAGCACGAGCAACATCGAGAACAACGCCGCGATCAGGGCCGGCTTGACCGGGGCCGAGGCGCCGAGCCGGGCCGAGGCCGAAGCCTGGCTGGCCAGGCTCTGACCGGGAGGGGAGGGCAGATGGCGGCGACGCTGGAGCTCGATGACATCCAGGGCCTGGTCGCCCGCGGCTACGGCACGCTACGGGCCGCCGTCTTCGTGCTGCTGCACATCGACGACCCGGCGGCGGCCAGGGCCTGGCTCGGCGCCCTGGCCGGCGAGGTGGCCACCGCCGAGCGCGGGAGCCGGTCGGAGGCCGTGCATGTCGCGCTCACCCATCCAGGGCTGCGACGTCTCGGCCTCCCTGAGCGTTCCCTTGCCGGGTTCCCGGACGAGTTCACGGGCGGGATGACCACGGACCCTCGTCGCCGCATCCTTGGCGACATCGGTGAGAGCGCTCCTGAACAGTGGCGCTGGGGCGGTCCGGCCAACCCCGTCGACGCCGTGCTGCTGCTGTACGCCGAGGACCAGGCGGGGCTCAGCTCCCTCGCCGACCGGCACACGGGGGCTGCCGCGCTCCAGGCCGCCGGCCTGGCCGAGGTGCGGCGCCTCGACACCTCGCTTCTGGACGCCACGGAGCCCTTCGGCTTCCGCGACGGGATCTCCCAACCGCTGATCGCGGAGCTCGGGCCCCCCGGCCAGCCAGGATCCCGCCTGCACACCGTGCGCGCGGGCGAGTTCGTCCTCGGCTACCAGAACCAGTACGGGCAGCTCGCCGAGTCCCCGACGGTGGCGGCGGCCGACGATCCGGGCCGGGTCCTGCCCAGGACCGGCGATCCTGAGCTGGCCGACCTTGGCCGCAACGGCAGCTACCTCGTCCTTCGCCAGTTGGGCCAGGACGTGGACGGCTTCAGGCGCTTTGTCGACCAGGCCAGCCGCAGCGACGGCCAGGCCGGTCCCGATGCCGGCGCCAGGCTGGCGGCCAAGATGGTCGGGCGCTGGCCGAACGGTGCCCCCCTAACGTGTGCGCCCGACCACCCCGTCGACGAGCTGGCCGACGCCAACGACTTCGGTTATGCCGACGACGACGCGGCCGGGCTGGGGTGTCCGGTCGGGGCCCACATACGCCGGGCCAACCCGCGCGACGCGCTCGACCCCGACACCGGCCCCGATCAGTCGATACGGTCCGTCAACCGGCACCGGCTCCTGCGCAGAGGGCGCGCCTATCACGAGCCGTCGGACCCGAGCGAGCGCGGCATCCACTTCATCTGCCTCAACGCCAACGTCGCCCGACAGTTCGAGTTCGTGCAGCACACCTGGCTGAACAACCCGAAGTTCGCCGGGCTGTACGACGACACCGACCCGCTCGTGGCCACCCACCAGGGCGACGCCGGGCGCACCTTCACCGTCCAGGCCCGCCCGCTCCGGCAGCGCGTCACCGGCCTGCCGCCGTTCGTGACCGTCAAGGGCGGCGCCTACTTCTTCCTGCCCGGGCTCAGGGCGCTGCGCTTCCTGGCCGGGCTGGCCGCAGAGCCGGACAACGACCAGACGAGGAGGACGCCATGACCTCGCGTTCCTGGCCCCGCTATGCGCTCGCCGGGATCAGGCTGGTCAACGGTGGCGCGGCCCTGTTCACACCCGAGCAGCTGGCCAAGCGCCTGGGCGCCGACCCGGAGGCCAACGGCGCCGTCGTCTACGCCCTGCGCATGTTCGGCGTCCGGACCATCGTGATCGGGGCCGAGCTGCTCGTCCTGCGTGGCGAGGACTTGGACCGGTCCCTGCGCAAGGGCGTCGTGATCCATGCCAGCGACACCGTGGCCGCGGCCGCCGCCGGCGCCAAGGGCTACCTGCCGCCCCGAATCGCCGCGCTCACGACCCTGATCTCGACGGTGAACACCGGGCTGGCGATCGCGGCCAGGGGCAGGCGGCACCCGTGGCTGGCCAGCGTGGCCGGTGCCGCCGCGGCCCTCGGGACCGGGGTGGCCGTCGTCACCCTGGCCCGACGGGGCGAGGGCGGGAGCGCTCCGGCCAACGACGGCTATCGCCAGTCGCTGCCCTGGCGGCTGTACGACGGCGCGGCCGAGGCGATCGACCGCAAGGTCGGCTGGGACAGGTTGCCGACCCCGCTCGGCCTGGCCGTGCTGGTCGGGCTGCGCAACATCCTGCGCAAGGAGAACCTGCACGACACCTCGGGCCAGCCGGCCGTCGACACACCGCCGGTCGGGCCGCCGGACCCCCGCAACCGCAGCCGACGGACCATCGACGGCACCTACAACGACCTGGAGCAGCCGTCCATGGGCATGGCTGGCTCGCGCTTCGGCCGCAACGTGCCCATCGAGCACACCTTCCCCGACCCCAACCCCCTCGAGCCCAGCCCGCGCGAGGTCAGCCTGGCCCTACTCACCAGGCACGAGCTCGTGCCCGCCACGTCGGTCAACGCGCTGGTCGCGGCGTGGCTCCAGTGGATGATCCGCGACTGGTTCAGCCACGGGCGCAGCCCCACCGACAACCCATGGCAGATCCCGCTGACCGACGACGACCCCTGGCCCCAGCCGCCCATGCTGATCATGCGGACCCGGCCCGACCCGACCCGCCCGCCCGGGCCCAGCGACCTGCCGCCCACCTACGTCAACACCGACACGCCCTGGTGGGACGGCTCCCAGATCTACGGCACGACGCCGGAGCAGCAGCGGTTCGCGCGCAGCGGCGAGAGTGGCAAGCTCCAGATCGGCCCAGATGGGCTGGTGCGGCTGCCGACCGACCCGGAGCACAACCCGGCCATGGTCCCGGGCTTCTGGTTGGGGCTGGCCATGCTCCAGACGCTGTTCACCCTGGAGCACAATGCGATCTGCGACCGGCTGCGAGCCGAGTATCCGTCGTGGTCCGACGACGACCTGTTCGAGAAGGCCCGGCTCGCCAACGCGGCCCTCATCGCCAAGATCCACACGACCGAGTGGACACCGGCCGTGATCAGCCACCCGACGACCCAGATCGCGCTGCGGGGGAACTGGTGGGGGCTGGCCGGCGAGCGGCTCCACAGGCTCTTCGGGCGGCTCAGCGACTCGGAGATCGTCAGCGGGATCCCTGGCTCCCAGACCCAGCCGCAGCACTACGGAGTGCCGTACTCGCTCACCGAGGAGTTCGTGGCCGTCTATCGGATGCACCCGCTGATCCCCGACGACTACGACGTCCGCTCCGCCGCCGACGACCACAGCATCCAACGGATGCCCCTCCGTGATCTCACGGGGCAGGCGGCCCTCGAGGTCATGACCAAGCTGCGTCAGTCCGACCTGCTCTACACCTTCGGCACGATGCACCCGGGGCTGGTCACGCTGCACAACTTCCCGCGTGACCTCCAGCGGTTCGTGCGGCCGGACGGGCAGCTGATGGACCTGGGCGCGGTCGACATCCTCCGCTCCCGGGAGCTGGGCGTGCCCAGGTACAACGCCTTCCGGCGGCTGCTGCATCTCGACCCGGCCCATGACTTCGACACCCTCACCGACAACCCGGTCTGGGCCGAGGAGATCCGGCGCGTCTACCGCGGCGACATCGAGGCCGTGGACCTGTCCGTCGGCATGTTCGCCGAGCCCAGACCCAAGGGATTCGCGTTCAGTGACACCGCCTTCCGCATCTTCGCACTGATGGCCTCGCGCCGGCTCAACAGCGACCGCTTCTTCACTCGCGATTACACTCCCCAGGTCTACACCCAGGTCGGGCTGGACTGGATCGACGACAACACCATGGCCACGGTGCTGCTGCGCCACCACCCGGAGCTGGGCCCGGCCATGCGCGCTGTCACCAACGCGTTCGTGCCGTGGGAGAAGGCGGGGCAGCCATGAATCCGGAGGGACGCTTCACCTTCCTCGTCCTGCGGCCAGTGAACGACATGGTCCTGTGGCTGTGGCGGCTGGAGCGGCGAGCCGAGTTCCTGTACCGGCCACAGTTCGACCGCTGGCTCCGCCCGCCGTTGTTCGCCAAGACCCAGAAGCTGCGCAACGCCCGCCGCCGGGACGAGGGGCTGAAGCTGGCCGAGGAGCGCCAGCTCCCCGGCGAGGAGGAGCTGATCCAGGCCGTTATCGACGAGCTGAGCAAGTTCACCCGGGAGAACTGGCTGCCGGGCATGGCCCAGCGCTTCGGCAACACCAAGACCCACGGGGTCCTGCGGGGCGAGTTCACGGTCCTGCCGGACCTGCCCGACCACCTCCGCCACGGCCTGTTCGCCGAGCCGGCCACCTACCGGTCTTGGGTGCGCTTCTCCGGGCCGGGGCCGTACGCGCCACCCGACATCGACGACTACGGCCAGTGCTCGGTCGGGATCAAGGTCATGGGCGTCCCAGGGCCCAAGCTCATGGAGGACGAGCAGGGCACCCAGGACCTGATCCTGGTCACCCCGGCCAGCTTCGTCACGCCCAACATCCGCGAGAACGCCAAGCTCCAGCGTTGGGTGCGCGCCAAGGCCGGCATCGTCCACTTCCTCAACCCGTTCGACTCCCACCTGCTGGACATGGTCGAGCAGGCGCTGTGGTCGCCGATGCACACCAGCCCGCTGGAGGTGCAGTACTACAGCAACGTGCCCTTCCTGCTCGGAGAAGGCCAGGCGGTGCAGTACTCGCTCAAGCCACGCCGGCGCGGGCGTAGCCGCATTCCGGTCCACCCTTCAGAGAACTACCTGCGCGAGGCGATGGTCCGCACCCTGGCCGACGGCGACTGGGAGCTCGACTTCATGGTCCAAGTCCAGACCGACCCGCACCTGATGCCGGTCGAGGACGCATCCGTGCACTGGCCCGAGGATGTGTCGCCCTACGTCACCGTGGCCAGGCTGCGCCTGCCCGCCCAGCGCTTCGACTCCGACGAGCAGCTCGCCTTCGCCGACGTGCTGCGCTTCAACCCCTGGCACAGCCGCCCCGAGCACAAGCCGCTCGGGAACTCCAACCGCGCCCGTCGGCGGATGTACTGGGAGCTGGCCCAGCTGCGCCAGCGCATGAACTCGGTTGAGCACGTCGAGCCGACCGGCGACGAGATTTTCCCCGGCTCCCATCCCAGTCCTACTGCGGCCCGTTAGGCCAGAGACAACTCGAGTGTCAGGGTCAGCTCGCCCGTCCGCGACCTGGCGAGCGCGGCGTCCTGGCGGGTGGTGCGCAGCCGGAGCTCCGCCCGGCTCACAAGGCGAGAACGGCCATCTCCAGCTCAATTCCAGTTCCACAGCAGGTGCAGGTCGGTCCGGCCGGCCGCTGGGCTGGGTGGACGGCGATCTCGGCCGAAGGCAGCGACCTGATTTCAGTGCCTTATGCTGCGATCCGCGAGGTCGATTTTGCGGCATCTACGGGTATGCTTAGGCTAGATGAGATTGGTCGCCTCGGCGCGTCAGCACCTTGCTAGGTTATTGCGCCGGGGGGAGGAGGTGGACCGATCGCGTGTCTGGTGCGCCGGTAGGGGGTCATCACCGACGGCAAGTAGTGGTGTGGCGCTACTGGAGCGACTCGCTCGCGGCGACCTCGCCCAAGCGACGAGCCAGAGCCCACCGAACCTGGGGTACTAACTACACTCGCCCACGAGGAGAATGGCTGGGTCACCCCAGGCTCGTGCGGGACGGCCCGCTCATCACCGAGCTAATGACCGGTCGCAACGCCATGGGTGGCGCACTGAGCGCACCTTCGATGCCGGCCGAGGGCAAGGGGACGTGATCGCCGCATGGATCGACGCGGGCTGCCCGATCCCCGACGAGAAGGAGGGCCGAGCGATCACGTTGCTCTCCCTGCCTGGCCGCGTCGACAGCTACCCAAACCGGCACGATCGATGGCAGCGGTAGCGTCCATTTAGGACGAAACCAGTAAGGACGACACCAGCGACAGCGAAGGCGGGATCAAACGTTGACTACGCAAACCTCGGTTTGGTCCGATCGGACGCTGGTCGCGCTGGCCAACCTCCCGGCCGGCTCGGACCTGTCCGTCCCAGACGTGCTGGAGGAGGTGGCCATCCAGTTCGCGGACCGGTTCGCGCCTGCGGACCGCGACTACGGCGGCTCAGACAAGCCGCGCTGGCACCACCGGGTGACCGACGCGCTCACGGCCCTCCAGGCGGACGGGCTCGTCGCCAAGGAGGACGGGCTCAAGCTCACCCCGGACGGCCAGCGGTCGGCAAACGCCGCCCGCACCAGGCTGGACACCGAGACGCCGCCGGACAGCGCACCCACCGGCAAAACCCATCCGGCTGCGGCGCGCCAGTTCATCGTCGCGGGCGTGATCGCGCCACCGCTTCGCGATCCGGACTCGCGTAAGAGGATGGGGATGAGTGGAGGCGAGGACAAGCCGATCCCGGTGATGGTGGAGCTGAACCTCCAGTACCGGGGCGGAACCGCCGCCGCCTTCGCGCGGTTGGCGGGACTCTGGGCCCGTGTCACCGATCAGGACGAACCGCTCGCACGGATCGCCGGCCAGTACGTCGCCGGAGAGCTTACGATGCACCAGATCGAGCGCCTCGTGGCGGCCGACGCCGTGCCGATCCGCTGGGCGGGTCGCAGCATCCACCACGTGTGGCCTGACTTCCCGGTGCAGCAGCACATCGACGCCTCGTGCGTCACGATCAAGGCGGACGCGGCACGCAAGACCTTCGACGCCGACGGCGCGGGGATCGTCTGGGCCGTCGTCGACTCGGGCATCGCCGCCGAGCACCCGCACTTCGAGGCATACCACACGCTCGACGACGAGAGGGTGCGGGACCTGCACCGCTTCTTCCCGGGCAAGGCTCCGCCCATTCCGGAGGGCGCGCTGGTCGACGCCAGCGGGCACGGCACCCATGTCGCCGGCATCATCGCCGGGGCCATCGCGCCGTGGCTGGCCGGCAAGCCGGAGCGCAGGGTGTACGCGACCGAGAGCCGGTACAACGTCGAGAACCCCGGCCAGCCGCTGCGGGCGCCGCGCGCCGTCGATGATCCCACCCAGCTGGCCGGGATGGCCCCTCGGGCCCAGCTGGTCAGCCTGAAGGTGCTGAGCGGGGGCGGCAGCCTGCAGGACCGCGTCCACCGGGTGATCCAGGCACTGGCCTATGTCCGGGAGGTCAACGGGGACAGTACGGACAGCATGCGCATCCACGGGGTCAACCTCAGCGTCGGGTACGAGTTCGACCCCCAATGGTTCGCCTGCGGCCGCAGCCCCCTCTGCCAAGAGGTCAACAAGCTAGTGAAGACTGGCGTCGTCGTAGTGGTGGCGGCGGGCAACTCCGGGTACGGGACCCTGTCGGTCGCGCTGACCGCGCCGACGAAGTTCGGCCTCGGGATGACGATCAACGACCCCGGCAACTCCGCCCTCGCGATCACCGTCGGCTCCACCCACCGCAACGCGCCCCACGCCTACGGCGTGTCGTACTTCTCGTCCAAGGGCCCGACCGGCGACGGGCGCACCAAGCCCGACCTGGTCGCCCCCGGCGAACGCATCACGTCGTGCGCCGCCGGCGAGAACCTCACCGCCGTCGTCGGCGGGGAGGTGCCGCCCGACACGGCCGTCTACGTCGAGGACACCGGGACCAGCATGGCCGCCCTGCATGTCTCGGGAGCCGTCGCGGCCTTGCTGTCGGTGCGGCGCGAATTCATCGGCCAGCCCGAGGACATCAAGCAGGTGTTCGTCGACTCGGCCACCGACCTGGGCCGAGGCAAGGAGTTCCAGGGTGGCGGGCTGCTCGACCTGATGCGCGCCCTCCAGAAGATCTGACAAGCGCAGACCCGACAGAAGGAGCAGGTGATGACGGACTCGATCGCGGGATTACCGTTCTGGGAGATCAGGTTCGACGCCCACGGCGACCCCGACGTCGCTCGGCGCGACGCGCTGCTCGCCGAGGTCCCGGGGCGCGGCGTCACCGACCTGTTCGTGTTCTCCCACGGGTGGAACAACGACCCGGCCGTCGCCCGCCGCCTGTACAACGGCTTCTTCGGCCTGCTCGCCGGCCAGCTCAGTGACGCCTCCGCGACCCGGCCGATCACCGCCGGGCTGGCCGGCGTGGTGTGGCCATCCCGGCGCTGGTCCGACGAGCCGATCCCGGACTTCGCCCCCGCACCGGTCGCGGCCGCCAGCGGGGCCGCGTCGGCCACCCCGGTGGAGGCCGCGGCACCCGAGGCCGCCTCCGCGATCATCGACCCCGAGACACTGGCCGGCCTGCGTGAGACGTTCCCGGCGGCCGCGCCCGTCGTGGACGAGATGGCCGCGCTGCTCGAGGGTCCGCCCACCGACGAGGCCCAGGCCAGGTTCCATGCGTGCCTGAAGCAGTTCGCCACGCTCGCCGGCACCGCCGACGACGACGGCGAAGGCGACTCGGCAGGTCCCACGGATGAGCCACGGATGCTCCTTGACGACCACACCGTACTCTTCGAGCGGTACCGCGACGCGCTGCAGGCCAGCGGCGTGGACATCAGCCCCGACGGCAGTGGGGAGGCGGGGATCGGCGACCTGGCCGGGGGGATTTGGAACGGCGCCAAGGAGGCATTCCGCCAGGCCACCTACTGGGAGATGAAGAACCGCGCCGGGACGGTCGGGCGCAACGGGCTGGGCCCGCTGATCGGACAGCTGCACACCGCCGCCGGGCAGCTGCGTGTCCACCTCATCGGGCACAGCTTCGGTGCCCGGCTCGTCTCCTATGCGCTCGCCGGGCTCCCCGACGGCCTGACCCCCTCACCGGTGAAGTCATTGACCCTGCTCCAGGGAGCCTTCTCCCACTTCGCGTTCGCCCGGCCGCTGCCGTTCGACGCCAGCCGCAACGGCGCCCTGGCCGGGATGAACGCGCGGGTCGACGGGCCGCTCACCGTGTGCTTCTCGGTGCACGACGGGGCGGTTGGCAAGCTCTACCCGCTCGCCTCGATCGCCTCGGGCGACGACTCGGCCGCCGCCCAGGACCCGCTGTACCGGTGGGGAGGGATGGGCGCGGACGGGGCCCAGGGAGTAGACGCCACACTGGACGCCATCCAAGCCGCCGGCCGGGACGCGAGCTACCGGTTCTCCCCCGACCGGATCCTCAACATCGATGCGAGCGAGGTCGTCCGCCGCGGCGGCCCACCGAGCGGCGCCCACAGCGACATCATCCATCCGGAGCTGAGCTGGGTGGTGCTGGCCGCGGCCACGATCCACTGACCTGATCCCAAACGTCCCAGGGGCTGTGCGACCGGCCCACGGCAAGAACTGCAACCGACCTGTCGCTGCATAGGCGCAGCTAGACGGCGTGGTGTAAAGGTGACCGAGCTCCGGCAGAAGGTTGGAAAGAGAGCGTTTTACTGGACGTCAACTGAGCGTTTCCCTTCGGCATCTACGGTCGGAGCCGACCTGCGGGAATGGCGTGTAGCACAGCGGTTCCTGGGGTTTGCTGACACGGAAGAGGTCACAGGTTCAAACCCTGTCGCGCCCACCACACCCGCCTTGACCAGGGCTTTCACATCTAGCGCCTCCTCCTGATGGACCGGATCCTCCGGGGAGGCCTGTCTAGCGGCCGGAGAGCACTTCCCTGTCTAACCAGGGTGGTCACTTCGGCGGATAGGAGCATGACAACCAGGCCTGTCCATGACGGCGCGGTCCGCCCGGGTGGTTCTCTCTCGCTAGGAGTACCTGCACCACTGGCGCATTGCTCTCCTCAGAAGCATTGAGCCGAGAGTAGAGCGCTGTGGTGGCTGCCATCCGGTACATGTGACGAGCGAAAGGGCGCCTGAAGAGGAGCATCGGCAACCTTCCAGCGAAGGCCTCGATTCTCCTAAACTGGATGCTCCCATGAACGGTGGGGGCTGCCATGACTCGGCTCTTCCGGCTCTTCGTGAGTTCGACCTTCGAGGATTTGCAGATGGAGCGCGAGGCGCTCCACACGCGGGTGTTTCCCGAACTCGCGGAGCTCTGCCTGAAGCGAGGGGCACGTTTCCAGCCGATCGATCTGCGTTGGGGTGTGAGCGAGGAGGCGGGACGCGACCAACGCACAATGCAGATCTGCTTCGAGGAGATCGCCCGCTGCCAGCGCCAGACCCGCCGGCCGAACTTCCTCGTCCTCCTGGGAGACAGGTACGGCTGGCGTCCCGTCCCCACGAGCATCCCGGCTGACGAGTTTGCGGCGATCCTCGATGGCCTGGTTGACCAGCCGGCCGATCGGCGGCTGGTGGAGCGCTGGTACCACGGCGACGACAATGCGGTACCCCCAACCCACGTGCTCCGCCCACGCGCTTCGCTGGAGGGCGAGCAGTGGCTGCCGATCGAGCGCCAGCTGCACGAAGCGCTCCGGACCGGCGCTGCCGGCCTGCCGGTCGAGCCGGCGCGCCGGCTTCGGTACGAGGCGTCGGCGACGCACCTCGAAATCGAACGGGGCGTCTTCTCCGTCCCTGATGCAGCCGAGCACGTTGTCTGCGCGCTCCGATCAATCGACGGATTGCCCGCGGACTCATCAGCGGCTCCGTTCCTGGATATGGGCCGGGACGGCCAGCCGGACGAGGATGCTCGCCGTCGCCTCGCGGAGCTGCGCGGCCAGCTTCGCCGTCGCCTACCCGACACCCTGCTTGAGTACCGGGCGACGTGGTCGGCGGCGGGCCCGACCACCGATCACCTCGACGATCTTTGCGCCGCCGTGCGGGCGCGCCTGTGGTCGCTGATCGAGTCCGAGCTCGCAGAGGCATCGGTCGACGCGCCGGCAGAGGAGGTGGCTGCGCACTGGTCCTTTGCCGAAACCCGCATTGCCAGCGCGGGCGACGAGCGTCCCGGGGAGGACGGCGACACCGTGCTGGGATACTTCGCGGGTGACAGGACCGCACCGCTGATCGTCACCGGGGCCGGCGGCGTCGGCAAGACGACGTTCGCGGCCCAGGTCGCCCGGCGCCTTCGCTCCTACCCGAACACCGACGTCTTCCTCCGGTTCGTGGGCGCGACCGCGGACTCCGCGTCGGCGCCGACCTTGCTCGGCGGGCTCGCCCGCGAGGTCGGTAGCCGATACGAGCTCGACGAGAGTATCCCTGCCGGCTACGGCGCCCTTGTGAGTGAGCTGTGGTCGCGCCTGGAATCGGTTCCCGAGGGTCGTCGGGCAGCGGTCATCGTCGACGGCGTCGACCTCCTCGGTACCGGGCGTGGGATCGGTGAGCTTGATTGGCTACCCGCCCGACTGCCGCCGCGCGTGGGCGTGCTCGTCACCGCCGCGCCGGGGCCCACGCGCGATCTCCTGCTCGCCTTGCCGGAACGCGAGGTCGTCGAGCTGGCGCCGCTGACGAGGCAGCACGGGGGCGCGATCCTCGACCGGTGGCTGGCCGAGCGGGGCCGGACGCTCCGGCTCCACCAGCGTGACCAGGTTCTCGACCGCTTTGCCGTGAGCGGTCTCCCGTTCTACCTGCGTGTGGCGATGGAGGAGGCTGCGCGTTGGGAGTCGGACAGGCCGCCGGGCAAAACGCGTCTCGAGGCGGACGTCGCCGGCATTGTCCGGGCGCTGATCGGGCGCCTCTCCGATGGTGCCGAGCACGGCGCCGTGCTGGTCACGCGCACGCTCGCCTACCTGACCTGCGCCAAGAGCGGCCTGGCCGAGGACGAGTTGCTCGCCGTGCTCGCGGCTGACGACGCCGTCATGGCTGAGCTCCGGCGCCGTTTCCCGCGCTCACCCTCGACCCAGGACCTTCCGGTTGCCGTCTGGTCGCGGCTGCTCTCGGACCTTGCCCCGTACCTCGCGGAGCGACGCGCCGACGGTGCGCAGCTGCTCGGCTTCTTCCACCGCCTGTTCAAGGAGGTGGTAGACGAGGACTGCGCCGGGGCGGAGCGACGGCAACGGCACGACCAGCTCGCGAGGTACTTCTCGGCCCGCCCGCTGGACCCTGGAGTTCCGAACGTCCGGGCCCTCACCGAGCTGCCCTACCAGCTCGCAGCCGCCGGTCGGGAACGCGACCTCGTCGCAACGCTGACCGACTTCGCCTTTCTGGAGGCAAAGCTTCGGGCGCTTGGACCACAGCCGCTGCTGGACGACTACACCCTCCCGCACGCTCCCGAGCGAGGCCTGGTCGACCTCGCTGAAGTGCTCGAGCGCGTGTCCGCGGTCCTTGCGGAGCGACCAGCGGAGCTGGCGTCTCAACTGCAGGCGCGGCTGCTCGACCTCGACGACGAGCCCGTCAGGGCGCTCCTCGGGCGGGCGCGGCGCGAGATGCGGCGGCCATGGCTGCGCCCACTGACGCGGTCGCTCAGCCCTCCAGGCGGCCCCCTCATCCGAACGATCTCGACGCGTGGGGGGTCCGTGTCGGCGGTCGCGTTGACCCCGGACGGACGGCGTGCGCTGGCCGCCTGTCGCGACGGCAGGATCGAGGTCTGGGATATCGAGCACGGCGCGCTCGCGCGCACCCTCTACGGGCATGGGGTCTTCGCTCGCTGTGTCGCGGTCGCCCCGGACGGGCACCGTGCGGTCTCCGGAGCCAGGGCACGGCCGAATGAGGACCCGCAGGAGCTGCGGGTGTGGGACCTCGACCAGGGCCGACCGATCGCGATGTTCGAGGGACACGACCACGACTTCGGCGAGATCGCGGTGCTGCCCGACGGGAGGCGGGCGGTCTCGTCGTCCTACGACGGGACCGTGCGTGTCTGGGACTTGGACGACGGGCACGCGATCCACGTGCTGCGCGGCCATGCGTGGTACGTCCAGGCGCTCTCGGTCAGCGCCGACGGCCGCGTCGCGGCGTCGGGGGCAGACGACGGCACCATCCGCATCTGGGATCTCGAGCGGGGCCAGGCGATTCGAGTACTGGAGACGGACCACCCGCTGCGGGCTGCGTCGCCGGACGAGATCCCCCCCGGTGGCCTCATCGGGATCACCCAGGTGACGGGCGTGGCACTCTCACCCGACGGGCGACTTCTCGTCTCGACCTCCCCACAGGAGGGTATGTGCTTCTGGGACGTCGATCAGGGCACCCAGCTGGCGCGGCTTCCGGTCTACGCCAGCCATCCCCGGATCACGAGCGACGGCCACAGGCTGGTGCTCCTCCTCGGTGCTGTTCAGGTTTGGGATCTCGAGACGCGGCGCAAGCTCGGGCAGACCAATCCCATCGCACCCCTGCCCTCCGCAGTCGCCCTGTCGGACGACGGGCGGTTCGCCGTGGTCGGTAAGGGCTCGGAGGTCAGTGTCTGGCGGCTGGAGCACATCGTTGGTGGGCGCCCAGAGCCCGCGCGCGGTGCCAGCGCCACCGCGATCGTCGAGGACGAAGAGGTCCCGATCGCCGTCGTGGCGACCTCACAGACGCTCGAGGGTTGGGACCTCGGGACGGGTGATCGGCTCTGGCAGAACCCGGGGTCAGGCGCGCTCGACCTCGCTCCTGTTCCGGGCCGGGGTGCGGTCGTCGCCGGCCGTTGGGACGGCGCGGTGGAACTGGTCAACGCCCGCTCCGGCGCGTCCGTCATCTTCGGCGATCGCCCGCACGGCGAGCGGCCGGCAGGGAAGCTGGAGGCGGAGCGCCGCGGGGACGTGCTGGACCTCGGCGACGGCCTCATCCTCGAGGCACAAGCCTCGGCCGCGGCACCCGAGGATGAGCACGCAGCTCGGCGGATCAGGGCTGTCAGCGATTCACTGTTCGTCATGGACGACCCGCCGCCGGACGACGAGCCGGTATCACGGGAAGAGGACGCTCCGGCGCCCGTCCGCGCCGTTGCGGTCGCGCCGGATGGACACTTGGCGGCGGCGGCGAGCGACGATGCCATCGACATCTGGGATCTCCAAGCTGGTCAGCTACGCCATAGGATCATTAACCGCAACCACGATGCGAAGGCGCTGGCAGTGACGCCCGACGGCTCGCTGCTCGTATCACTTGCCGACCGCGGCGCGTATGCCGGTGACCGCAACCTCAGACGCTGGGACCTGGCGTCCGGTCGCGAGATCAACCCAAGCCCGACCTGGCTCAGGCGACTTCGGCGGCTTCGTGGTCCCGATCTTCGAAGCAGCATGTCCTCGCCGAATCAGATCCGCCCACTGGCGATCACCGCGGACGGCAACCGCGCTGTCAGCGCGCTCGCGGAGGGCCTTCATGTCTGGGATCTCCGCGGTGATGGGGCGCCGCGGATCCTGTCCGACAGCATGCAGGAAGAGGCCATCGCGGCGCTCCCAGGCCAGCGAGTGCTCGCGCCGGAGGGCTACAACGCCGCGCGCCTCTTGGTGTGGGACCTCGATGCCGGCCGCGCCGTCGGCGAGCTCCTAGGGCACGTCGGCGGCGTCAGCACGCTAGCGGTCAGCGCCGATGGACGTCGCGCCCTCTCCGCCGGGAGGGATTTCGTCATCTATTTGTGGGATCTCACCGCGCTCACCCCGATCGCCACGTTCACGATCGAGGATTTCCCGATCATATGCGCGCTGACTGCAAACGGTGATACCGCCGTGGTCGGCGACCGCCGCACGCTACATTTGCTCCGGCTCGAGGACGGCAATCCCACCGCATAGGGCCGACAGTGCTCAACTGGTCCTGCACCCGGTACGTGACCGGTCGTGGCGCCGGCCGGCGGCAAGGGTCAGACCGGCCCGCCGGCTGGCTTATCTGCGAGGATCCCCGCTGGTGAGTCCTTCTTGTCACGCTTGTGTAGAAAGGTCATGCTGAGCAAACGCGGATCTGCCAGACCGTTCAGGGGGTGGCGATGGCCGACACGGTTGCCTTCATGGTCATGCCGTTCGCGAACAAGCCGACCGGCAAGTCCGGCGAGCGGGTGCCGGATGCCGTGGACTTCGACAAGCTATGGTACCGGGTGCACAAGCCGGTGCTGGAGGAGCTGGGCTACCAGGCCGTCCGTGCCGACGCCGACGTGGGGGCGTTCGTCATCGCCGAGATGATCCAGCGGTTGGCGGTGGCCGATCTCGTCCTTGCCGACATTTCCTTGGCCAATGCGAACGTCTACTACGAGGTGGGCGTCCGCCAGGCCGCCAAGGAACGCGGTTGCGTGCTGGTCGCCGCCGACTGGGCCGACCCGGTGTTCGACCTCAAACAGTTGCGGCGCCTGCAGTACCCCCTGACCGACGGAGCGGTCGGCAAGCGGGCCGCCGAGCGCGCCAAGAAGGTGCTGCGCGCGGGTCTGGTTCAATTGGTGAAGGGCCGCTCCCCGGTGT
>Ga0222623_10000244_pt1 | contig 16065 bp, 18 predicted proteins | sample PLMtaG_FD_177336 | JGI IMG/M metagenome (GOLD analysis project Ga0222623, IMG submission 177336) | Groundwater sediment microbial communities from an aquifer in East River, Colorado, USA - PLM2_30_coex | ecosystem: Environmental > Terrestrial > Soil > Riparian zone | place: USA: East River...
CGCCCCGATCTCCACGATCTCGACGACGGGCGCCTGGATCGGGTAGCCGGCCGACGTCGGGGTCCGCTCGACGTGATGCAGGGTCTCGATCGGAACGCGCCCCCCGCGGACGGCCGACGTCTTCGCCGTGGTGCCGCCGATGTCCAGTGTGAGCACGTCCTCGACACCGAGTCGCCTGCCGAGCTCGGCTGCGGCCGTCACCCCGGCGACCGGACCGGACTCCAGGAGCGAGATGGGCGCCTCGAGGGCGCGCGCGAAGGACGAGACGCCGCCGCTGGACCGCATCGCGTACATGGGTGAACCGACGCCCACGTCGCGGAGCGCCGAACGCAGTCCCTCGAGGTACGCGGCAACGGTCGGCTTCACGTACGCGGACAGGACGGCCGTGCTGGTCCGTTCGTACTCGCGCCACTGCGTGCTCACCTCGTGGGAGGCGACGATCTCGACGTCGGGAAGGGTCTTCGACAGGAGCTGGGCCGCCCGTCGCTCGTGCTCCTGGTTCGTCCACGCATGGAGGAAGCAGATCGCGACCGCGTCCACCTCGAGCGCCCGTAGGCGTTGCGCGACCGATTCCACCGCGGCCTCGTCAAGCGGCACCAGGACCATGCCGGTGTGCGAGATCCGCTCGGGCACCTCGAACCGCAGGCGCCGGGGGACGAACGGCCGTGGCTTGCGGTACGAGAGGTTGTACAGGTCCGGCCGGTTCGCACGCCCGATCTCGAGCACGTCGCGGAACCCCGCGGTGGTGACGAGCGCCGTGCGAGCACCGCGGCGCTCGGTGATGGCGTTGATCACGACGGTGCTTCCGTGGACGAACGCCCCCACGTCGCCGGGCCGGAGTTCGGAGCGCTCGAGCGCCGACAGAACGCCCTGCTGGAGGCGTGTCGGCGTCGTGCCGACCTTCGCGAGGATCAGCGAGCCGTCGCGCCGGTCGACCGCGGCGAGGTCCGTGAACGTTCCACCGATGTCGATCGCGAGCGCGATCGGCCCGCGGTCGTCGCCCATCCGGGCGTTATACCCCGGGGTGGGCGTCGACCGCAGTCCGGGTCCATCCCTTACGTGCGCGTGCGCCCGGCGTGCGGTTCGAGATCGTGACCGGGGTGTTCGCGGACGTCGTAAGCGCGGCCCTCCACGCGGCGCTGTGATCTGACTCACGGTGCGGGCCGACGAGGTCGGCTACCGTGCGGGCATGTGTATGCTCTACACATGTACAGCGAGCGACTCCAGATCCTCGTGACCCCGGAGCAGCGCAGGCGGTGGGAGCTCGAGGCCGGGCGCCGGGGCACGTCCGTCGCCGGCCTCATCCGGGACGCGGTCGACCGCGACATGGCCTCACTCGATCGCGAGGATCGCGCGAGCGCCGTCGATGCGATCCGAGCGATGCGCGGACGGTTCCTGTCTCCGGACGAGCTCGACCGCCTCGTGGAGGAGGAGCGGGCCCGGGCCGGATCGCGTTGACGTTCTTCGTCGATGCCAACGTCATCGTGTACGCCGCGACCGAGGGCGAGTACCGATCCTCCTGCCTCCGGATCCTCGAGGCGGTCGCGAACGGCGATGCTGACGGCCGGAGCTCGCCCGCGGTCCTCGAGGAGGTCTGGTACGTCGAGCGCTCCGGTCGGGCCGGATCACTCGACGGCCTGGCGGCGCAGGCGTACGCGGTGTTCTCCCCGCTGCTTCCCGTCACCGATGACGCGTTCCGGCTCGCGCTGTCGGTCCGCAAGCGCGAGCTCGGTCCGGCCGACCGGCTCCACGTCGGTACGTGTCGATCGTCGGGGGTCGACACCATCGTGACCGCGGACTCGGGGTTCGGAGGGCTCCGTGGGTTGCGGCGGGTCGACCCGCTCGATCCCACCGCGATACCAAGGCTGCTCTCCGGCTCGTAGGCCCCGCCCGCCCGCGGACCGAACGGTTCCCATCGCGCCGGGGGACGACCAGAATCGAGCGATGAGCGGCGAGATGCGCGAGGAGCGCAAGGTCGTGACCGCCCTGTTCGCCGACGTCGTCGGTTCGACCCGGCTCACCGAGCGCATGGACCCCGAGGACGCTCGTGAGGTCCTGGGCGGTGCCGTTCGGCGCATGGTGGAGGCGGTCGAGGCGTTCGGGGGGACGGTGAAGGACCTCGCCGGCGACGGGATCCTCGCGCTGTTCGGCGCGCCGGTGACGCACGAGGACGACGCCGAACGCGCGATCCGCGCCGGACTCCGGATCATCGAGCAGACGGAGGACGACTCCATGTCGATCCGGGTCGGCATCGAGACCGGGCTGGTGGTGCTCGGACCGATCGGCGGGGGAGGGCGGGTCGAGTACGGCGCGACCGGCGACGCGCTGAACACCGCCGCTCGCCTGCAGTCGCACGCGCAGCCGGGTTCCGTCCTCGTCGGTGCCGTCACGCGTCGCGCCGCCGGTGACCTGTTCGAGTGGAGCGAAGAACGGCGCCTCGAGCTCAAGGGGAAGACCGAGCCCGTTTCGGCGTTCGAGGCAATCGGCGACCGGCTCGGCACTCGGGTGGCGATCGCGTCGGTGCCCATGGTGGGACGGGAACGCGAGTTCGAGCGCGCATCCTTGATCGCCGAGCGCGCCCTGGCCGGCGAGGGCGGGCTCCTCGTCATCACGGGGGACCCCGGCATCGGCAAGAGCCGGCTGCTCGAGGAGCTCCGCGGTCGCGTCTCGGGCTCGGCGGTCACCTGGCTCGAGGGACGCTGCGTCTCGTTCGGCGGGTCCACGCCGTACCTCCCGCTCCGAGATCCGATCGTCGACGCGCTCCAACTGCCTCGGGGCGAACCCGTCCCGACGTCGACCGTGGCCGAGCAGGCGCGGATGCTCCTCCCCGGTGATCTGGATGACGCCGTCCCGTACCTGCAGGCAGTGCTCGGCACGGTCGGCGACGAAGAGACGCACACTCCGACGCCGGAGACCCTGCAGTTGCGCGTGCTCGACGCACTCCGCCGGTTCGTCCTCGCGCTGGTCCGACGCGGTCCGGTCGTGATCGCGATCGAGGACCTCCACTGGGCGGACGCTTCCACCCTCCACGCGCTCCGGCTTCTCCTCCCGGGGGGTCGCGACACCTCGCTCCTGTTCGTCCTGACGACCCGGGGCGACCGCGACGCGGCCGACTCCCTGACGGGTGCCGCCTCCGAACCCACCGAGGTGATCGAGCTCGCGCCCCTTGCGGACGATCGGGTCGACGAGCTCGCCGCCTCGCTGCTCGAAGGCGACGCGATCCCCGGAGAACTGCTCGAGCGCGTTGTCGAGACCTCGGGCGGCAATCCGTTCTTCCTCGCCGAGCTGATCCGCTCGCTCGTCGGTTCCGGCGCCCTCGCGGCGAACGCGTCCGACGTGGGTGCGAGCATCGAGCTCCCGACGACGATCGAGAAGGTGATCCTGGCTCGGCTCGATGCGCTCGGGACGCGCGCCCGCGACTTGCTCACGGCCGCGTCGGTGCTGGGGCGTGAAGTGGCGCTCCCGCTGCTCGAGCAGCTGGTCGGATCGGACCCGCGTCGAGAGGCGGACGAGCTCGTCCGCTCGGGCCTGTTCGAACGTGACGGGCAGCCGGACGAGCTCTGGTTCTCGCATGCTCTGATCCAGGAGGTCGCGTACGGGTCGCTGCTGAAGCGGAGGCGGCGCGAGCTCCACGCGGCGGCCGCCGCCGCGATCGAGGACCTGTGGCGGGCGCGGATCGACGAATACCTCGGCCTCGTCGCCCATCATCACCGTGGCGCCGGCAACCTCGAGGCGGCGCAACGCTGGCACGACCTGGCCGCGGTCCGGGCCGAGCACCTGCACGCGGGCGACGAGGCGCTGGAGCACCTCAGCGCCTCGATCGCGCTCGCGGCCGAGCTCGGCCGAACGGCGGCCGAACGCGAGGTTGCCGAGCGACTCATCAGGCGCGCCCGCGTCCGAGGGAGGACGGGTGACGTCGCCGGTGCCCGGGATGACCTCGAGGCAGTGCTCGCCGAGCCCGAGGTGGCGCCCGACGTCGCGATGCGGGCCCACGACGAGCTCGGCTTCGTGCTCGCCGGGGCGGCCGACTACCGGGTGGCGGTCACGCATCTGGAGGCTGCGCTCGAGGCTGCGACGACGCTGGGCGATGCCGAGGGCGAGGTGAGTGCGCTCAGCCGCCTCTCGATCGTGCACGCGAACCGGTTGGACTTCGACGCGGCCCTCGCGTTCGGTGAGCGGGCGCTCCGATCGAGCGACGCCCTCCAGGACGAGCACGCGGAGGCGATGGCGATGGATGCGTTGAAGCAGGTCGCCTTGCAGACGGGCGACTTCGAGACGCAGGGACGCCTGGCCGAACGGCTCGCCGAGATCCACCGCCGCAACGACGATCTGTGGCTGCTGCAGTTCGCGGTGGAGGAGGTCGCGTACGCCGACCTCGCGCGGGCACGCATGGATCGCGTGTTCGCCGGGATCGACGAATCGTTCTCGATCAACCGGCGGATCGGCGACATCGGCAACGAACCGATGCACCTCGCGATCCTCGGCCGCGCGCATCGCACGCGCGGCGACTACGACAAGGCCCTCGAGATCGGCCGGCGGGCGTTCGACCTCGCCCGCGAGCTGGGACACGGCGAGTGGACCGGGTGGGCGGCGGCGTTGCTCGGCTCGACGCTGATGGAGCTCGACGCGTTCGGCGAGGCGGCGCGGCTGCTGGAGGAGGGCGCCGAGGCGTCCGAGCGGTCCGACGCCGGCCTCCATCTCGTGCGATGCCTCGGGATGGGGGCGTGGGCCGCGGAGCGGCTCGGCGAGCGCGGCCGAGCGGTCACGCTCGCCGACCGAGCCGCGTCGATCCTCGACCGGATCCGCGTCCGGCCGCCGCGGGCCTGGGTCGCCGGGTACGACGCGTACGTGGGCGTGGCGCGCGTGCGGATCGCGATCGGCGAGCCCGAGCTCGCCGAGGAGCTCGTGTCGCCGATCGTCGTCGCGTGTCGAGCGTGCGGGTGGAGCGATGGCGTGGTAGACGGCTCGCTGGTGCTCGCGGAGGCGGCGCTCCGTCGGGGAACCACAGCGGTCGCGGTCGTTGCTGCCGAGCACGCCCTCGAGGAGGCCCTCCGCACCGGTCTGCCGACGGTGTGGCGGGCGCACCGAGCCGTCGCCGAGGCCTACCGAGCGGCGGGCGACGAGAAGCACGCGACCGAACACGCCGCCGAGGCCGAACGCGGGTTTGCGCAGGTCGTTGCGGGGATCCATGATCGTGCGATCCGCGAAGCGCTCGTGTTCGCATCGAACGGCGGACCGTCCTCGGGAGGGGTGGAGCGATGACGGTGAGCAGCCTTCACCACGTGGCGATCCGGGTCCAAGATCCCGATCGTTCGCGAGCGTTCTACGAGACGGTCCTCGGTCTCGCGTTCCTCGAGCTCCCGGTCGGCAGCGACATGACCAGCATCTGGCGGGGTTCGCCGTCCGAGGGGACGTTGCTGGCGACGCAGGCGGGCGACACGTTCGTGATCCTCGAGCCCCCGCTGGAAGGGACGCCCGACGACGATCGGTTCGACGAGCGCCGGATCGGCATCGACCACCTCGCGTTCGGCGTCGACGACCGTGTGAGGCTCGACGAGCTGGTCGAGCGCCTGCGCGCGGAGGGCTCCGAGACGGCCGGCGTCGAGCACGACGGGGTGCTCGACAAGGACTACGTCGCCTTCCGCGATCCGGACAACGTGCAGTGGGAGTTCTACATGCGGTGAGGCGGCGTCGCTCGAGGGTCGATCACGTCGCGGGCGGCTCCTCTTCGAGCTCCTCGACGATGGCGACATCGGGCGAGTAGTCGATCGGCACGGCGATGAGGCTCGGGCCGTCCGCCGCGAGCGCCTCCTCGAGCCGCTTCGCGAAGTTCGTGGCCGTGTCGCACCGCCAGGCCGGGATGCCGAACGACTCGGCGAAACGCACGAGATCCGGGTTGCCGAAGTCCGTGCCGAAGTGGCGCCCGAACCGCTTCTCCTGCTTCCACGCGATCGAGCCGAACCCATCGTCCTGCCAAACGACATTGACGATGGCGGTCCCCAGCCGAACCGCGGTCTCGAGCTCCTGCGCGTTCATCATGAACCCGCCGTCGCCGCTGACCGCCACCACGTTGCGGTCCGGGTGGACCAGCTTCGTGGCGATGGCCGCCGGAAGGGCAAAACCCATCGCGGCCAGGCCGTTCGAGATGAGGACCGTGTCCGGTTCGTAGGCGGGGAACATCCGGCCGATCCAGAGCTTGTGGAGCCCGACGTCCGAGACGAGGATGTCCCGCTTCCCGAGCGCTCGCCGAAGCTCGACAAGGACCCTCGGTGGTTGCAGCGGCGATTCCGGGTCGTCGGCGCCGCGACGCAAGCGCTCTCGCACGGCATCTCGCAGGCGCGCGGAGCCGGCGGGGTGTGCGGCTCGCTCGGCCTTGCGCGTCAGTCGCTCGAGGCTCCGCGACACGTCACCCACGAGCTCGGCGGTGGGGATGAAGTGCTCGTCGATCTCGGCGGGGACCGAGTCGATGCACACGATCCGCTTGTCCTTGTTCGGGTTCCAGTGCCGCGGGGCGTGCTCGACCAGGTCGTAGCCGATCGCGATCACCAGATCGGCCTCGTCGAACCCGGTCATCCGGTAGTCGCCGGGCTGCAGACCGACCGCTCCTAGCGCGAGCTCGTCGTCGGGATCCATCAACCCCTTGGCCATGAACGTCGTCGCGACCGGGATACCGGTTCTCCGCGCGAACGCGCGAACGGCGCCGGCCGCTCGCCCGCGGACCGCCCCGTTCCCCGCGAGCGAGATCGGGTGCGCCGCGTGCCGGATGAGCTCCGCGGCACGTGCGATGTCGGCGGCCGAGGCGTCGGGGTGGACCGGCTCCGTCCGGTCGAGCGGCTCGGCCTGCGTGTCCGCCGCCATCACGTCCTCGGGCAGCTCGATGTGCGTGGATCCGGGCTTCTCGGCCTCCGCGACCTTGAAGGCCTTGCGGACGACCTCGGGGATGATCGCCGGGTCGCTCACGCGCGCGTTCCACTTGGTGATCGGGCGCATGATCGCCATGACGTCGATGTACTGGTGGGACTCCTTGTGCATCCGTTCCAGGTCGCCCTGGCCGGTGAGGACGACGATCGGGGCGCGATCGAGGAACGCGTCGGCGACCCCGGTCACGAGGTTCGTCGCGCCTGGCCCCAGGGTCGCGAGACAGACCCCCGCCCGACCCGTGAGGCGGCCGTAGGCGTCGGCCATGTACGCGGCCGCCTGCTCGTGCCGCGTCGGGACGAAACGGACGGTCGAGCGCGACAACGACTCGTTGAGGTCGACGGTCTCCTCTCCGGGCACCCCGAACACGTAGGGGACCCCCTCGGCCTCCAGGCAGGAGACGAGGAGATCGGAGGCCCTTCGACCGGACATGTCGAGGCGAGTCTATGTGGCCGCTCGTGGGATCCGACCCGGCTCAGGCTCTGGCCCCGGCATCACGCTCGGCGAGGGCGTCGCCTTCCCTCGTCGGTCCGACCCGGCGCATACTCCGATCCGTGAAACGCGAACCGTCGACGGCGCTGCCGCCGATGACCGAGGATGAACGCCGCGTCTTCGAGCTCTTCGCTCAGGGCCGACGAAGCGATGAGGTCGCGGCCGAACTCGGCATCTCGCGCGATACCGCGATCGAGCTCACGATCGCGGTCCTGGCGAAGTTCCAGCGCGACCTCACGCCACCGGACCCGACGCCCCCTCCCCTGGCCGCCGCCGCCGCGCTTGCCGTCCCGTACCAGCGGGCGGAGGACATTCCCAGACACGTCGGCAGGGTCCTTCCCCGGAATGGCTCGCGTCGATCGCCGGCGCACTGAACCGCCCGTGATCCCGCTCCGGGACGCGAACCCCACCAAGCGCTTCCCCGTGGTCACCCTGGCGCTCATCGCCGCCAACGTCGCGGTGTTCCTGCTGTGGCAGCCGTCGTTCGGGACGCAGCTCGAACAGCAGACGTTCTACTTCTGCCACGCCGAGATCCCGTGGGAGGTCTCGCACCAGGAGAACCTCGCCCACGGCGGCCTGGACGCGCGCGCCGCGCTCGACGCGGATCTCGGACCCGGGGCCGGCGTCGACGTCCAGACGTTGGTGCAGGTCGAGTGTCCGGACAAGAGCTGGTGGCTCGCGATCTTCGTCGCGATGTTCCTGCACGGCGGATGGTTCCACATCGCCGGCAACATGCTGTTCCTCTGGATCTTCGGCAACAACGTCGAGGACCGGCTGGGCTACGTCGTGTACCCGCTCTTCTACGTGCTGGGCGGGCTGGCGGCCTCGGGGCTGCAGCTCGCGTTCGCCCCGGACTCGACGATCCCCAACCTCGGCGCGTCCGGCGCGATCGGCGGCATCCTCGGCGCGTACATCGTGCTGTTCCCGCACGCCCGGGTCCTGACGCTGATCATCTTCTTCTTCATCACGGTCGTCGAGATCCCCGCCGGCGTCGTGCTGGCGATCTGGTTCGTGCTCCAGCTGTTCAGCGGCGTGGGCCAGCTCGGGGCGGACGTGGGGGGCGGGGTCGCCTACTGGGCTCACGTGGGCGGGTTCGCGTTCGGTGCTGTCGTGGCCTGGCTCTTCTACCGGCGCCGCGGCGGGCCCGGGCCGACGGAGTACGGCGTCGCGCAGGAGCCTTTCGAGCGATGATGTCGTTTCCGATATCATCTGGCACATGGACGCCCGTTCGATCGTGCTCGAGGCTCGGCTCGGGGCCGGGCTCTCGCAGCGCGAGCTGGCCCGGCGATCGGGGGTGCCCCAGGCGTCGATCTCTCGCATCGAGCGCGGGCTCGTGTCGCCGAGAACGGAGACGCTGGATCGCCTCTTGCGAGCCTGCGCCAAGGATGTCGGGCTGATCGTCCGGCCCGGCACGGGCCTGGACCGCACCCTGATCCGGGACAAGCTCCACCTCACGACCGCCGACCGGGCTCGACTCGCCGTCAGGGAATGGGAGAACACGCGCGCGTTCGATCGGGCCGTGCGCCGATGAGCGAGCCTCCCTTCGACCCGTTGACGGCGTTGCGGACGCTGCTGGGGCGCGACGTCCGGTTCGTCCTGATCGGTGGGTACGCGGGGGCCCTCCGAGGTTCACCGGTGATCACCGGCGATCTCGACATCTGCTACGCGCGTGACGACGACAACCTCGAGGCACTGGCCGACGCGCTCCGGTCGCTCGACGCTCACCTCCGCGGCGCTCCCCGCGACGTTCCGTTCCTGCTCGATGCGCGCACGCTGCGCGCCGGCGATCACTTCACGTTCAGCACGGCGGTGGGCGCGCTCGACATCCTCGGCACGCCGTCGGGGACGAGGGGGTTCGCCGACCTCGATGCGAACGCGACCGATGAGGTGGTCGACGGACTCACCGTGCGGGTCGCGTCGATCGAGGATCTGATCCGCATGAAGCGCGCGGCCGGCCGCCCGAAGGATCTCATCGCGGTGGAATGGCTCTCCGCCGTGCGGGACGAGCTCGCCGGGCCGGAACCACCCGAGGCCTGATCGTGTTGCCGGCCTCGTCCGGCGGCGGGATTCGCTACCCGATCGGTTCGATCATCGAGTCGTCGGACCCGTCCGACCGGGCGACCGTCGGTGAGCCGGCGTACCGGAGCGTCGACGCGCCCGATGCCGCGGCCGAGAGCGAGCCCATTACGGTGACCTCGGCGTTGGACGCTCCTGACAGGTCGATCGTCAGATCGCCGATCGAGAGTTCGTTTGCGGTAAGGCGGCTCGCGCCGCTGAGCGTGGCATCGGACGTCGTCGCCGTTCCGGAGAGATTCGCCCGGGACGCGCCCGACATCTCGAGGTGCGGGCATGGCGTGTGACGCCGCTGCCCTCGTTTGACCGACTGCATAACCGATCCCGGGGGCTCGGGGAACGTCGCGGCAGCCCGTCACCCCGCCCACTCGGCGAGAGCGGCGCGCAGCGCTCGGAAGCGCTCGGTGAGGTCGTCGAGCTGGTGGTGCGCGTTCAGGCCGCTCGGGTTCGGGAGGACCCAGACTCGAGATCCGCCCAGATCGTGATCCTGCGGCCCGAGCGCCGCGTGGGGTCGTCCGAATCCGGTCCGGTACGCCCCGATCCCGAGGACGGCGACGAACCGTGGCCGGAGCGGTGCCAGCCGCTCCTCGAGCTCGCGCGCCCCACGCCGGATCTCGTCCGCGCTCAGCTCGTCCGCCCTCCCGGACGTGCGAGCGACGAGGTTCGTAACCCCGAAGTTCGCGTCGAGCAGGGAGGCGTCCTCGAACGGTGACAGGAGCCGGTCGGTGAACCCGGACCCGTACAGTGCCTTCCAGAACCGGTTGCCCGGCCGAGCGAAGTGATGCCCAACGGCGCCCGACCACAGTCCCGGGTTGATGCCGACGAAGACGACGTCGAGGTCCGGCCCGAGCACGTCGGGGATCGTTCGGCCGCGTGCGGCCTCGAGGTCGGCTTTCGAGGGGTTCACGCGCTCAGCCAACCACGTGGTCGGTCCGGCCACCACGAGCGGCATGTGGTCATCTAGGGATGGGCCTTCGATCGGTCCAGCGGAGCGAGGGACGCGGATGGATCACGAGCATCACGCACATCACGCCCCGAGCCACCCTTCGCCGGATGACGGCGGAGCGCACGGGGCGAACGACCAACATGCCGGGCACAGCGTCGCGATGTTTCGTGGCCGCTTCTGGCTGAGCGTCATGCTCACGATCCCGGTCCTCGTCTGGTCGGAGATGGTGCAGGACTGGCTCGGGTTCACGGCCCCGACGTTCCCGCTCTCCGAGCGGATCCCCGCGATCCTCGGAACGATCGTCTTCATCTACGGCGGCATGCCGTTCCTGCGAGGCGGCGTCAGCGAGCTCCGGGATCGGCAGCCCGGCATGATGCTGCTGATCTCGCTGGCGATCATCGTGGCGTTCGTCGCGAGCGCCGTGTCCGAGTTCGGCGTCTTGGATCTCGAGTTCTGGTGGGAGCTCGCCCTCCTGATCGACGTGATGCTCCTCGGCCACTGGCAGGAGATGAAGGCGCTCGGACAGGCCTCGAGTGCGCTGGAGGCGCTCGCCACGCTCCTACCGGACGAAGCCGAGGTGATCCACGACGACATGATCCACACGGTCCCGGTCGCGGAGCTCCGACCGGGCGACCTCGTCCTGGTCCGCCCCGGCGGGCGGGTGCCGGCGGACGGGACGATCGTGGACGGGATCGCCGCTGTCGACGAATCGATGATCACGGGGGAGTCGAACCCGGTCGGCCACGGGCCGGGCGACCGCGTCGTCGCCGGCACGGTGGCGACCGACGGCGCGGTTCGGATCCGGGTCGAGGCCGTCGGAAACGACACGACCGTCGCGGGGATCCAACGCCTCGTCGGGCAGGCGCAGGCGTCGCGTTCGAGGGCGCAGGCGCTCGCCGACCGAGCCGCTGCGATCCTGTTCTACGTCGCGGTCACCGCGGGCGCCCTGACCTTCGTCGTCTGGAGCGCGATCGGGGAGACGGGAGAGGCCGTCGAGCGCACCGTGACCGTGCTCGTGATCTCGTGCCCGCACGCGCTCGGGCTCGCGATCCCCTTGGTGATCGCGATCTCAACGGGTGTGGCCGCGCGAGCGGGGATCCTGGTGAAGGACCGCCTCGCCCTCGAACGGATGCGGACGGTGGACGCGGTGCTGTTCGACAAGACCGGCACGCTGACCAGGGGTGCGCCGGTGGTCCGCGAGGTCGCGGGCGTCGGCGTTCCACGCGAGGAGATCCTCCGCGTGGCCGCTGCCGTGGAAGCGAACAGCGAGCACCCCCTCGCCAGGGCGATCGTGGATGCGGCACGGACGATCGGCGAGATCCCTGCCCTGTCGGGGTTCCGTTCCGCGGCCGGTCGTGGCGTCGCCGGCGTGGTCGAGGGATCCGTGTTCGAGGTCGGTGGTCCCGCCCTGGTGGGCGAACGCGGGCTCCAGGAGCCGGAGGAGATCGCCGAGGAGACGGCGAAGTGGCGGGCTCGCGGTGCGACGGTGCTGTCCGTCCTGCGCGAAGGCCGCCTGATCGGCGCCCTCGCGCTCGAGGACGAGATCCGGCCGGAGTCGCTCGATGCGATCCGTGCCCTGCACGCCGAACGGATCAGGGTCGTAATGATCACGGGCGATGCACGGGAGGTCGCCGAGGCCGTCGCGGCCGACCTGGGGGTCGACGAGGTCATGGCCGAGGTGCTCCCCGAGGACAAGGACGTCACGGTGGCCGAGCTTCAGACACGAGGCCTCCGCGTCGCGATGGTCGGTGACGGGGTCAACGACGCGCCCGCGCTCGCGAGGGCCGACGTCGGCATCGCGATCGGCGCCGGCACCGACGTCGCGATCGAATCGGCGGGCGTGGTCTTGGCGAGCGACGATCCGCGGGGCGTGGTCTCGGTCCGGCGGCTCTCGAAGGCGGCTTATCGGAAGATGGTGGAGAACCTCGCCTGGGCCGTTGGCTACAATGTGGTGGCCATCCCCCTCGCCGCGGGGGCGTTCGCGTGGGCGGGCGTGATCCTGCCACCGGCGGTGGGGGCGCTCGCGATGAGCGTCTCGACGGTCGTCGTCGCGCTCAATGCGATGCTGCTCCGGCGCATCGATCTCCGGCCCGGCGCCGTGCGGCCCGACGCGGGGTCAACTCGACCTGCCATCGAGATGACCGATCGCTAGGCTCGGTCGGTCAGCGCCGAGGTGAAGCGCGCGGTGCCGGCCGATCGGCGAGGCGGGCCAAGAGCGATCCGCCGACCGCGACCAGCAGGACGTAGCACGCCGCGAGCGGACCGAGGTCGGGTTCGGCGCCCCCCGCCACGGCGATCCCCGCGATCACGATCGAGAACTCGCCCCGCGCCACGAGCGCCGTCCCCGCCCGGATGCGGCCTCGACGGCCGATGCCGGCACGATGTGCCGCGATCCACCCGGTGGCGATCTTCGTCGCGGCACCGACGATCGCGAGCGCCAGCGAGGCCGGGAGCGCCTTCGGGATCGTGCCCGGATCGACCTCGAACCCGAAGAAGAGGAAGAAGGTGCCGGCGAACACGGATCGGAGCGGTACGAGGAGCGAGCGTGCCCGATCCGCCGCGGGGCCCGAGAACACGATGCCGGCAAGGAAGGCGCCCACGGCGGCGGAGACGTTCAGCGCCTCCGCCGCTCCGGCGGTGAGCAGCAGCACGGCGAGGATGCCGAACAGGAGCGCCTCGTCGGAGTCGCTGAACACCGCGCGGCTGATCGCCGGTCCGTACCGAGCGGCCACGGTCAGGATCGTGACGACGACGAGCGCCGCCAGGACGATCGATACGATGACTCGCCAGGCGCCCCCGCCGACGAGCAGCACGGTCGCGAACGGCAGGAACCCCGCCATCACCAGATCCTCGATCACCAGAATCGCCAGGACCAGCGGGGTCTCGCGGTTGCCCATCCACCCGAGGTCGTCGAGGGTCCGAGCGATCACGCCGGAGGACGAGATGTAGGTCACGCCTCCCAGGAAGATCGCGGGGACGACCCCCCAACCGAGCAGCACCCCCGCCACGAACCCCGGCGTGAAGTTGAGTAGCAGATCGATCGCACCGACCCGGGAGGACGTTCGGACGGCGTCGACGAGCTCCCGAGCCGAGTACTCGAGTCCCAAGGAGAAGAGCAGCAGGATGAGCCCGATCTCGGCCCCCGCCGCGATGAATCGGTCCGCGGTGACGAGCGGGATGAGCCCGCCCTGGCCGAACGCCAGTCCAGCAAGGAGGTAGAGCGGGATGGGCGAGAACCCGAAGCGCTGCGCGACCCGAGCCAGGATCGCAAGCAGCAGGATGACCCCGCCGAGCTCGAGCAGGAACGCCGAACCGTGCACCGCTCAACCCGGGCGAAGCAGGATCGCCAGCTCCTCGATCCCCCGAGGCGTCCCCACGACGACGAGCGTGTCGCCGCCACGCAGGGCGAACTCGGGACCGGGGGCGGGATGGGCCTCATCGCCGCGCAGCACGGCGACGATCGAGACCCCGGTTCGAGTTCGCGCCCTCGTGTCTCCGATCGCCTTCCCGTCGAACGGGCTCGCCGCGCCGAGCGGCAGCCGGTCGACGGCGAGCCCTTCGACATCGCGCTCAAGCTCGGCGAGGTCCTTGGCGACCTGCGACACGCCGAGGAGTTCGGCGAGGGTCCGGCTGTCCTCGGGCCCGAGGCGCAACAGGTCGTGCGACGTGTCGGGATCGTCGCGTTCGAACAGCACGAGCTCGCGCACGCCCGAACGGTGGTGCACGACGGCGACCCGGTCCCCGTCTTCCGTGACGAATTCGTAGCGGACGCCGATCCCGGGGAGCGGGATCTCGTTCACGACCGACATCGTGTGCTCCCCGCCGCTCGCGACCGATCAGAGCTCGTCGAGCTGCCTCGTGAACTCCGCCACGTCATCGGACTCGCGCCTTCCTTCCCCCACGAACATCAACACGCAGCCCGTCCATGCACCGGCGAGCCCGACCACGACATTGAAGAGTCCGCCGACCTCGAGGATGCCGAGGGTCATCACGGCATACCCGACGGCGACGAGCGTGTACCCGACGTTCTCTACCCGCTTGCTCGGTGTCGTGCGCGCCGGCGATCGATCGAGGGTATCCATCGGCGCCCGCTAGGCCGGCAGCCGGCCGAGCAGCTCATCGAGGAGCTCCACGGCGCGACCGGTGGCCGGCTCTTCGGAACCTTCGGGGGAGCTCAGCACCTGCTGGCGAGCCCTGACGACGGCGACGCGTCGGCCCCCGCACAGGGCCTCGAGCTCACGGACCGCCTCGTCTCGATCGACGGAGGTCCGGGCGAGTGCGAGCGCATGCTCTCGGACGGCATCGGCAGTGGTCATGATCGTCCCCTTTTCGAGCGCTTCTCGGTGGCGAAACGTCGCGCGAGCGTCGGCTCGACGCATCGCTCGAACGCTGCGCGCGGTCAGGCGGCAGCGAGCAGGGGTGGACCTCGTCCCGCCAGGTGCAGCGCGAGCGGCACGATCCGTGCGGTCGGGCTCGCCGGCAATGCTTCCCGAGCGAGCCCCGAGGGATGCGCGAGCGCGACGCCGACGGCCGTCGTGGCGGCGGTTTGCGTTCTGTCCGCGCGGCGGACGAAGAGCAGGGTGATGGGTCGATCCGACGCCACGACCGGCATCCACGTGAACGCCTCGACCGTGGCGGAGGCGTTCGCGACCGCGCCGGATGACGCCGGGCTCCGCTCGCCGACCCGTGACACCGCCGCCCACGGGAGGATGGCGATCGCGAACACCAGCACGGCACGTCGGCGCCGAACGGGGGACCGGCTCACCCGACGAGCCTAAGCTCGCGCCGAGACGGGTCGCAAGGCGCGTTCGGATCGAGGGCGTTGTGGATCGTCCACGTCGGCGGTCGCCGGTACCGTCGCCGAGATGGCCACCGTGACTGCCGGAGCGGGTTCGGATACGATATGGAGCATGAGCAAGCTCCAGATCCGCTCCATCGAGCCTCCGCTGGACGATCCCGAGACCACGGACGCGGCCATCGACGTGCTCAAGTCGATGGAGGCGATGGGGCTCCTGCCCGACGACGTCGACGAGCTCACGCTCGAGGTCATCCGGGCCGTGGCCACGCGGGCCGCGGAGGTTGGGATCGGGGAGTCGGCGGCGGCCTTCCTGCACCGCGCGCCGAGGCCCCCCGGCCACGTCGCGGCCGCGCTGCGCGGGCTGGGGCTCGCGCTCGAGGGCTCGCCGATGCCGGCGTTCGAGTGGCCGGCGATGGTGGACCTGTTCGGCGCCGAGCGACTGGCCGAGCTCCTCGGCGTCTCGATCGCCAGCCTGCGTCGTTATGCCAAGGACGAACGCCCGACGCCCGACGTCGTCGCGGCGCGTCTGCACGTGCTCGCGCGCATCGTGGCCGAGCTCCGCGGCGCGTACTCGGAGGTGGGGGTGCGCCGGTGGTTCGAGCGACCTCGCACCGCCCTCCGCGGTCGGGCGCCGGACGATCTCCTGACCGGCGCCTGGGACCCCGACGGCGCGGACGCCGAACGCGTCCTCGCGCTCGCCCGAGCGCTTACCGCCTCGCCCGCGACGTGATCGTCTTCCGCCACACGGACCCGCGCTTCCCGTTCCTGTGGGAGACCGCGGGCCAGCCCGGCGGTCGCTGGAACGCCGAGGGCGAGGGCCCGGTGAACACGTTCGCCG
>Ga0222623_10000245_pt1 | contig 16031 bp, 12 predicted proteins | sample PLMtaG_FD_177336 | JGI IMG/M metagenome (GOLD analysis project Ga0222623, IMG submission 177336) | Groundwater sediment microbial communities from an aquifer in East River, Colorado, USA - PLM2_30_coex | ecosystem: Environmental > Terrestrial > Soil > Riparian zone | place: USA: East River...
ACGCGTCGTTCCTGAGCGGCAGCACAGCGTTCGGCGACTCGCTCACCCTGCGTACCGAGCTCTACGGCTGGAATGCGCTCGGCGAGCGGCGCACGTGGGACACAGCCGTGACGCGTGTGCCGTACCGGCCGTGGATGTCGCGAGCACTGCCGCCGCTCGCGGTGACGATGCCGAGCGAGCCGGCCACGGTGGTGCTGGCGACCCGTCTCGTGGATGCGAAGGACTCCGTGTTGCAGCGCAACTTCACGACATTCGTGGTCGAGGGCACGCTGCCCGACCGCCCGAACATGCGCGTCGCTCGTGTTCCCGCCACCGCCGTGCGCGATGGCCACTGGACGCGCAAGCAATGGACGGTATTGGGCGATCGTAAACTGAACGGCGCGGGCAGCGGATTCTTCGAGTACGCGATTCCCTGGCCCGCGGGGCTCGCCGTGAGCGACGTCGCGAGCGCGACATTTCTCGTCGAGGCGTCCGCCAAGCGGCTGAACGGCAAGGATCGCGATTCGACCGCGGCGGATAACGGCGATTATATGCGCGGCGGCGGCTTCCACGATCCCAGTCGCAACCCGAACAGCTATCCGATGACGAGCGAGACGCCGTTTCGCAGTGCGGTGACTGTGCGAGTGAACGGGGAATCGGCGGGCCGCTGGAAGCTGCCCGACGATCCCGCCGACTCGCGCGGCATCCTCAGCTGGCACGCGCAACCGCATGATGGGCATCTTTACGAAGCCGGATCGTACGGAGAGCTGCTCCGCGTACCGATTCCTCGGGCGGCGCTCCGCGAGGGAGCCCGCACCGGAGCGATGATCGTCAGGTTGGAGGTCGATGCGGCGGCGGCGGCCCTACCCGGAGGACTCGCGATCTATGGCGCACGATTCGGGCGTTACCCGGTTGATCCGACAGTGCTCTTTGCGCTGCGAGACACTATGAAGCACTCGCCCTTCGGACAGCTTCCCGATGGTCGGACAGTGGAAAAGTTCACGCTCACGAATGCGCACGGCATCGAAGTGCAGGTGATTACGTATGGCGCCATCATCACGTCGATCCGCACCCCGGACCGCTCCGGACGCCTCGACGACATCGTGCTCGGCTTCGACAGTCTCGCGGGATATCTCAGCAACGTGCCGTACTTCGGCGCGATCGTCGGCCGGTACGCCAATCGCATCCGGAACGCGCAGTTCACCCTCGACGGCACGACGTACCACCTCGCCAAGAACAACGGAGAGAACACGCTGCATGGGGGCGTCCGCGGATTCGACAAGGTCCTCTGGACCGCTGAGCCGTTACAAACCGACAGCGGCGCCGGTGTCACGCTGCAGTACACGAGCAAGGACGGTGAAGAGGGTTACCCGGGTACGCTCGTTACGCGTGTGACCTACACCCTGACCCCGCGCGATGAGCTGATCGTGGACTATGAGGCCACGACCGACAAAGCCACGCCGCTGAATCTGTCACAGCACACGTACTGGAACCTGCATGGCACGACAGGCGGCACCATCCTCGATCACGTGTTGACGCTCGATGCGTCGGCATTCACGCCTGTCGACTCGGCCGTGATTCCCACGGGCGAGATCGCGCGCGTGGCGGGAACGCCGCTCGATTTTCGAACTGCGACGCGGATCGGCGACCGGATCGGCCAGGACAACGAGCAGTTACGGTTTGGCCGGGGATACGATCACAACTGGGTGCTCGATCGGCCAAGCGGATCCGGCCTGGTCCACGCCGCGCGCGTGTTGGACCCGGCGAGCGGTCGCACGCTCGAGGTGAGCACGACCGAGCCAAGCGTGCAGTTCTACGCCGGCAACTTCCTGGACGGCACCATCAGGGGAAAGGGCGGGCGCGTGTACGCGCACCGGTCCGGGCTGTGCCTCGAGACACAGCATTTTCCCGACTCGCCCAATCACGCCAACTTCCCGTCGACGATCCTGCGCCCGGGCGCGACCTATCGTTCGCGCACCGTGTTCACGTTCGGGGTGGCTCGATGAAGCATGTCCTGGGGCTGCTGCTGCAACTCCACCCCACTGACTCGCTCCCGCCGAAGCCTGCCGCGCCGCCCACTGCATGGATGAACCTGATCGGCGCCTACGCGTCGGACCACGACACGTTGTACGTCTATGAAGATGGCGGCGCGCTCGTCGCGCTCCTCCGGCCCGCCGCGCCCAGTCGTCTCGCGCAGGCCGCGGAGTCGGTGTTCACGTTCCCCAGTCGCGGACCTTACGACGCCGACCGCATCGTCTTTCGGCCGCGCGAGATCCAGGTGGGGACTGTCGTTCTGCGGCGCCTCCAGATGGGGCCCGCGGCGGGAGGGCAGCTTCGCTTGCAGCCCGTCCGACCGGTCGCGGAGCTGCTCCGGGTCGATCGCGGGCTGACGCCGCCCGCCGAGAGCACCGCGTTTCTGGCGCCGGACCTGGTGGAGCCCTCAAGGCTGGATGCCACGATCCAACTCGATATCCGGTACGCGACGACGAACAACTTCCTCGGCACCGTCGTCTACTCCTCGGCCCGCGCCTTCCTGCAGCGGCCGGCCGCGCTCGCCCTCGTGCGGGCGGCGCGGGTGCTGCGGCCCCTTGGCTACGGGATCTTGATCCACGACGCCTACCGGCCTTGGTACGTGACGAAGGTGTTCTGGGACGCGACGCCCGCCGAGTCCCGCTGGCTCGTCGCGGACCCGGCGCACGGTTCGAAGCACAACCGCGGCGCGGCGGTGGATCTCACGCTTTACGACCTGGCGACCGGGCGGCCGGTCGAGATGCCGTCGACCTACGACGAAGCGACGCCGCGCGCCCTCTCGGATTATCCGGGCGGCACGTCGCGCCAGCGCTGGCACCGCGCCTTGCTGCGCCGGGTGTTGGAGGCCGAAGGGTTCATCGTGAACCCGAGCGAGTGGTGGCATTTCGACTTTCAGGACTGGCAGCGCTATCAGATCCTGAACACCCCGTTCGAGGACATCAGATCACGCTGACCTCGGGAACCGCCCTTCTCGCCCCGGGGTAGCTCCGGGAACAGAAGGGAGGGTTTCACTATGACACGCACACTCGCTTGTCTCCTCGCGACCGCCCTCGGCATCACGACCGTGGGGCCGGCGCAAGGCAGTGTGGCATTGAAGGGTGGGTTCTCATACGGCAACGTGTCGAACCGCGGCGTTCTGCCGGGCAATCTGAAGGAACGCACCGGGTTCGCGGTAGGCCTGTCGTTCGGCACCGGCCGCAACATGCTCGGGCTCGGCGTCGAGGCGCTCTACGCGCAGCGCGGCGTCACCAACTCCGGCACGACCGACGAGCGCAAGCTCGACTACGTCGATGTGCCGGTTTTCCTGCGCGCCCTCTTTCCGACGCCCGGCATCGCGCCCTACGCGTACGCCGGACCGCAAGTCTCCTTCGAGCTGCGGTGCCGCGCGGGTGGCACCGACTGTCCCGACACCGACCGGCCATCCACGAGTTACGCGGCGGTGATCGGTGGCGGCGTCCGGCTCGGCGCCGCGAGCGCCTTCACGCTCGAGGGCCGTTACATCTACGGGCTCACCGACTTGAAGCTCAGCACGGTCACGAGCTCGGACAGCTACAAGACTCGCTCTTTCTTGATTCTGGCCGGCTGGGCGTTCTAGCCCCACGCTGGCTGGCGAGGTGGGCGGCGCCGGTGTACGCTAGTCGCGACAGGTCACCGGCTCCTCCACTCTCGTTCGAGGGTTGCACCATGGCCCCTTTGTCGCGCCGCGAATTCGCGGAACTCGCCTCCCTCGCCGTCGCCGGTACCATGCTGCCCGGGTTGCCTTCCAGGCCGCCACAGGCAGGTACGCTCGAGGAAACGACGATCGCCCAGCTCCAGGACGGCATGAAAGCCGGACGCCTCACGGCGCGCGGCGTCACCCAGGCCTACCTGGACCGCATCGCCGCACTCGATCGCCAGGGACCCACACTGCGCGCGGTCCTCGAGACGAATCCTGACGCGCTCGCGATCGCGGACGCGCTGGACGGCGAGCGGCGTCGCGGCAAGGTGCGCGGTCCCCTCCATGGCATCCCGGTCATGGTCAAGGACAACGTCGACACGCACGACAAGATGCAGACGACCGCGGGCTCCCTCGCGCTCGATGGCAACGTCGCGGTCCGGGATGCATCCATTGTCGAACGATTGCGCGCCGCGGGCGCCGTGATCCTCGCCAAAGCGAATCTCTCGGAGTGGGCCAACTTTCGGTCCAGCCGCTCGTCGAGCGGCTGGAGCGGCCGTGGCCGCCAGTGCCGGAACCCGTACGTGCTGGATCGTACGCCGTCGGGCTCGAGCTCCGGGTCGGCAGTGTCGGTAAGCGCCAATCTCTGCGCCGTTGCCGTGGGAACCGAGACCGACGGGTCGATCATCAGCCCCGCGAATACCTGCGGCATCGTCGGCATCAAGCCGACGGTAGGCCTGGTGAGTCGCGCGGGGATCATCCCGATCGCCCACAGCCAGGACACCGCGGGACCGATGGCGCGCACCGTGGCCGACGCCGCCGCGCTGCTTACGGCGCTGGCCGGCGTGGACCCGCGCGATCCGGCGACGGCGGACGCGCAAGGCCATGTCGCGAAAGACTACACCGCGTTTCTCGACTCGAGCGGATTGAAGGGCGCGCGTATCGGTGTCCAGGCGCGCACCGGCAACAATCCGATTGTCGACAAAGTGCTGGAGCAGGCGATCGCGGTGCTGAAGGCCCAGGGCGCCGAAGTCGTGGACCCTGCCCCAATCGAAACGGCCGGCCAGCTCGGCATGAACGAGCGCGACGTGCTGCAGTACGAATTCAAGACGGATCTGAACGCCTATCTCGCCACGATGCCCGATACTGTGAAGCCGCGCAGCCTAGCGGACCTGATCGCGTTCAACGCGGCAAACGAGGACCGCGAGATGCCCTACTTCGGGCAGGAGACGTTCATCGCGTCGCAAGCCCGGGGGCCTCTCACCGAGCAGGCCTACCTCGACGCGCGCGCCAAGTGCATCGAGCTGACCCGCACCAAGGGCATCGACGCGACGATGGACAAGCACAAGCTCGACGCGATGCTCGGCCCCTCGGGCGGCATCGCGTCACTCGTCGACCTCGCGGGGGGCGGGGGTGGTGGAGGGGGGGGCGGCGCCGGCAGCTCGCAGTTCCCCGCGGTCTCCGGATACCCGCACATCACGGTGCCGGCGGGTTTCCACTTCGGCCTGCCGCTTGGCGTCTCGTTCTATGGGCGCGCCTGGAGCGAGCCGGTGTTGCTGCGGGTGGCGTATGCGTTCGAGCAGGCGACCAAGGCGCGCCGGCCGCCCGGCTTCACGCCGACGCTGGCCCTGAGCTAGACGCCGATAGCCTTCGGAGGCTCACGTGATGCAGCTCGCGATCGCAGCAACCATGCTCATGCAATCACCGGCTCCCCATGCACGGGACTGGATCCAGCTGTTCAACGGCAGGAACCTCGACGGCTGGGACGTCAAGATCACCGGCCACGATCTCAACGACAATTGGGGAAACACATTCCGCGTCGAGGACGGACTCCTGAAGGTCCGCTACGATCGATACGCGGCCTTCGACGACCGCTTCGGCCACATTTTCTACCGCGCGCCGTTCTCCTACTACATCATCGCCGTGGAATACCGATTCGTGGGCGAGCAGGCCCGCGGGGGACCGGCCTGGGCGCTGCGCAACAGCGGCATCATGATTCATTCCCAGTCGGCGGCCAGCATGGCGAAGGATCAGGACTTCCCGATTTCCATCGAGGTGCAACTACTCGGCGGCGCCAGCGCGGGCGAGAGGCCGACCGCGAACCTGTGCACTCCGGGCACGCATGTGGTCATGAACGGCACGTTGTTCACGACGCATTGCCTCAACTCGAAATCCAGGACCTACCGGGGCGAGCAGTGGGTCCGCGTCGAGGCTCTCGTGCTCGGCGACTCGCTCGTGCGGCACATCGTCAACGGTGACACCGTGCTGGAGTACACGAAGCCACAGATTGGGGGCGGGGTCGTCAATCACTTCGACCCGGCCGTCAAGCTGGATGGGAAAGCACTGATCAGCGGCTACATCGCACTCCAGAGCGAGAGCCACCCGATCGACTTCCGCAAAGTCGAAATCCTCGACCTGGTCGGATGTATGGACCCGAAAGCGGCGAACTTCAGGTCCTATTTCGTCCGCTCCGATCCCTCGCGCTGCCGCTAAGCGGGCGTTCTTCACGCTAGCGTGAAAGGCGCGCCACCTCGAACAGGTACTCGACGTACGAGCGCGTGCCGCCGTCCATCCCCTGCACCTTGGGATTGGTCGACTCGATGACGTAGTACTCGTCGGGAGCGTGCGCGCCGCTGCCGTGGCCAAGCCCGAAGTGACCAGCTGCGAGCTTGAGCGGCTCGCCGGTGAAGACATAGCCGGGCCAGGAGCCTGCATTGCGCGGCAGCAGGATCGGCTCGATCCGTGAGCGGCGGTACACCGCTTCTTGCGCCCGAATCACCATGGCATCGCGGGGCGTGCTCGTGGGATCGTACCCGCCCGTCATGTTCACCTCGATGTCGCCAAAACCGCGCTTGGCGAGGTGCGCCTTCAGCGCCGCGAGCGCGCTCTGGGCCGTCATGTCGGGTACCAGGCGCAGATCGAGCTTGGCCGTGGCGCGATGCGGCAGAATCGTCTTCCCGCCGGGGCCGGTGTAGCCGCCCACGAGTCCCTCGATGTTGACTGTCGGCCGGGACATCAAGAGCTCCAGCGCCTCGGTCCAACTCACATCCCGCACCCAGTGCTCGACCCCGAGCAGGCGCTTGGCGCCGTTCTCGTCCAGCCGAGCCGCGGCGGCGGCGATCATCGCTTTTTCGTCCGCGGAGAGCGGGCGCGCCTTGTCGGCGAAGCTGTCGATCGCGGGATCGTTGCCGTCGGCCGACACCAGCGTCGCGAGCGCTTGTACCAGATGCCACGCGGGGCTGTCGACGCGCGCCTTGTTGCTCGAGTGAATGTCGGTGCGTGGTCCGCGGCCCCAACGCTCGCCGCTCGAGACGAGCTCGACCTCGATCACACCTTTGGCGCCGAGTGTCATCGTGACCTGGCCGTCGAGTCCCTGGGACGCCGACGGCATGAAGATGCCAGCGGATTTCTGCAGTGCGGCGAGCACCTCGGGGCGTCGCACGATCTGCGGGAAGTGCGGCGACCCGATCTCCTCCTCGCCCTCGGCGACGAGCACCAGGTTTACGGGAAGCTTGCGGCCCGCCCCACGGATCGCGTGCAACGCGGCGAGAAATGTGGCCTCAGGGCCCTTCTGATTCACCGCACCCCGCCCCATCACGACCTTGCCCAGGCCCGGCTTGTCCACCAGCGCGGCGTCCCACGGCGGGGACGACCATTCCGCGGGGTCGACCTGTTTGACGTCGTACATGAAATAGAGCGCGAGCGTCTTGGGCGCGCCCGCGTCGAGCGTCGCGAAGATGCCGGGCTGGCCGTCGCTGGGGACTTTCGTGACTTGCTGGAAGCCCGCGTCGCGCAGCATCCGCATCGTCAGCTCGCAGCCTTCATTCATTCCGCGATTCTCGGCGGCGATCGACGGCTGCCGGATCCACTCCTGGAGCCGCTGCACCGATTCGTCGTGACGACGTTCGATCTGCGCGTAGATCGGCGCGAGATCGGATTGCTGGGTCAGGATTGCGTGCGGGAATGCGACGGCGGCGGCGGTCGCCGTTGCATTTTGAAGAAAAGCGCGACGGTCGATCATGGACGGCCTCGGAAGCGGGGTTGGTTGGCTATTTTGCCCGCCTAGCGCGATACGCGCAATTGGGACAAAATCCACGCCTCCTCTCAACTGGAGTCCCAAGATGAAATCCCGAGCCTCTTTTTTGACGATCGCGCTGACGGCCCTTCCCCTGGCGCTCGCCGCACAGGGGGCGGCTGCTGCGGCCGCCCCTGCGTCGACAGCCCCAGTCGCCGATGGGCTGCGCGGCATGCACCAGCGCTTCTCGCGCATTCTGGTCGCCGCCGCGGAGGCGATGCCCGCGGACAAGTACAACTATCGTCCCACCCCGGCGCAGATGAGTTTCGCGCAGATCCAGGTGCATCTCGCCAACGAGGGGAACGACGTCCTCTGTGGCAAGACTGCCGGCGTCGAGGTCCCGGCGCGCGCAAAGGTCGACACCACCGCGACCAAGGAGCAGCTCGTCGCACGGCTCAAAGAGACGTTCGTGTTTTGTGAGCAGGCCTTTGCAAAAATGGACGACTCGAAGCTCGCCGAGCCGGTGTCGATGTTCGGCATGAACATGACGCGGGCGACGGCACTTCTCATCACGGTCGGCGATTGGGCCGATCACTATAGCCAGGAAGCGAACTACCTGCGGCTGAACAATATCCTGCCGCCCACGGCGCAGCGGCGCATGTAGCCCCATCACCCGTTCCCCCTCTCCGGAACGGAGAGGGGGTCAGGGGGGTGAGGACATGGAAGTCATCGTTCAGCGAGACTACGCGCAGATGAGCAAAGTCGCGGCGCAAATCGTCGCGGAATTGCTCAATACCAAACCGAACGCCGTGCTCGGCATGGCGACGGGGTCCACACCACTGGGGCTGTATCAAGAGCTGGTGCGGCTGCACAAGAAGGAGCAGCTCGACTTCTCGCGCGTGACGACGTTCAACCTCGACGAGTACGTCGGCCTGCCCGGGAATCACGCGCAGAGCTATCACTACTTCATGCACGAGCATTTTTTTCGGCACGTGAACATCCCGCCGCACAACATCAACATCCCCTCCGGCACTACCAGCAATTATCCGGCCTTTTGCGACTGGTATGAGAAACGCATCACGGAGTGCGGGGGCATCGACCTGCAGATCCTCGGCATCGGCACGGACGGGCATATCGGGTTCAACGAGCCGACGAGCTCACTGAGCTCGCGCACGCGGCTCAAGACCCTGTCCAAACAGACGATCGATGACAACGCGCGATTCTTCGAGCGCCGCGAGGACGTGCCGGTCTATGCCATCACCATGGGGGTCGGCACGATACTCGAGGCGCGCCAGCTGGTGCTCGTCGCGAGCGGCAAGACCAAGGCCAAGGCGATTGCGGGGGCGGTCGAGGGACCGGTGACCAGCATGGTGACGGCGAGTGCGCTCCAGCTGCACCGCGACGCGATCGTGATCGTAGACAACGAAGCCGCGGCCGGGCTGACGATGCGCGATTACTACGACTTCATCTACGCGGCCAAACCTGCGGCGCCGAGGGCTTAACGCATGCATGCCGTCGCGGTCGTACTGCTGCTCCTGCAGGCGCCTGTCCTCCAAAAAGATGGGCTCCAGTTCAAGGATCTGAACCGCAACGGCGTCGTCGATCCGTACGAGGACTGGCGCCTCTCCGCCGCGCAGCGCGCGCACGACCTCGTGGCGCGGATGACGCTCGAGGAAAAAGCGGGCACGATGATGCACGGCACCGTTCGCGCCCTCGGCGGCCCCATGGCGTCTGCGGGCATGGGCCGCCAATACGACACGGCGTCGGCGCGCGCACTCATCGACAGCATCAAGGTCACGAACCTGATCACGCGTCTGAACGCCGATCCCAGGACGCTCGCGGCCGCGAACAACGTGCTCCAGGCGATCGCTGAGCGCACGCGGCTGGGCATTCCGCTGACGATCAGCACCGACCCGCGCAACCACTTCCAATACCTGCCCGGCGTCAGCAGTCAAACCACGTTCTCGCAGTGGCCGGAGGCGCTCGGCTTCGCGGCCGTCGACGACACCGCGCTCACGCGGGCGTTTGGCGACATCGCGCGTCAGGAGTATCGCGCCGTCGGTATCCACATGGCCTTGTCGCCGCAGGCCGATCTCGCGACCGAGCCTCGCTGGCCGCGCGTCGCCGGAACGTTCGGCGAGGACGCCGACCTGGCCGGCCGCCAGGTGCGTGCCTATGTGATCGGGTTTCAGCACGGCGCGAACGGAGTGGACTCGAACGGCGTGGTAACGGTGGTGAAGCACTGGGTGGGCTATGGCGCAGCGAAGGACGGCTGGGACAGTCATTCGTACTACGGACGGTTCGCCACATTCCCCGCTCACGATCTCGAGTATCACATCCGTCCGTTCCTTGGCGCCTTTGCCGCCCATGCCGCCGGAGTAATGCCGACGTATTCGGTCCTCGAAGGTGCCACCTGGGACGGAAAACCCATCGAGCCGGTGGGCGCCGGATTCAACCGCCAGATCCTGACCGACATGCTGCGCGGTCGTTACGGCTTTCAGGGCGTGGTTGTCACCGATTGGTCGATCACGCGGGACTGCGCCGCGCGGTGCGTGAACGGCGCGCCTCCGGGCGACCGACCGACGTTCGCCGACGTCGGGATGCCGTGGGGCGTCGAGAATCTTCCCATGCGCGGTTCGTGAAAGCCGTGCAGGCCGGTGTGGATGAGTTCGGCGGGACCGAGCGCGCCGATCTACTCGTCGACGCCGTGCACGCGGGCGAGCTGCCCGAGGCACGGCTCGACAGCTCGGTCGTCCGCATTCTCACCCAGAAGTTCGCGCAAGGGTTGTTCGAGCATCCATTCGTCAACGCGGATTCCGCGACGCGGCTGGTCGGGAACCCGGCGTTCGCGGCTGCCGGTGTCGCCGCGCAACGGCGCGCCCTCGTGCTGCTCGAGAACAAGCGTGGAATCCTCCCGCTCAAAGCCGGGCGGCCGCTGCGCGTGTACCTGCAGAACGTCTCGGCCGACGCGGCGACGCGCGAGGGATGGACGGTCGTCACCGATCCGCTGAAGGCGGACATCGCGATCGTGCGGCTCGGTGCGCCCTTCGAGCGACTCCATCCGCAGTACGTGTTCGGCCAGTTCTTCCACGAGGGTAGTCTTGCATTCAAGGACGATGACGCGGAGTTCGATGCGTTCAAGCGCGTGAGCGCCGTGGTGCCGACGATCGTGACCGTCTACCTCGAGCGCCCCGCGATTCTGACGCCGCTTCGGGACCGGGCGCGCGCGGTGATCGCGAGTTTTGGGGTGAGTGATGCGGCCCTGATTGATGTGCTCACCGGCCGCGCACGGCCCGAAGGGAAGCTGCCGTTCGAGCTGCCGTCGTCGATGACCGCGGTTCAGGCGCAACGGTCGGACGTTCCGCACGACAGCGCGCGGCCGCTGTATCCATTTGGGTTCGGGTTGAGGTATTGACGTGAGCCAGCAACCGATCATCCGCGTGCAACACGTCGTCAAATCGTTCGGCAAGGTCACAGCCGTCAACGACGTCTCGTTCGAGGTTCGCGCCGGCGAGATCTTCGCCTTTCTCGGGCCGAACGGCGCCGGGAAGACCACCACGATCAAGATGCTCACGACCCTGCTCCGCCCCACGAGCGGATCGCTCGAGCTCGACGGGCTCGATCCCACACAGCAGCAGACCGAGGTTCGCCGGCGCTTCGGCGTCGTGTTTCAGGATCCCAGTCTCGACAGCGAGCTCACGGCGTGGGAAAACATGGACATTCACGGCGTCCTGTACCACGTGCCGCGCCAGACTCGGCACGAGCGGTCCGAGGTCCTGCTCAAGATGTTCGAGCTGTGGGACCGGCGCGACGATTTAGTGAAAACTTTTTCCGGTGGCATGAAACGCCGCCTCGAGATCGCGCGCGGGCTGCTGCACACTCCCAAGGTGCTCTTTCTCGACGAGCCGACACTCGGCCTCGATCCGCAGAGCCGCAATCAGATGTGGACCCTCGTGCAAAACCTCAACAAGGGCGAGGGCGTGACGGTGTTCCTGACGACGCACTACATGGACGAGGCGGATCGCGTCGCCGAACGCATCGCCGTGATCGATCACGGCCGCATTGTCGCGATCGGTTCGTCCGCGGAGCTCAAACAACAGACCGGCACCGATTCACTCGAAGCGGCCTTCCTCAAACTCACCGGCACGTCGATTCGCGACGAGAGCGCGACGGCCGCGGACCAGATACGGCAGGTGTCCCGCGTGTGGAGGCGGTAGCGGTATGAGCGTCATCTACGTCCTCTGGCTCCGGGAACTGAAGAAGTACGTCCGGTCGCGCGTCCAAATCGTCGCGTCCCTCGGCTCGCCGCTGATGTACCTGGGCGTGCTCGGCTTCGGGCTGGGCCCCGTGTTTCAACGCGCCGGCGAGGGCAAGTACATCCAGTTCATGGCGCCCGGGGTGATCGGCATGACGGTGCTGTTCACCGCAATGTTCTCGGGGATCGCGATGCTGTGGGACCGCCAGTTCGGATTCCTGAAAGAGACGCTGGTCGCGCCCGTGCCGCGATTGCTGATCATGATCGGTCGCACCCTCGGCGGCGCCACCGTGGCGGTGCTGCAGGGCGCGCTGATCTTCGTAGTGACCCTCATCGTGGGGTTCCGCCCCGAGAGTCTCCTCGCGGTGCCGCTGGCGTTTCTGGTGATCGCGCTGATCGCCGTGATCTTCTCGGCGCTGGCGACGGCGATCGGCTCGAGCATCAAGGAGATGCAGGGCTTCCAGATGGTGATGAACTTTCTCGTGATGCCGCTCTTCTTTCTGTCCGGCGCGATTTACCCGCTCGAGGGACTGCCCAAGGTCCTCGCGGCGTTCACGCGCGTCGACCCGCTCACGTATGGCGTGGACGGCGTGCGCGGCCTCCTGACCGGGAGGACGCATTTCGGCGTCGCGTTGGACGTTGGCGTGCTGCTGGGGGTTGGGATCCTGTTTGTCATCTTCGGTGCGTGGCGGTTTTCGAAACTCGAGGCTTAACGTGCTTCTGCTCGTCCTATTGGTCCTGGCTCAACACCGCGCGATCGTCTACACGACAGCTGAGAGCACCAGTTTCCGGCTGACGCCGACCGACACCCTGACGTTCATGCCGAAGGAACCGACGTCTGAAGGCAAGGTGTACGTCTTCGTCGATCCGCGGAAAACGTTCCAGCCGCTGATTGGAATCGGTGGGGCGCTGACCGATGCCGCAGCGGAAACCTTCGCGAAACTGCCGGCGGCCGCGCAGGAAGACGTGATGACGGCGTACTACAGCTCGGGCCGCGGGATCGGCTACACCCTGGGTCGCACCAACATCAACAGCTGTGATTTCTCGAGCGACATGTATACCTACGTGACGGAGGGCGACTCGGCGCTGACCTCATTCTCCGTCGCGCACGACCTGCGCTACAAGATCCCGCTGATCCAGCGCGCGATGACCACGAGCGGCAACCGGCTGAAGCTCTTCGCCAGTCCGTGGAGCCCGCCGGCGTTCATGAAGACGAACACCGAAATGCTGCACGGCGGGCGACTGCGTCCCGAATACGCGCACTCGTGGGCGCGCTACTACACGAAGTTCATCGAGCACTACCGGAAAGCCGGCGTGCCGATCTGGGGCATCACGATTCAGAACGAGCCGATGGCGACGCAGACGTGGGAGTCCTGCATCTATCAGGCAGCGGACGAGCGGGATTTTCTCAAGAACCACCTCGGTCCGGCGATGACGCGGGCGGGGCTTCGCGACGTGAACATCATGGTGTGGGATCACAACCGCGATCTGATCATTGAGCGCGCGCTGACGATTTTCGGCGATACCGCGGCGGCGAAGTACGCCTGGGGGATGGGCTTTCATTGGTATGAAGACTGGTCGGGTGGGACGCAGATGTACGGCAACGTCGCGCTCGTGAGCCGGCTCTACCCAAACAAACACCTCGTCTTCACCGAAGGCACGCCGGCGAGTTTTGACTCCACCGCATACGGACGCTGGAGCCTGGGCGAGGCGTACGGGCGGTCGATGATCAACGATTTCAATTCGGGCGCCGAGGGGTGGACGGACTGGAATATTCTGCTCGATGAGCGCGGCGGGCCGAATCATGTCGGGAACTTCTGCATGGCGCCGATCCATGCCGATACGCGGACCGGCAAGCTCATCTACACGAATTCGTACTACTACATCGGCCACTTCTCGAAATTTATTCGGCCGGGCGCGCGGCGCATTGTCGCGACCCCGAGCCGCAGCATGTACCTCACCACTGCCTTCGTGAACCCGGACGGCACGGTGGTCGTCGTCGTGATGAACCCGACGTCACAGCCGGGGCAATACAACCTCGTCCTCGGTTCTACGTCGCTCCCGATCAATTCCCGGCCACACTCCATTCAAACGGTGGTATTCTGATGCGCCTCATGACCACGCAGCACCTGTGCCGAGCCGTTCTGTCCGCCGTTGTTCTACTGACCCCTGCGTTGTCAGCGCAGGAGCCGGCCGGCGGAACGCCGGTTCGCGACGCGCGCGTGGGATTGCGCGCCGGCTGGTGGGACGCGGCGCAGGCCGCGTGGAACATGCGCCTCGTCTCGACGAGCCGGCCGCCCGCCGAGTTCATTCCGGCCGAGCCGGGCGATTTCGACTACATGAACTCGGACGTGGCGTTCAAGGGGAATTATCTCATCCAGGGCAACTTCCAGGGCTTCTCGGTGTGGGACATTACCGATCCGTTCCATCCGCGCCTGGTCCATGCGGAACGCTGCCCGGAGCAGCAGAACGACGTCTCGGTGTACAAGAATCTGCTGTTCCTCTCAGGGGAGTCGCAGAACGGCCGCCTCGATTGTGGCGCGCAGGGCGTACAGGAGCCCGTCAGCCCGCAGCGCTTTCGCGGCGTCCGCGTCATCGACATCAGCGATCCCAGCCATCCGCGCATTCTGGCCAATGTGCAGACGTGTCGCGGTTCGCACACGCACACCGTGGTGACCGATCCCAAAGACACGAGCGTCGTCTACGTCTATGTCTCCGGTCAGGCGCCCGTGCGTCCCGCCGAAGAGCTCGCGGGGTGCTCGGCGGCGCTGCCGGAGCAGGATTCAGCATCCGCGCGCTTCCGGATCGACATCGTCCGCGTGCCGCTCGCGCATCCCGAGCAGGCAAGCGTCGTGAGCCGGCCCCGCATCTTCGACGCGCTGGTCGCGCCGCCCGAACACGGCTCCACGCCAAGTGACTCCGCGGCCGCCCAGCACGATGCCGATTCGGCGACAGCGACCGGCGCGTATGTCATCAAGTTCCAAGGACTGCCGATCGTCCTGCCGCGGCAGTTCGTCAAACCGATGCTCGACAGCGTCGCAAGGGCTAATGGCAGAACGGTGGCCAACGGCACCGACAGCACCGCGCTGCGCGGCGCGGTCCAGGGGATCATCGACGCAGAGTTTCTAGCGCCGATGGGTCCCGGGGGCGTGCGGCATGGGCCCGATCAGTGCCACGATATCACCGTGTATCCGGCGCTGGGGGTCGCGGGCGGCGCCTGCGCCGGGTACGGGCTGCTGCTCGACATCAAGGACCCCGCGCACCCCGTCCGGCTCGCCGCCGCCTCGGACTCGAACTTCGCGTACTGGCATTCGGCCACATTCAACAACGATGCGAGCAAGGTGATCTTCACTGATGAGTGGGGCGGCGGCGTGGCGCCGCGCTGCCGCGCGACGGATAAACCCGAATGGGGCGCCGACGCGATCTTCACGATCGCCGACAAGCGCGCCCTGACCTTCCAGGGCTATTACAAGCTGCCGGTGCAGCAGACGAGCACGGAAAACTGCGTCGCCCACAACGGCAACCTGATTCCAGTCCCGGGCCGCGACATCATGATCCAGGGATGGTATCAGGGCGGCGTGTCGCTGTTCGACTTTACCGATCCAGCGCACGCGAGGGAGATCGCCTACTTCGATCGCGGTCCGATGGACTCGACCAAGCTCCAGATGGCAGGCAGCTGGTCGGCCTACTGGTACAACGGTTACATTTACAGCACCGAAATCTCACGCGGGCTCGATGTACTCGAGCTGCAACCCAGCGCGATGCTCACCAAGAACGAAATCGACGCCGCGAAGCTCGTGAAGCTTGGATACCAAAACGTACAGGATCAGCAGCGCCTCACCTGGCCGGCTAGCTTTGTCGTCGCGCGCGCGTATGTCGATCAGCTCGATCGGTCCCACGGTCTGGCGGCGACTCGCGTCAGCGCCGCGCGGACGGCGTTGGCGAACGCCGAACGCGCGAGCGGTGCGGGCCGGCGAACCGCGTTGACCACACTCGCCACACAGCTCGACCGTGATGCGGGGAGCGCCTCGGACGCCACGAAAGTGCGCGCGCTCGCAGCGGTCGTAAGGGGGATCCGATGAGCCTGCGCTTGGTAG
>Ga0222623_10000248_pt1 | contig 15967 bp, 14 predicted proteins | sample PLMtaG_FD_177336 | JGI IMG/M metagenome (GOLD analysis project Ga0222623, IMG submission 177336) | Groundwater sediment microbial communities from an aquifer in East River, Colorado, USA - PLM2_30_coex | ecosystem: Environmental > Terrestrial > Soil > Riparian zone | place: USA: East River...
CGTGACGGTCGCGCCCAGCTTCGAACGGCAGGTCCAGCGCAGCCTCGTGGACGTCGAGGACCGGACGGGCTTCTCGGCGGTCAGCCACCGCCTCGACCTGATCGGGACCTGCCGGAACTGCAGCTAGGGAGTCAGGTAGGGGTGGTCCGGGCGCTCGACCTGGGCGATGTCGGACGCGTCGACGATGACCTCGCGCCCGATCGGGAAGATCGTGCCGGTCACCTGGACCCAGTCCTCGTTCGCGAACTGGCCCGGCGTGACGTTGACCACGCGCACCTCGGCGATCGTCGCGTCGGCCACGCAGCACGTCACGACGTACCGCGCGAGCAGGAACTCGTCGGCCGGCGTGTCGTCGCGGATCGACACGAACCCGACGAAGCTCACGTTCTCGCCGGCCCGCTTGGCGAGCGCGCGCTCGCCCTCGGGGCTGGTCTCGGCGGCGGCCACGTCGATCAGCGTGAGCTCGCCGCTGCCGATGTCCCCGGCCGGGGCCGCGAACCCGACGCCGGAGAACCCGGCTCGTTTGCCCGCCGAGAACGTCCCGAGCGTCGTGACCGGCGCGAACAGCACCAGCACCACCGGCACGACCATCAGCCCCATGATCCAGAGCTCGCGCGCGGCCAGCGGCTTCGGCGCGACGACGCGGGCCGAGGCGAGCCGGCCGACCGTCGCGGCCGTGAGCAGCACGGCGGCGATCGGGACGATCCAGTCGGTGCGCGTCGACAGGTAGAAGGCCTCGCGCCCGCTCACCCACAGGAACCAGAACAGCCCCGCCCAGGCGGCGAGCACGAGCGCGCCGGCCAGGCCGCCCGGGCTCCATCGGCGGCGAGGCCGGGTCTCGGCCAGGAGGGCGGTTCCAGTGCGCGCGGCGACGGCGTCGCTCAACCGAACGCCACCCCGACCCAGAGCGCTCCGACGAACGTGGCGGCCGCCGCGACGAGCACCACCGTTCGAGCGAACCCGCGACGGAACGTTCCCGCGTACAACGACACGAGCTTCAGGTCCACCATCGGCCCGAACACGAGGAACCCGAGCATCGCGGACGGACCGAACTGCACGAACGAGGCCGCGACGAACGCGTCGGATTCGGAGCACAGGGAGAGCGCGGCCGCGAGCGCCATCATCGCGAGGATGCTGATCGCCTGACGTTCGGCGAGGCCGGTCAAGAGCGACGTGGGCAGGAACGTCTGGATCGCCGCCGCGATCGTCGCGCCCAGCAGCAGGTAGCGCCCCATGAACAGGAAGTCGTTGCCCAGGTGCACGAAGAAGCGCCGCCACCGCGCCTCGGGACGTCCGAGCTCGAGCAGGTGCTCGTCCACCTCCTCGGGGTTCGGCTTGAGGAGCTCGTCCTTCGAGCGGTTGCCGATCACCCAACCGACGGCGATCGCGACCAGCATGCCGAGGAGGAAGCGGCCGCCGACCATCGTCCACAACGTCGTTCGTCCCCGGAACGCGACGAACGTCGAGGCGATCACGACGGGGTTCAGCACCGGCGCGGCGAGCATGAAGGTCACCGCGGCCGAGGGCATGAGCCCGCGCTGCATGAGCCGGCGCGCGACCGGCACCGACCCGCACTCGCAGATCGGGAACGCGAGCCCCGCCAGCGCGGCCGCGGGGAGCTGGAGCGGCCGCGGGAAGTCTCCGAGCTTCTCGAACACGCCGATCGGCACGAACACCTCGACGAGCGCCGCGGCCAGCGCACCGAGCAGCACGAACGGCAGCGCCTGGATCAACAGCGACCCGAAGATCACGAAGAACGTCCGGACCCACGCGATGCGCCCGGGGTCGCCGACGCTCACGACCAGCGCGAGAGCGGCGAGGGTCGCCCCTACGGCGATCACCGTGCGTCGGTCGGCCGGGCGGCGGAGCCCGGCGATCCGGCGTGGCTCGGCGATCTCGGCCATCGGAACGGTTCCTCAGCAGTAGCGGGCGAACGAGACGGCGAACCCCTGGAAGGCGTCCGCCAGCATCCTCTCACCGCTCGGCCCGGAAGCCGACAGGAGCGCGTCGACGGCGACCTGCCCCGTCACCTGCTGTTCGCGGAGAACGGCTTGATCCAGGAACAGGCCGCCGGGCACCGTGGCGGAAACCGCGGGCGCCTCCCCGGGCACGGCCTCCTCGACCGCGTCGACCAGGCCGCGGTCCGGGACGGCGAGACGGTGCGCCTCCGACGACCCGGTGCCCGCCACGACGACCAGCGTGGAGCCCGAGGTCGCGCGCTCGGCCTCCGTCACGATCTCGCGGGTCCAGCGATCGATCGATCGGACGCGTCCGTTCAGCACGACCCCGATCACGTCGGGGACGTCGTCCGCGCCGTAGCCGGTCGTGAGGTGCACCTCGACCGACAGCGGTGCGGTGGCGCTGTCGCCGATCACCGAGTCGACCCGGTCCTCGCCCGGGTACCAATCGCCGCCCACGATCCCGCGATCGCGTTCATCGTCCGCGACGAGCCCGATGAGGGTCGCGGGGTTCGCGTGGTCGAGATCGTCGGCGAGCGTCGCGATGATCTGCACGGGCGCGTCGGGCGCGTAGGCCTGGACGACCGCGCCCTCGCCGTTCCGAACGAACGAACCGGTGATGCCGTGCTGCGACGGTAACCCGCCGGTCCCGATCGTGGTGAGGGTTGCGGCGGGATCGAGCGGGAGCGATCCGGTCTCGCCCTCGAGGGTCCCCGCGCCGTCCTCGAGCAGCGACGAGAGGAACGGCCAGTCCTCCGGTCGCGACTCGAGCTCGGACGAGCCGATGCCCTTCCATGCGATCAAGAGGACGAGCCGCGGTCGCTCGCCGTCGGCGATGCCGGCGATCGAGGTTCCCGAACGCACCTCGGGGAACGCGCGCTCGAACCCGAGGGCGTCGCTCACGGTCGGCGCGACGCGATCCAGCGTCGTCCCGTCCGGCACGCTTCCCCCCTCGCTCACGCCGGCGCCCGCGAAAACGATCGGCACCCCTGGGTCGGTGGACGCGCCGGCGGCGGGCCACGGCGTGCGGAGTCCGTCCACGTCCGTGTAGACGCGCGTCCCGGCCGCGACGCCAAGGACGTCGGGCGATCGCCCCTCGCGGAAGCCGTTCGCGATCCCGTCCTTCAGCGCCGCCGGCAACGGGCAGAACGGGACGCGAACGGTCTCACCACCCGACGCGTCGCACGAGCGACCAGCGCAAGTAGCGGTGAGCACGGCCGCCGGTATCCCGATCGCGGCGAGGACGACGAGCATGAGCACGAGACGCCGACCGGTCACGAGATGGCACGCTACCGAACTTCGCGAGAAGCACCGGCATCCGGTGGGTATCTCAAAGGGGCTCTGCGCGTGGCTTGCCGGTTCGCTCGAAGCCCAACCAATAGCAACAGCTCGATAAGAGGACGAGCAGGCCTCGCTTGCGTTGGGTTGTCGTTCCGGGCGGGGTCGTGTTTCGTATGCGCGCCGATGCCCTCCCGACGTGTGTTCGCCGTGCTCGCCGTCCTGTTCGTGGTGGGCGTGGCGTGTTCGGGGGACGAGGTCGAGCTGCCCGAGGCACCCAGAACCTCGGCCGCGGCCGCCACGGGGCCGACGAGCACCGGGCCCGAGCCCGTCGACCAGATCCCGGTCTCGGACGGGAGCCTCGCGTCGATCGCGTGCTCGCTGCCACACGAGTGGCTGCTGCGGACCTGGCGCGGGAACAGTGACGACCGGAGCGCCGAGATCCAGATCCTGCCGATCGAGCCGAACTTCGTGGGGTCGGGCCTCCCGCACGTCGGTCCGTGGCCCTACGCGCAGGACATCCCGATGTTCTGGTACGGGCCCGGGCACATCGCTCCCGCGGGCGTCGTCGACCGGCCGGTCACGCTCGCCGGGATCGCACCGACGCAGGCGCAGCTGCTCGGGTTCCCGTTCCGCGCGATCGACGGCTCGCCGATGACGGAGGCGATCGCCGGCAACCAGACGCCGCCGCGCCTCCTCGTCACGATGGTGTGGGACGCGGGCGGTCGCAACGTCCTCGAGCGTTGGAAGGACGACTGGCCGTACCTCCGGTCGCTGATCCCGCAGGGCGCGTGGTACGAGCACGCCACCGTGGGCACCAGCCCGACCTCCACCGCGCAGACGCACGCGACGATCGGCACCGGCGCGTTCCCCGACGCGCACCTGATCGTCGCGCACCGGTTGCGGATCGGCGCGGACCTCACGACGCCGTGGGCGAAGGGTCCCGCGTACCTGATGGAGCCGACGCTCGCCGACCTCTACGACCGAGCGATGGGCAACCGGCCGGTCGTCGGCGAGATCGGTACCGTCAGCATCCATCTCGGGATGCTCGGGCACGGCGCGATGTGGGGCGGCGGCGACCAGGACATCGCCGTGATCCGGGAGCGGATCGGGGCCGACACGCTCGGCGCCGAGGGGTCCGACTGGAACCTGACGCCCGAGCTGATGCCCTATTACCGGTTCCCCGACTACCTCAACCGGGTCGGGGGGTTCGCCAAGGACGTTCGGGCCGTGGACGCGAACGACGGCCAGATCGACGGCAAGTGGCGGACCAACGACATCGAGACGCTCCTGGAGGGGTTCGACACGCCGGCGCGGATCCCGTACCAGACCCGCGTGATGGAGGAGATGATCGGGCGCGAGGGGTTCGGCGCGGACGAGACGCCCGACCTCTTGTTCGTGAACTACAAGATGATCGACTACATCAGCCACGTCTGGACCGTGAACAGCCCCGAGATGCAGGACGCGGTCAAGGGACAGGACGCGGCGCTCGAGACGTTCGTCGACTTCCTGAACGCGACGGTGGGGCAGGGGCAGTGGGCGATGGTGCTCACGGCCGACCACGGGTCGATCCCGGATCCGAAGGTGACCGGCGCGTTCCAGATCGCCGCCACGCCCATCCAGAACGGCATCAACGCGGCGTTCGACACCGACGGCGACCAGACGCACATCGTGCAGCTGATCCAGCCCACCCAGATCTTCATCGATCAGGCCGAGCTCCGGCAGAACGGTCACACGCTGGAGGAGATCTCCGAGTGGATCCTCGGGCTGACGAAGGCCGAGACCGCGCAGCCCGGCGTCACGGTCCCGGCCGGCCAGGCCGACGACCTCGTGTTCCGGGCGGCCTTCCCGTCCAAGATCATGGGCCACCTCCCCTGCCTGCCCGAGGCGCGCGCGTGAGGCGGCTCGCACTGCCGGTCGTCGTGGCGCTCCTGGCGACCGCGTGCACCTCGGACACCGCGACCGAGGTGGCGTCGACGAGGACGACCCCGTCCGGCTCGGCTGAGACGACGGCCGCGTCGGTGGCGCCGCCGGCTCCCGGTGCGCTCGCCGACGCGGCGTGCGCGATCCCGCACCGGCAGCTCCTGCGGATCTGGCGGGGGACCGACCCCCAGCGTTCGGGGCAGATCGTGTTCGTGCCGCAGGAGCCGAACTTCGTCGGCACGAACTTCCCGCACTCGGGGCCCTGGGACTACCTGCAGGACGTGCCGCTGTTCTGGTACGGCCCGGGCATCATCCCGGCACTCGGCGGGGTGCAGCGGCCGGTGACGCTCGCGGACGTCGCGCCCACTCAGGCCCAGCTGCTGCACTTCGGGTTCGATGCACCCGACGGGAAGGCGATCCCAGAGATCGTCCCGAAGACCGACACCCCGCCGCCGCTGATCGTCACGCTCGTCTGGGACGCCGGCGGCCTGAGCGTCCTCGACGCGTTCCCGAACGACTGGCCGGTGCTGCGCTCGATGATCCCGAAGGGGGTCTGGTTCGACCACGCGAGCGTAGGGTCCTCGCCGTCGATCACGCCGGCCACCCACGCGACGCTCGGGACGGGTGCGTTCCCGATGCATACGGGTCAGACCGACGCAGAGTTCCGCCTCGGCGACGACCTAGTCCGCGCGGGTGCGCTCGGACCGGTGCTGCTGATGGAGCCGACGCTCGCCGACCTCTACGACCGCGCCATGGGGAACGAGCCGCTCGTGGGTGCGCTCGCGAGCGTGACCTGGCACCTCAATATGGCGAGCCACGGGTCGCTGTGGGGTGGCGGCGACCGCGATATCGCCGTGCTGCGCGTGCCGACCCAGGCGGACAACGAGGGTGCCGAGGGCACAACGTGGAACCTTCAGGGCACGTACCAGCCGTTCTACGAGCTCCCCGATTACGTGAACGACCTGCCCGGCCTGTCCGCGTACACGGATGCGATCGACCGCCAGGACGGCGCGCTCGACGGCAAGTGGCGCGACAACTCGATCGAGCAGTTCGAGGGGGGCTGGGCGACGCCGGCCCGGATCCCGTACCAGGAACGGATGATCGAGGAGGTGATCTCGCGCGAGGGGTTCGGCGACGACGAAGTCCCCGACCTGCTGTACATCAACTTCAAGGCGATCGACCACGTGAGCCACATCTGGAGCGTGAACAGCCCGGAGATGCAGGACACGCTGTCGTGGCAGGACGAGGACCTCGGGCGGTTCGTCGACTTCCTGGACCGCGAGGTCGGCACGGGTCGCTACGTGTTGATCGTGACCGCGGACCACGGCGCGCAGTTCGACCCCGCGGTCTCCGGCGCGTTCCAGGTGACGCCCACCGAGCTCGAGCGCGACCTGAAGGCCGCGTTCCCCGTGACCGGCGGTGGTTCGGTGTTCCAGGCCGTCCGCTCGAGCCAGATCTACCTGAACGACGACGTGCTGGCCTCGAGCGGGTACACCCAGGAGGAGATCTCGCGGTTCCTCCTGGACTACACGCACGCGCAGGGGACCCCGGACGACGCGCCGCCGCCTCCGGCGGCCGAGGCCTCCGAGCGCGTGTTCTCGGCGGCGTTCCCGATCTCGCTGCTGCAGCACCTCGACTGCCTGCCCGAGGCCCGGACCTAGGGTCAGCGTGGATCCGTCGCGTATCCTTGGCCGGTTCCGCGCTCGCCCGACACGGGCGTGAGCCTGGGTGGACGAGGGGGGATCCCGCAGACCGATGGCACTGACGAAGGACCGACCCGACGCCGCGGTGCACGTTCCCGAACCCGTGCGGCGGGGCTGGCTGTCGAGCCCGCTCGTCCTGATCGGTGCGATCGCCCTCGTGTTGGTCGCGTTCGGCTGGACCTTCCTCCAGGACCCCTCGATCAGCGCCCCGACGCGCGACCCCGCCTGGTACACGTGGCGTTCGAACCTGATGATGCACGACTACCCCGGTCTGATCGCCGGGGACTGGGGCCCGTTCTCGATGTTCGGCGGCGGGTACCGGGTGAGCGTGCCCCTGATGGGCTCGATCCTGCAGCGGGTCGCCGGGATCGACCTGTACACGTTCAGCGCCTTCCTGATGGTCGGCGTCCCGGTGCTGACCGGCCTCGCGCTGGGCGCCTTCTCGTGGCGGACGCACAGGGACCCGCTGCTGTTCCTGCTGATCATGCTGTCGACGGCGGCGCTGTCCATGACGACGCCGTACGTCGGCTACCTCGACAACATCACGGTCCTGTACTTCCTCTCGTTGATCCTCGCGTTCTTCGCGCCGGCGAGGACCTCCTGGGGCGCGCGGAGCGCGATGTTCCTGGTCGGCATCGCGGCGGCGTTCACGCACCCGACGACGTGTGTGATCTTCGGTTTCTCGCTGATGGCCGTGTTCGGGTTGCGCCTGCTGACGAGCCGGTTCCACCTGGGTCCGCCGCTGAAGGAGCTCGGGCCGTCGCTGATGTCCGTCGGGTTCGGGATGATCTTCGGGCTGGCGACGTGGCTGATCGCGCCGTGGGGCGTGACAGGCTCACTCGCGGACGCCGCCCTGCCGCCCCCGTACACGAAGGAGGTCTTCCTCGATCGGCTGAAGGGATGGGTCGGCTCGCTCCAACCCGGGATCCTGGTGCCGCTCGTGCTGCTCGCGATCGCGTGGACGATCTGGCGGGCGCGCCGGGACCGCGCGCGGTCGGACGAGTTCGGCACGATCTCGGCGATGCTGCTGCTGCCGTTCCTCGGCATCTTCGGGTTCGTCGCGGCGACCTATCCGTACTACCGCTTCATGAACGCGACGATGGCGCTGTTCGCGCTCGGCGGGCTGGGCGCGTACGTGGCGATCCGCTGGCTGTGGAAGCGCGAGGGCGCTGCGAGGATCGCCGGCATCCTCGCGTCGCTGCTGATCGTCGCCTCGTTCGGCTACATCTGGGTCCAGGGTCGCGAGATCTCGCACTGGGCCGACCCCGACAGCCAGTGGATCGACCAGCCCACGCGGACCGCGCTCGAGGCGGCCCGGGCCGTGGTCGAGCACGAGCCGGGCGACCGCCCGATCGTGTTCCTGGTGAACTACGACGACACCTACCAGTCGTACGGATGGTCCAAGACGTTCACGAACGTCTCGCGCACCGGTCTCCCCGGCGACGCGGTGAAGCGCTCGATGACGTACTTCGGGAGCGTCGACGACTTCCTGGCCGACCAACCCACCGTCCTCACGAACGACACGTACAACAAGATGTCGCGCGCGTTCCACCGTGAGCTCACCGACCTGCGCGAGGAGTACACGGGCCCGCCGATCGCGTTCCTCGTCCGTCAGTTCAACGAGGGCACGGTGAACGAGGACCTGCTGGATCAGGCGCCCGACGACCTCGTGATCCTCGGCGACGACGTCGCGGTCGTGACGGGCGAGGGGCTGACGACCCCGTCGGACGGAGCGATCGCGGACGCCAGGGCGGCCGAGGGAGAGGTCGCGGCGTTCTACGGCGATCACCCGGGGATCTTCGGGAACCTCGGGCACACGGTCTGGGTGGTGTTCGCGCTCGCCCTGCTGCTCGTCGTGCCCGGGGCGATCGCGGCGCGGTGGTTCGAGCTGGACGACGCGTGGCTGAAGATCGCGCTCGTGCCGGGGATCTCGATCACGCTCACGGTGCTCTCGGGCATCGTCGTGGTCGCCGTCACCCGAGCGCCGTTCGGCGTCGTCCACGGCTGGGCGTCGCTGGCGCTCGCGGCCGCCGTCGCGGCGGGATTGCGGTTCGGAGCGTCACCGCTCCTGCGCGTGCTGAACGGCTTCAGCGGCTTCTTCAACTCGATGTTCTCGGTCTTCTCGAACCGCGACTTCTCCGTCCTGGTCGGCATGCAGTACCTGGCGCAGATGGGGCAGGGCGTCGTGCAGGGCGCGATCGGCAAGTCGATCGCGTTCGGGGGGGAGAAGGGGTTCGACGTCTCGACGGTTCCCTCCGCGGACTACCTGTTGAAGGTGGTGCTGGCGCTCTACGTGCCGTACACGCTGATCTCGCCGTTCATCGGCGTGTTCATCGACCGGTTCGAGCGCCGCAGGGTGGTCGAATGGACCAACGTCGTCGTCGCCGCGGTCGTCGTGGTGGTGGCCGTGGTCGCGATGATCCCGCTCGGCAAGGCGACCACCGAAGGCGACGTCGGCGCCACCGTCGCGCTCGTGATCGGCCTGCTCGCCGCGCAGGCGTGCGTGCGCGTCGCGCTCGCGGTGAAGTCGGCGGCGATGCCCGACGTCCTGTCGGGCAAGGACCTGCTCCAGGGCAACGGCCTGTCGCAGGCGGGTGGGGCGTTGTTCCAGGTGGTGGGGATCGGGTTCGCGCTGGGCGCGGCGGCCGCGCTGCCCGCCTGGCTCGTCGTGGTCGTCGGCGCGGGGCTGCTCGGGGTCGCAGCTATGGTCGCGAGGCACATGCGGCACGCCGAGGCCTCGGTGCACGAGACGAGCTTCGCCGCGGAGGCTTCCCAGGTGCTGCGGAACATCGCGGCCGGCATCCGCGAGCTCGCGGCTCGCCCACCGGCCGCGGTCGGCCTGTCGTCGTTCCAGATGCTCCGCTACCAGTTCTGGGGGTTCGTGCTGTTCACGTTCGCGCTGTACGCGAAGAACCTCGTGCAGGGCGGCGACGCGAGCAACGTCGCGCTCGGCCTGTCGGGTGGGGGTGGGCTGATCGGCGGCGCGCTGGGCCTGATCCTCGCGCAGAAATGGAAGGACCACGTCCCGCCGATCCGCCTGCTGCTCGCTTCGATGCTGCTGCTCGGCGCCGGGACGGTCGTGTTCGGCGCGCCGGTGTCGCTGGCCGGATTCACCGCCCTGCTGTTCGTCGGGTTCTTCTCGTTCTTCCTGGGCAAGATCTCGGCGGACACGATCGTCCAACAGGCGATGCCGGACGACTTCCGGGGGCGGGCGTTCGCGTTGTTCGACATCGCGTACAACCTCGGGTTCATCGTGCCGGCGTTGATCCTGTCGTTCGTCTGGGTCGAGAACGATCCGGCGCAGGTGCGCACGATCCTGGTCGTCTCGGGCGCCGTGTTCCTCGTACTGACGGCGCTCGTGTGGCGCTGGTCGCGTTCGATCCGAGACGCGTTCGCGCCACAGGACGACCTCGTCGAACGGGAGGTCTAGATGGAGCGCGTTCCCACACCCGATCCGGTGGCCGAGGCCGCCGAGTACCAGCGCTACCTCACCGGTCTCGTCGGCGACGACGACCCGGCCGAGGTCCAGGCGGGATCCGCCGAGGCCTGGCGTGAGGTGATCCGGAGCGCCGGCGCCCGCGTCGCCGAACGCCCCGAGCCCGACGAGTGGTCCGTGCTCGAGTGCCTGGGCCACGTCACGGATTCGGAGCTCGTCGTCGCGAGCCGGTACCGCTGGATCGTCGCGCAGGACGAGCCGCCGCTCGTCGGCTACGACCAGGACCTGTGGGTCGACCGGCTTCACCACAACGAGGACGACCCCGAGGTGCTGCTCGAGACGTTCGAGGCCCTCCGGGGCGCGAACCTCGCGCTGTGGGCCCGCTCGACCGAGCAGGAGCGGGCCCGCGTCGGCCTGCACTCCGAGCGCGGACCCGAGAGCTTCGATCTCACGTTCAACCTCGCGGCCGGCCACGACCGCTTCCACCTGGACCAGGCCCGTCGGGCGCTCGCGGCGCTCGGCTGAGATCGAGGCGGTCGGCTGGGGGCCGCTCGCCGATGCTAGCGGCGGGCGATCGCGCGCTCGAACTCGGGGAAGTAGCGACCGATCACGCCGACGTCGAACGACGACAGGATCGACTCCTTCGGCTCGCGTTCGAGCAGGAACGCGAAGCAGTCGCGGACGAACGCCTCGGGCGACCTGCCCGCCCCGAGCCGCTCGAGGTCCGCTTCGGACACGGTGACGTCGTGCTCGGTGGTGGCGTCGCTCTCGCGCACGGCCACGTCGAACCGCATCGGGTCCCCGTCCGCCCTTCGCGTCACGGTGACGTCGGCCATCCCGGCGCATCGTACGACCGGGCTTCGGTAGGTTGGGTTCGTGCCCGAGGTCCGCAACGACGATGCCACGCTGTTCTGCGAGGTGGAGGGCAAGGGTGAGCCCGTCACCGTCTTCGCGCACGGGCTGACGAACAACCGCAACGAGCTCGCCGCCTTCACGCCTCTGGTGCCCGGGACCAAGGTGAGGTTCGACTTCCGGGGGCACGGCCGTTCGAGCTCGCCACGCGACCCGAAGGCGTTCCGGTTCGAGGACTTCGCGCGCGATGTCGATGCGGTGGCGAACGCGTTCGGAGCGACGGTCGCCGTGGGGACCTCGCTCGGGGCGGGCGCGATCGGGAACCTCGTGTGCCGCGAACCCGACCGATTCGAGCGGATGGTCTGGCTGTTGCCGGCGGGGCTGGACCTGCCGTTCGGGCTCGCGAACCGCTACCACCTGCTCGCCGAGGACCTCGAGGGCAAGACGCCGCAGGAGGCGCTCGAGACCGTGCTGAGCGATCCGGCCCGCGTGGCCGAGTATCTCGAGACGCCGTGGCGCCTGGAGCTCGACCGCGTGCTCTGGCAGCACGACGATCCCGACGCGCTCGCCCACGCGATCCACGGCGTGGTCGAGGACTGGCCGATCCCGGACCGCGAGCTGCTGCGCGACGTCGCGACGCCGACGATCGTCGTCACGATCGAGGGCGACGAGATCCACCCGGCCGAGCTCGGCCGGCTCCTCTCGGAGCTGTTGCCGAACGCCGAGCTGATCGCGCTCCGGAGCCAGGAGGAGCTGCTCCGGCGGATCCCCGAGCTCGTCGCTCGCGTCTCCGCGTTCATCGCCGGCGAGGACGGAGCCGGACAGCACCAGGGGTAGAGGCGGCCGGCGGACCGGAGCGGGTTGCTACTGCCGACCCAGGTCCCGGGCGAGATGCAGGCCGACACCCGGGCCGCCGTGGGGCCGGATGGCGGGTCGGTCGACCTGCTGGAAGCGGTGGACGAGCGTCGCTCGGTGTGCCGGATCGATCCCCGCGCCGTCGTAGCTGACCCACAGCCGCAACCCCGACTTCTCGCTGTCGGCGCAGATCGTGACGTTCGAGCCGTCGGGCGCGTTCTCCAGCGCGTGACGCAGGAGGTCCGTCAAGATCTCGATGACCAGGTCGCGGTCCGTGGCGACGGTGCCCTCCGGGACGTCGACGGCGACGCGGTGGGATGCGCCGAACCCCGCCGCGACCCCTCGGGCCACGCCGGCGAGGTCGACCTCGAGGATATGGAGGGGCCGGAGTTCGAGTTCTCGGAGCATCTCCTGAGAAGTATCGGCCCGATCCGACGTCATCCTGAGTATCTCCGCGCGACTTCTCATGGTTGCGGCGGAACGGCATCGGGGGAACGAGGACCGGTTCCGAGGTCGGCTACCCTGTGGGCGTGACGGAGGAGCTGTCTGCCACCGATGCATACGCGACGTCCTGCGATGCAACCGTCGAGCAGGTCACGGAACGGGGCATCGTCCTGGATCGAACGGTCTTCTACGCTCGGAGCGGAGGCCAGCCGGGGGATACCGGTGCCCTGCGGTGGGACGGGGGTGAGACGGTGGTGGTCGACACCGTCAAGGAGGGCGGCACGCTCCTGCACCTGGTCGAGGGCGATCCGCCACCCGTGGGTGCCGTGGTCACGGCCGAGATCGACTGGGACCGCCGTCACACGCTGATGCGCACGCACACGGCGCTGCACGCGCTCTCCGCGGTGGTGTTCCGCGACTACGACGTGAAGGTCACCGGCGGGAACATGGAACCCGGCGTCGCGCGGATGGACTTCGAGCTCGACACGATCAACGCGGAGTTCGGGCGCGAGGTCGAGGAGAAGCTCAACTCCGAGCTCGCGGCCGACCGCCCGGTCCGAGTCAGCTTCGTCCCGCGGGCCGAGGCCCTCGCGGATCCGGACCTGATCCGCACGAAGGTGAACCTGATCCCCGAGTCGGTCGACCCGATCCGCGTGATCGAGATCGAGGGGCTCGACAAGCAGGCGGACGGTGGGACCCACGTGCGTTCCACGGCCGAGGTCGGGCACGTACGCGTCGCGAAGACCGAGAACAAGGGCAAGGCCTTCAAGCGGATGCGGATCGAACTCGCCTGAGCGTGACCGATCCGCCGGCGCGCCACGACCTGCTCGGGGGAGCCTCGGCCGCCGTTTCGGCCCTCCTGTTCGGCACGATCATCATCTGGGGCCGGTTCGTCCTCGAGCGTGGCGTCCCGGTCGAGACGATGCTGTCGATCCGATTCGCGATCGGCGCGGTCGCCTTGTTGCTGGCGCTGCTCCTGACGCGCAGGCCGGTGCTGGCGGCGCGCGGCGAGCGGCTCCGGCTGGTCCTGCTCGCGCTGTTCGGCTACGCGATCGAGGCGAGCCTGTTCTTCACGGCCACGCAGCACGGAACGGTCGCCGCCGTGACGCTGCTGTTCTTCACCTACCCCGTCTTCGTGACGGTCTGGGCGTGGGCCCTGGGCGGCGATCTGCCGGCGCGGCTCACGCTCTTCGCCCTCCTGTGCGCGGTCGCCGGAGCTGCGATCGTCGTCGGCACGGGGACCGGTCTCGCGATCGACGGCGTCGGCGTGCTGCTCGCGTTCGTCACCGCGATGACGTACAGCGCCTACCTCACCGGCGTGGACCTGCTCGTCGATCGCACCAACGCGCTCACCAGCGCGATGTGGGTGAGCGCCGGTGCGTCGATCGGGCTGTTCGTCTACGCCAACGTCGTCGGCCACTGGGACCTGCCCGCCGGCGCCGCCGAGTGGTGGCCGCTCGTCGGCATGGGCCTGTCGTCCGCGGGTGCCTTCTTCTTCCTGATGGAGGCCCTCGCGCGGATCGGCGCCGTCCGCACGTCCATCGTCTCCGCGATGGAACCGCTCGCGGCCGCGGTCCTCGGGTTGGTGTTCCTGGACGAGTCGGTCACGTTCGGGGTCGCGGCGGGCGGCCTGCTGATCCTGGCCGGCGCCGTGATGGCGAGCCTCGCCCGCACGCCCACCCCGCAGGAGCAGCAGATCCCCTAACGCAGACGGGCGGCGCGCATCGCGAGGTAGCGCTGTTCGGGGATGCTGGCCGTCATCCTCGCGGCGCGCCGGTAGGACTCGCGCGCCGCGTCGGGGTCGCCCGCGAGCTCGAGAAGATGCCCCCGGACGGCCTCGAGACGGTGGGTGTGCGTCATGCGGTCGTCGGCGTCCAGGGTGCCGAGCACCGCGAGACCCGCTCGAGGTCCATCGACCATCGCGACGGCGACCGCCCGGTTGAGCGTCACGACCGGGCCGGGCGAGACCTGTTCGAGCACGTCGTACAGGGCGAGGATCTGGGGCCAGTCGGTCTCGTCGGCGCTCGGGGCCTCGTCGTGGATCGCGGCGATCGCCGCCTGCAGCTGGTACGGCCCGATCGCACCCCTCCCGAGGGTGTCGCCGATGATCCCGACGCCCTCCTCGATCTGCGTCCGGTCCCACAGGGCGCGGTCCTGGTCGGCGAGGGGGACGAGGGCGCCGTCGGCGGTGGTCCTCGCCGCTCGCCGGGCATCGGTCAGCAGCATCAGCGCCAGCAGCCCGGCGATCTCGCCCTCCTGCGGCAGGAGCCGTCGGAGCAGGCGCGCGAGCCGGATCGCCTCGGACGTCAGGTCCGCCCGGTGCAGCGCCGGACCCGCGCTCGTCGTGTAGCCCTCGTTGAACACGAGGTAGAGCACGTGGAGGACGACGCGGAGCCGGTCCTTGCGCTCGGCCTCGGGCGGGAGGTCGAACCGAGCGCCGGCGTCTCTAATCGTCTGTTTCGCGCGGCTGATCCGCTGGGCCATCGTCGGCTCGGGGACGAGGAAGGCGTTCGCGATCTCGGCGGTCGTCAGGCCGCCGACCGCCCGGAGCGTCAGCGCGAGCTGCGACGGCACCGAGAGCGACGGGTGGCAACACAGGAACAGGAGCGTGAGCGTGTCGTCCCGCTCGGCGACCGGCCCCGTCTCGGGGACCTCGAGGACCGTGAGGTGTTCCTCGCGCCGACGGCGGGCGCTTTCGCTGCGCCACCCGTCCACCAGCCTGCGCGAGGCCACCGTGACGAGCCAGGCTCGCGGGTTCTCGGGCATGCCCCCCTCCGGCCACTGGATGGCGGCGGCGAGCAGTGCCTCCTGCACGGCGTCCTCGCTCGCGTCGAACCGGCCGTACCGACGGACGAGCGCGCCGAGGACCTGCGGCGCCAGTTCGCGCAGCAGGTCCTCGACGCGGGGAGCCTCGATCGGCACGCGACCGGCGGCGGTCGCTACGCCGCCGCCTCGGCGGCGCGCCGCAGCCCCTGGATGTCGATCCTCTTCATCTGCAGCATCGCCTGCATGGCCCTCGCCGCCCGCTCGGGGTCGGGGTCGCCCAGCAGCTCGCCCAGTGCGGTCGGGATGATCTGCCACGACAGGCCGTAGCGGTCCTTCAGCCACCCGCAGGGACCCTCCTCGCCGCCCTCCGACAGTGCCGTCCAGAGCGCGTCGACCTCCTCTTGCGTCTCGCAGTTGACCAGGAACGAGACCGCCTCGGTGAACGAGTGGTGTGGGCCGCCGTTGAGCGCGGTGAGCTCCTGCCCCTCGAGCCTGAACGACACGGTCATGGCCGATCCCGGCTTGCCGGGGCCGGCCTCGCCGTAGCGCGAGACCCCGAGGATCTCGGAGTCGCCGGCGGAGCCGGGCCTCGCTTTGAACACGGACACGTAGAACTCGGCGGCCTCCTCGGCCTGGTCGTCGAACCACAGGAACGGGCTGATCTTGGGCATCACGGTCCTCCTGTCTCTTCTTGGCTGTCTCTTCTTGGCTGTCTCTTCTTGGCTGTCTCTTCTTGGCTGTCTCGTCTTGGC
>Ga0222623_10000249_pt1 | contig 15947 bp, 15 predicted proteins | sample PLMtaG_FD_177336 | JGI IMG/M metagenome (GOLD analysis project Ga0222623, IMG submission 177336) | Groundwater sediment microbial communities from an aquifer in East River, Colorado, USA - PLM2_30_coex | ecosystem: Environmental > Terrestrial > Soil > Riparian zone | place: USA: East River...
GCAGGTGTCGCTCGTACAGTAATAGACGTGCACGACGAGCTCGCGCTTCACGTGGTTGCTCCAGGAGACGACCCAGGTGCCGAACGCGATGAAGAGCCCGAGCAGGAACATGCCGATCAGCACGGTTACGGTTGCCGCGAGCGTCGTCGACAGGTTCGCGCCCAGCGAGCGCAGAGACTCCGAGAAGAGCAGCTTGACGCGTTCTATGACTCGTAGCCTCCGCGTCGCTCGTCGCGCGCGAGTCGGCCGTCCTCGAGCGCGATCACCCGGCGGCGCATCTTGTCGACCATTTCGCGGTCGTGCGTCACCATCAGGATCGTCGTGCCGGCTCGGTTGATGCGGTAGAGGAGCTGCATGATCCCGACGGAGGTGTCGGGATCGAGGTTCCCGGTCGGCTCGTCGCAGACCAGGAGCGGCGGGTGGTTGACGAACGCGCGCGCAATCGAGACGCGCTGCTGCTCGCCACCGGAGAGCTCATCTGGGAGGGAGTTCATCTTGTGCGAGAGACCGACCATGTTCATGACCTCGGGCACCTTGCGCCGGATGTTGTTGGCGCTCTCGCCCTGCACCTTCAACGCGTAGGCGACGTTCTCGGCCGCAGTACGAGTCGGGAGCAGCTTGAAGTCCTGAAAGACGCAGCCGACGTTGCGGCGCAGCTTTGGCACGTTCGAACGGCGGAGCCGGGTGAGGTCGCGACCCCCGACGAAGATGCGACCGCGGGTCGGCTCGAGCTCCTTGAGCAGGAGGCGGATGATCGTCGACTTGCCCGAGCCGGAGGCGCCGACGACGAAGACGAACTCGCCCTTCTCGATTACGAAGGAGACGTCGCGCAGGGCCGTCACGTCGGGCTCGTAGACCTTCGCGACGGACTCGAAGACGATCATCGAGCTTGGGCCAGGGGCCGGCGCCTCGGTCGGCTCTAGTTCCGGGAGCGTTGCCGCGGGGGTTTCCTCTGTCTGAAGGGTTACGTCCGACACCGGGTTTTCTGAGGGGGCGCGGTTCGAGTTCGCGCACCGGCCTTGGAATTGCGGGCCAGTCTACCTGAGGGGTCAGACCACCTTGCCGGCTGCCCGGGCGAGCAAATAGGCGTGGATAAAGGGATCCAGGTTCCCGTCCAGCACTCCCTGGGCGTTCCCGACCTCGTAGTCGGTGCGATGGTCCTTGACCAACTGATACGGCTGGAGGACATAGCTCCGGATCGGATTCCCCCCGAAGCCCATGCTGACGACGCCGCGCTCCCTGGCCAGCTCCTGCTCTCGCTCCTCCTCGGCGAGCTCGGCGAGGCGGGACTTGAGGATGCGCATCGCGGTCTGCTTGTTTGCGGTCTGGGAGCGCTCGTTCTGGCATTGGACGACGACGCCGGTCGGTAGGTGCGTGATGCGGACCGCGGAGTCGGTCTTGTTCACGTGCTGACCGCCCGCGCCCTGCGCGCGGTAGGTGTCGATTCGCAGGTCACCCTCGTCGAGCTCGAGGTCTTCGTCCTGCGCGAGCAGCGGTGCCGGGATCACCTGGGCGAACGACGTGTGACGCCGATGCGCCTGGTCGAACGGGCTCAACCGGACGAGGCGGTGCTTGCCACGCTCGGCTCTGAGGATCCCGTACGCGTTCTCGCCCTCGACGGTGAACGTCGCCGATTTGAGGCCGGCTTCTTCGCCCGGGCTCGCCTCGATGACCTCCGTCTTGAAGCCGCGGTGGTCGGCCCAGCGTTCGTACATGCGCAGGAGCATCTCCGTGAAGTCCTGGGCGTCGGTGCCGCCGACATCGGACTGGAGCGTGACGACCGCGTCGTCCGCGTCGTACTGGCCGCTGAAGAGCGCCTGTTCCTGCAGGCGCTCGAGCTCCTGCCTGAGCGGCGCGATCGACGAGGCGATCTCGTCCTCCATCCCGCCGTCCATCGAGAAGAGCTCGTGTGCGTCTTCGTAGTCGCGGGTGAGCTGCTCGTAGCTGTCGAGCTTGCGCGCGACCCGGGAATGTTCCGTGGAGATCCTGGCCGCGCGTTCCTGGTCGTCCCAGAAACCGGGCTCGCCCATCCGCTGCTCGAGCTCGGCGCGGCGGACGGTCAGCGCGTCCGGGTCAAAGGTAATCACGGACCCAGGCCAGCTGGGTCCTGATCTCCTCGAGCTGTTGCTCGAGCGGCTGTGCGCTCTCTTCGGTCACGCATCGATGGTAGCCAACGGCTACGGACATGCCTGGGACTGTCCCCACCATGTCCGAGCCAGCCGGTTGTGGAAGAAAAGTCACACTTGCGGGGCGAACTCCATGTCCGGTACGGGCAGCTCGCGGATGCCGGCTCTGCCGGTGCGCCACCCAGCGCTAGTCGTTAGTGGCGAATCCGCGCGAAGTCATCATGGCCCGGCGCAGCCGGGCCGGACTTCGCGCGGCTAAGCACCGTGGCACTTCTTGAACTTCTTGCCGCTTCCGCACCAGCACGGATCGTTGCGGCCGACGTTCTCCCTCTCGGACTTCACGATCGGGCGCGGCGCGCCGGCGGTCGACGTCGTGCTGCCGCCCGACATCGCGAGCGTTGCGGTGGCTCCGGCTCCGGCGCCGCCGCCCGCAGCCGCGATCGCGTCAGCGCCCATCAGAGATTCGTGCGCGTACTGCAAGCCGCCGCCGTTCGCGGCTGAAGCCTCTTGCGCCCGCTGCAGCTCATCGGCCTCGTCCGGAGCAAGTTGTGCGTGGAACAGGGTCACCACGACCTCTTCGCGGATCTGCGCGCCGAGCTCCTCGAACATGATGTGGCCCTCGTGGCGGTACTCGACGAGCGGATCCTTCTGCGCCATCGCACGCAGATGGACCCCCTCCCGCAGGTAGTCCATCGAGTCGAGATGCTCGCGCCAGCGCTGGTCGACGACCTGGAGGATCACGAAGCGCTCGAGCTCGCGCATCAGGTCGGAGGTCATTTCTTCTTCCTTCGCGGCGTACGAGTCGCGCGCATCCTCCTGGAACTCCTCGACGAGCGAGTCACGCGTGACCTCGCCCATGTCCTCGCGCAGCTCGTCGACTGTTACCTCCGTGTCGTAGAGCGCCGCCATCTGCTTCACGAGACCCTCGAGGTCCCACTCCTCCGCGTAGTCCTCCTCCGTGAACTGCGCGACGGTGCGGGAGACGACCTCGTCGATCCACTCGCGCACCTGTTCGGACATGTCCTGACCCTCGAGCACGGCGCGGCGCTGCTCGTAGATGACGACTCGCTGTGAGTTCATCACGTCGTCGTACTTGAGGACGTTCTTGCGCGCGACGAAGTTCTGCTCCTCGACCTTCTTCTGCGCACCCTCGATCTGGCTGGAGAGGATCTTCGCCTCCATGGGCTGATCGTCCGGAATCTTGAAGCGCTCCATGATCCGCTTGATGCGGTCGCCCGCGAACAGACGGACGAGATCGTCCTCGCCGGACAGGTAGAAGCGCGACTCGCCGGGGTCGCCCTGGCGGCCCGAGCGCCCGCGCAGCTGGTTGTCGATCCGCCGTGCCTCGTGGCGCTCGGTGCCGAGCACGTAGAGGCCGCCCGCCTCGACGACTCCCTCTCCGAGCTTGATGTCAACGCCGCGGCCGGCCATGTTCGTCGCGATCGTGACCGCGCCGCTCTGGCCCGCGTCCTTGATGATCTCAGCCTCGCGCGCGTGCTCCTTCGCGTTCAGGACGTTGTGCGGGATCCCCTGCCGCGTGAGCAGCTGGCTCAGATACTCGGAGGTCTCGACCGCGATTGTGCCGACCAGCACCGGTTGCCCGTTCTCGTGGCGCTCCTTGATGTCGCGCATCACGGCCTGGAACTTGCCCTCGACCGACTTGAAGATCAGGTCGTTCCTGTCGTCACGCGCGACGTCGACGTTCGTCGGGATCTCGACGACGTGGAGGTTGTAGATCTCCACGAACTCCTTCTCCTCCGTCTTCGCCGTGCCGGTCATGCCGGCCAGCTTCTCGTACAGGCGGAAGTAGTTCTGGAGCGTGATCGTCGCGAGGGTGACGTTCTCCTCCTGGATCTTCACGCCCTCCTTGGCCTCGATCGCCTGATGCAGGCCTTCCGACCAGCGGCGCCCTTCCATGATGCGCCCGGTGAACTCGTCGACGATCTTCACTTCGCCGTCCTGGATCACGTAGTCGACGTCGCGCTTGTAGAGCGACTCGGCCTTCAGCGCCTGGTTCAGGTGGTTGACGAGCTGCGAGTGCCGCGGGTCGTAGAGGTTCTCGAGCCTGAGCGCGCGCTCGGCGGCTGCGATCGAGGCCTGGCCGGGCGCCACGGTTTTGTGCTTCTCGTCGTACTCGTAGTCCGCGTCGGGATTGCCGCCCTTGAGGAGCGGATCGTGCGCGACCCCCGTCAGCGAGCGAGCGATGCGCGCGAAGTCGTGGTAGATCTGCGCCGCGGCCTCCGGCTCGCCCGAGATGATCAGGGGCGTTCGCGCCTCGTCGATCAGGATCGAGTCGACCTCGTCCACGATCGCGTACGAATGACTGCGCTGCACGACGCCGTCGAGACTGACCGCCATGTTGTCGCGCAGGTAGTCGAAGCCGAACTCGGAGTTCGTCCCGTACGTGATGTCCGCCTCGTAGGCGACCTTGCGCTCCGCGAACGGCATCATGTTCTCGATGGCGCTGACGGTCAAGCCGAGGCGCTCGTAGACGCCTCGGTTCCATTCCGCGTCACGCTGGGCGAGGTAGTCGTTGACCGTGACGAGGTGCACGCCTCTGCCTTCGAGCGCGTTCAGGTAGAGCGCGAGGCTGGCGACGAACGTCTTGCCTTCACCGGTCTTCATCTCTGCCACGTCGCCTTCGTGCAGCACGATGCCGCCCATCAGCTGGACGTCGAACATGCGCTGGTCGGACTCCCGCACGCGGGCCTCCCGGACAGCCGCGAAGGCCTCGAAGAGGAGCTCCTCGAGCGTCTCGCCGTTCTCGAGCCGCTGCCGGAACTCGACTGTTTTGTCGCGCAGCTGCTCGTCCGAAAGCTCGCGGAACTCGGGCTCGATCGAGGTGATGTAGGCGGCCTGCCCGGCCAGCCGCTTCATGCGGCGGCCCTCGCCGACGCGGAGGATCTTCTCGAAGGAGCCGAGCTGGGAGGACATGAGACCTAGGGTAGCTTGCCCCACCTAGAGCGGATCGACACGAACCTCCCAAAGGGTGCCGTCCAGGCGCGCTCCGCGGATCACTGCGTTTCCGTCGGCGAGCTGCTCGAGCTCCGGCATCGTTCCGAAGGAGCGGTTGCCGTCGACCACCAGCGTCTTCTCCTCGCCGCTCAACACCAGCTCGATCTCGTCGCCACCAGGCTCCGGCAGCTCGACGACGCGGAGCCTGTGGGCGGCGACCGCCCAGGTCGTCTCTCCGCGGCGGACCGCCGTGGCGCGATACGGGCGTGCGACTTCCTGCTCGATCGCATCGGCGAACGCTGTCAGGTCGCCCTGGCCTTCCTCGATCAGCAGCGACCCGTCTTCGAGCCCGACGAAACGCGCAGAGTCGCCCTCTGCATCCGGCGCCTCGGTCGTGGCGACCGCGTCGTACTGACGCTCGCGTGGAATGCCGTGGATGCCGGCCTCCGGAATGATCCCGGTGAACAACGGCACGGTCGATCGCTCCACGAGACCGCCCTCCTCAGCAAGCCGCTGGTGCAGCGGCTTGCGCCGGAACAGTCCCACTACCCGGACGACTCGCTGAGGCACCGCTCGCGGTGCCGCCTAAAGGAGGTGCGGGCTTCGCCCTTGCCTCCGTCTGAAATCCTGATCGAGCCGGTGCGAATGATCACAGACCAACTAACCCTGCGGCTCGATTAACCCGTAGCCGCCGTTCCTGCGGCGGTAGATGACGTTGATGTCGCCGGACTCGTCGCTGCGGAACACGAAGAAGTCGTGTCCGATGAGCTCGAGCTGTAACACAGCCTCCTCCGGGCTCATCGGCTTGACGGAGAACTGCTTCACCTTGACGATCTGTTCGCCGGTCTCTCCTTCGTCGGGGATGCTCATCGGACCTCCGGTCGGTGTCCCGTTGTCACGTGCATGCCAGTTTTTGCGCTGTTTGCCGCGGGCATGGTCGATCTGTCGCAGCAGCTTGTCTGTCAGCTGGTCGATCGACGCCTTCATGTCGGTCGACGCCTCCTTGACGCGGAGCGTCGACCCCTTCGTCCAGACGGTCACTTCGGCCACCTGGTTGTCGGCGATCGACGGGTTCTTCTCGACACGGAGCTCCAGCTCGACCTCCGCAAGCTCGTGCAGCTGACGGTCGAGCTTTCGCATCTTCTCCTCGGCATATCGGCGGATCGTGTCGCTGACCTCGTGGTTCTTGCCCTTCACCTGAAGTCGCATGCGCCTCCTCGTGAGCCGGGAGTCTCACCCTAGCGAATGCGAATCGTGCGGGCGAACGTCACGATCTCAACTGTTCGGGCGCCTCCCTTCCGCAGTGCCGACGCGGCCGCATTGGCCGTCGCACCGGTCGTGTAGACGTCGTCGACGAGCACGACGCGAGCGGGTACCCGGCCGTGCGCAAGGAAAGCATCGGCGACGTTACGACGCCGCTCGCGTTGCGTCAGGCCACGCTGGCGAGGAGACCCTCTGGCCCTCGTGAGGAGGGGCCGCACCGGCAGCTCCCAAAGGACAGCAAGCTCGCTCGCCAACCGCTCAGCGGCGTGGTATCCGCGCTTGAGCTTGCGGTCGGGATCGCCCGGGACGAACACGACACACGCCGCGTCCGGCCGTGCCAGCGATTCGCCGACCACCGCCGCCGCCCAGGCAGCGAGGCGGCGCAGACCACGCTCCTTCCAGGCGGCCACCACCGGGCGCAGCCGGCCGTCGTACGCCAACGCCGCCCGGGCGTGCGCGAAGGCGAGCCGCCGACCCGCACACTCCGCACAGCGCCGCACTGGCCAGGCGGTCGGCGCGCCGCAACGCTCGCAGAGCGGCGCCTCGATGCGGCGGAGCGCCACAGTGCAGCTCTCGCACATCTGCGGTCCGGGAAGAGAGCAGAGAAGGCAGCGCTGGGGGAGGAGCAGATCGAGCACGTCACCACCACGCTAGGGAAGCGTGTGTGACGTGTCTGTGTCAGCTCGGTGAATACTCCGTGCGCTCCGGCAAACCACGCCGGCGGCGCATGCGGTTGTCCGCCTCGAGCAGCTGATTCGCGTCGCCGATGTCGTACCACTGGCCCTCGAAGCGGTACGCGTAGACAGGCTTCCGTTTGTACAGCCAGGCGACGTAGTTCCCGGGCTGGTCGGGCGGGTTGCCTTCTTCGAGGTACCGCTCGACCAGCCGCAGGTGGTCTTGCTCGTAGAGGTACGTCGCGGTGGCGCAGAGCGTCGTCGGCGGGCTCTCGGGTTTCTCCACGAAGCCGACGACGCGGTCGTCCTCGTCCACCTCGACGATGCCGTACTTCTTCGCCAGCTCCCGATCGCCGACGTCGAGCACCGCTATGCAGCTTCCAGCGCGTTCGCGCCAGTACGCCTCGTAGTCGGCGAGGGAGTAGTCGAACAGGTTGTCGCCGGCGACCACGAGCAGGTCGTCGTCGAGGCCGACGAAGTGAATGTCCCCGATCGCGCCGAGCCGGTCCTCGTTTGAGGTCGTGCCGTCGTTGTGGATCCGAACGTCCTTGTCCTGCGCCCAGCGTTCGAAGTCCTCCGCAAAGCGCGCGTTGGTGACCAGGTGCACCTCGTCGGCGCTGGTCTCCTCGATCCCGTCGAGGATCCAGTCCACCATCGGCCGCCCGCCCACCGGAAGAAGCTGCTTCGGGATCGAGTCCGTCAGCGGCCGCAAGCGGGTCGCATAGCCCGCGGCGAGGATGAGGGCCTTCATACCAGTGCCGCGAGCGACTGAACGTACGGAGCGCGGTGGACACCATGCTCGGTGACGATTGCCGCGATCAGACCTGCGGGCGTGATGTCGAAGGCCGGGTTCCACGCGGCGAAACGGGCGGTGAGCTCGTCTGCAGCCCGTTCCTCGATCGGGATCTCGGCGCCCGTCGGAGTGGCTAGGTCGACGGTGGACGTCGGTGCGACGACGTGGAGCGGGATGCCATGGTGTGCGGCGAGGACTGAGAGCGAATACGTGCCGATCTTGTTCGCCGTGTCCCCGTTCGCAGCGATCCTGTCCGCACCGGTAACGACACAATCGACATCTCCTGCCGCCATCAGCGAACCGGCAGCGGCGTCGGCGATCACCGCGTGTGGAATCCCTGCGGCCTCGAGCTCCCACGCAGTCAGGCGCGACCCTTGCAGCAGCGGACGCGTTTCGTCGACCCAGACGCGTTCGAGCGACCCCAGCTCCCACGCGGTGCGGAGCGCCCCCACCGCGCTCCCGTAACCGCCCGTCGCAAGTCCGCCGGCATTGCAATGCGTGAGCGCGCGTGTCCCCGGGCCGAACAACTCGGCGGCGTGGGCCGCCATCGCGTGGCAGCGCCCGACCTCCTCGTCGTGCAGGGCGCGGGCACGCGCCGGAGTCGGGTCGTCCCGCATCTGCTCGAGGGCCCAGGCAAGGTTGACCGCGGTCGGACGCGACACGGCGAGGAGCGCCGCAGCTTCGTCGAGATCCTCCCCACGCTCCGCTGCGAGCGCCAGTGCGTACGCGGCGGCAATACCGATCGCCGGTGCACCGCGAATCGCGAGCTCACGAATCGCGTCGACGACGTCGGCGACCGAGCGGCACTCCAGCTCGACCTCTTCGTCCGGTAGCCGCCGCTGGTCGAGGAGGACGACCTTCGGGCCGTCCTCCTCGTACCGAACGATGTCCGCTGGCTCTAGGTTCCTTCGTCCCACGAGGCCAGGTACTTCTCCTGCTCCTCCGTGAGCGTGTCGATCTCGACGCCCATGGTCTCCAGCTTCAGGCGCGCGATCTCCTTGTCGATCTCCTCCGGCACCGGATAGACCTTCCGCTCGAGCTCGGCCGCGTGCTGGATTGCGTACTCGGCGGAGAGCGCTTGATTCGCGAAGGACATGTCCATGACGAGGGCCGGGTGGCCTTCGGCAGCGGACAGATTCACGAGACGGCCGTCGGCGATCAGGTAAATGCGCTGGCCGCCTGCCATCGTGAACTCCTCCACGAACGCGCGTGCCTCACGCGTGTCTGTCGCCAGAGACCGCAAGCCCGGGATGTCGATCTCGACGTTGAAGTGGCCCGTGTTCGCGAGGATGGCGCCGTCTTTCATCGCCTTGATGTGCTCCTTGCGGATGACGGACTTGTCGCCGGTCGCCGTGACGAAGATGTCGCCGATCGGCGCGGCCTTCTCCATCGACAGGACCTCGTAGCCGTCCATACTCGCCTCGAGGGCCCGCATCGGGTCGACCTCCGTGATGATCACGTGCGAGCCCATCCCGCGCGCGCGCGAGGCCACACCGCGACCGACCCAGCCGTAGCCGGCGACGACGAAACGCTTGCCGGCGAGCAACACGTTCGTCGCGCGGATGATTCCGTCGATCGTCGACTGACCCGTTCCGTAGCGGTTGTCGAACAGGTGCTTCGTCTGCGCGTCGTTGACCGCAATGACCGGGAAGCCGAGCGCGCCGTCGCGCTCGAGCGCCTTAAGCCGGATGACGCCCGTGGTCGTCTCCTCCGTGCCCGCGATGATGTCGCCGAGCTGCTCACGCCGAGCGGAATGCAGGACGCCGATCACGTCCGCGCCATCGTCCATCGTCAGCTGCGGCTTGTGGTCGACGGCCGCCTCGATGTGCGCGTAGTACGTGTCGTTGTCCTCGCCCTTGATCGCGAAGACCGCGATGTCGTACTCGTCGACGAGCGCGGCTGCGACGTCGTCCTGCGTCGAGAGCGGGTTGGACGCGCAGAGGACCACGTCTGCGCCGCCGGCCTTCAGCGTGCGGGCGAGGTTCGCGGTCTCAGTCGTCACGTGCAGGCAGGCGGAGATTCGGTAGCCGGCGAGGGGCTGCTCGCGGTCGAAGCGCTCACGGATCGCGGCGAGCACGGGCATCTGGCGGTCGGCCCACTCGATGCGCCGCACGCCTTCGGGCGCGAGTGCGAGGTCCTTTACGTCGTGCCGTTTCGTCGTAGCCATTCAGTCCTCTCGTTTAGGCGGCCAAGAGCCGCTCGTGCTTGCGCTGTTCCCAGTCGAGGGCCGACTGTTGGGTGCCTGACAACCAGGTCTCCACTGCGGCCCGCAGCTCCGGCTCGCGGTCGAGCCTAGCTGCGAAAGCGACGTCGGTGAGCTCCACGTCGTGGCGGCGCCGGAGCTCGCGTAGAGAGCGGAGCTGGTTGACCTCGAGGAGCCCGTACAGCCGGTAGCCGGCCAGGCTCCGCCGAGGGACAACGAGCCCTGCGCCTTCGAGGTACCGCAGCATCCGAGGCGACCAGCCCGTCTGGGCGGCGGCCTCGCCGATCGTCAGTCCTGCCATGGCCGAACCTTAACACACTCGTGTTAAGGTTCGGAGGTTCCCTCCCGCCCGTACCGGTCTTCGAGGCGAACGACGTCGTCGAGCTCCGGCGTGGAGACCTCCAGGATCGTCGTGTCCTCGATCGCCGTGACGCGGTGAACCGTGCCCGGGCGGAAGTGGAACGAGGATCCGGGCCCGATCACCTCCTGCCTCAGCACCGCATCGCCGGCCGAGCCGAGCTCGAGCTTGGCGCGCCCGGACTGTACGAGCCACGACTCGTCCTTCACACGATGGAACTGGAGGCTCAGTGATTCCTCGGCCTTCACGAAGAGGACCTTGCCGACGTAACGGTCGGTCTCTGCCCAGATCAGCTCGTAGCCCCAGGGCTTCTCGACCTTGCGCGGCTCGAAGGCCCAGGCGTCCAGACCCCCGAGATTGGGCGAGTCCACGCTCATTGGAGGCGACTCTATGCCGTTGACCGACGAAACGCAGGACATGTTCGGTGCCAGGCACAAGACCTGTCCGTTGGAGCGTGTCCCTAACGGCAAGGGTCTGACCCCAGCCTTTTAGGTCAGCTGCGACCGCGGGCCAGTGTCGGTCGAAGCTCGGGATGGGCGGCGTAGTGCTCCTCCGCCCGCTGGAGGTCCTTGGGCGTGTTGACCGTGATCCAGAGACCCTCGTGCCGAAAGGCGAAGAGCTTTCCCTCTTCCGCAAGCTCCGGGAACGTCGACTGCTCGTGGTCGCCGCGCTCTGGCATGCGCGCGAGCGCTTCGTCGCCGAGCACGTAGACGCCGGCGTTGACCCAGTGCGGCAGCCGCGGCGCTTCACGAAATCCCGACACGCGGTCGTCGTCGGCAAGGTCGACCACACCAAACTGCGACCTCAGGGGCGCGACGACGATCGTTGCGGCGCCCCCGTGCTCCTCGTGCGCTTCCAGGAAGGCGCGTAGGTCGACGTCGTGCAGCTCGTCGCCGTTGAATGCGTAGATTGGTCCCGTCTCCTCTCGATGCTCTGCTGCGAAGCGCAAGCCTCCCCCACGCCCGAGCGGCTCCGGCTCGGCGACGGCGATGATCTCCGCGCCCAGCCCCGCGAGCTTCGCCTCGAACAGCGCGGCCTGGCCGGCACTGCAGCTGACGATCACGCGCTCGACGCCCGCACGCACGAGCTGGGAGACCTGGTACTCGGCGAGTGGGTGCCCTGCGATCGGGACGAGCGCCTTGGGGTTTCCTCGTGCCGCGTCACCGAGCCGGGTTGCCTGCCCGCCCGCAAGGATGATGGCCTCCATCAGTGCCCCTGCCGGTGATGCTGCCGAGTTTCTGGGTCGCGAGCACCAAGCCAGAGGCCGCACTCGACCGCAGCAAGGCTGGTCTGCCTTGCTAAGGGCGAGGGTGGACTCTGGCGCCGCGTGATCGCGTGCCAGAAGCCGGCGGGCATTGCTGGTAGGGGCACTAGTTTGGGACCCTTGTCTCCGGCTCCGCCGTCTCGGGCAGCGCCTCGAACGGCGAGCTTGGGCGGCCGATGCCCTCGTAGGCAAAACCCGCGGCACGCGTTTTGGCCGGGTCGAGCAGGTTCCGCCCGTCGAGGATCAGCGGCCGCGCCATCGCCTCGTGCACGTCCTGCGACGCCAGCCCGCTCAGCTCGTCCCATTCCGTGACGATCACCGCGGCATCCGCACCGCGGACAGCCTCCAGCACCGAGTTGTAGAGGACGGCGCCCTTCAGCAGGTCGCCCGGCTGCGCGACCGGATCCCATGCACGCACCTCGGCACCCTCGGCGAGCAGGCGCGACGCCAGCACGAGAGAAGGAGCGTCGCGCATGTCGTCGGTACCCGCCTTGAACGCGAGCCCCAACAGCGCGATCTTCTTGTCGCGCAGCTTGCCGAGATGCTTCTGCAGCTTCTGCACGACGCGACGCTTCTGCAGCTCGTTCACCTCGATCACGGCGGACAGCAGGTGGAAGTGGTAGCCGGAGTTCGAGGCGAGCTGTTTGAGCGCGAGCGAGTCTTTCGGAAAACAGTTGTGTGTCACAAGACCGCCCGTCGTGACGAACGTTTGCGGCCCGGGAACCTCGAGCGAATAGACGGCACCGGCGAACGGCCGGCGGATCTTGCCGACGACGCGCACCCAGGCCGTCTCCTCATCGCGCTGGTATCCGGTCGGCGCGATTCTCTTCGCCTGGCGAGCAATCGAGGCTGTGACAACCGGACGATCCTGCTCCGACACGAAGTCCAGGAGTCGTTCGACCTGCTCTGCCCCCGAAATCCGGATCCAGAACGTGTCGCATGTGGATTTCGCCGTACGGCCGACCCGAAGAGACGCGAAGACGCCGAGCCCAGCCAGGAGCCTCAGCACACCGTCGGCGAGCTCGCGGCTGACAGTCCCGTATTCGAGGATGACGCTGGGACCGCCGTTGACGAACGACCACGAGCCGTCGCCGCGCCACATCCCGGCCAGCAGAGCTCGCTTGTACGTGGGTGGAGCGGCCCAGATCGCATCGGGAAGACGTTGCTCGTAGCAGTTGGCGCCTAGCCGGAGGGAACCCAGCCAAAAGCCGGCGAGAATCCGCGAGGACACCGACACGGCTGTGGTAGTCGGAAGATGGCGGACGCTCGCACGAACACGGTGAGCGGCCCAGAACGAGTAGACCTCCTCGACAAGATCGAACTCGTCCCGCGGATGAAACGACCACTGCAGACGGCGACGTTTCCCATCAGCGGAGCAATGGCCCTCCGCGATGTAGAGACCGACTATTCGCCAGAACGTCTCGTCCTCGGTGATCGACGCCGGAACGTAGGTCCCGTTCCGGCAGCTGCCGAGCTGGGCTCTTTCGAGCGAAAGCTCCGTCTGATCCAGCTCATTCAGTCTCAGTGCTCCTGAGCGGAGAATGTCGTGCGAACGAGCGACTGCGCCACGTCGATGGTCGAGGTGGGCCTGAAGCCGCTTCGCGCCGAGAGCTTCCAGCCTGAGCGGTGCCGGACGAACAATGACGTCTTCGCGCTCGAGGCCCGCCGTGTCCAGACCATCGAGAAGGTTCCAAACGCGCGGCCTCATCGTGGCCGGCGTCGACGCGGTAATAGGCAGCCAGTCTTGCTCAGTGAGCTGCTCGGCGAGCTTGATGCCGTCTCGCGTTACCCACGGATGGTCCGGAGTACAGCGAATCCGGCGTCCCATCTTCGTCCGCAGCTCGATGATTTCGCCATCAACTTCGCGGCGCGTCATCGCCGCAACGGCAGCGAAGTCGGCCGACGCGCTTTCTGGATCCCATGCAAGCGCCTCGAGCTCGTCGTGATCCTCGAGCTCCGCGTACAGCCGCTCGAGCTGAACAAGCCGGACCTCTCCGTTGAGACGCACGAGAGCCGTTTCATCTCCTGTCAGGCAGGAGCCGCCATAGCCAATGCCCGCGCGCAGGAAATGTGGGCCGAGGCGATGGTCGAGCCCGACGCCCTTCGCGACCTCGACGACATCCGCGCCGACCGCCTCGCACACGTTCGCGATCTCGTTGATGAACGAGATGCGGGTCATGAGGAACGCGTTCGCTGCGAGCTTGATCATCTCGGCCGACGCGACGTCGGTTCGGAGAACTGGGGACTCGATTCCTTCGTAGAGCGCCTCGACCGCCGCACCGTCCTCGTCCTCGAAAGCCCCGATGACGATCCGGTCCGGATTGAGAAAGTCATGCACCGCGTGCCCTTCGGCCAAGAACTCCGGATTCGACACGTAGCCGACGTTCGTGAGCCCCCGGCCGTCCAGGGCAGCGCGGACCTTCTCACCTGTCCCGACCGGCACGGTCGACTTCATCACGAGAATCTGGCGCCGCGGTTCACTGCGTGGGAGGTCGTCGAGAGCCGACCAGACGAACGACAGATCCGCGTCGCCCGAGTACGTCGGCGGCGTTTGGACGCAGATGAACAATGCATCCGCGTCGGCCAGCTCGTCCGCGTCGATTGTGTACCGGATGCGCTCACGGTTCCGCTCGAGCACCTCCGGAAGATCCGCCTCGTGGAACGGCAGCTGACCGACACGCAGGGCCTCGATCCTCTCGGGCACGACGTCGCGCACGATCACCTCGTGCCCGAGCTCGGCGAAGCAGCCGCCGGTGACGAGGCCGACCCAGCCCGCGCCGAAAACGCCGATCGTCCGCGATTGCTCCATGACCTTGAAGCCTACTTGGGGAGCGGCGCGAGCCCTCGCGCGATCGCGAGCATCGTCTCGTTGGAGAGCTCGTCGAGAATCGTGTTCACGACCCAGTACGTCGCCCCGTCCTTCCGCAGCACCACCATGTGCAAATGCGCCCCGGAGTAGTAGAGCGCGTACTCGCGACCCTTGATCTTGTGGACAAAGCTCGGGCCTGCGAGCGCCGGCGCATCGTTCCAATTCGTCTCCTCGATGCCCCAGTACTCGTTCGAGCCGATTCGGAAGGTCAGCCGCACCGCGCGATGTCCCTTGCTGATGCTGTACACGCGAATCGGCGCATCGAACTCGAGCCTCGAGGAGCTTTCGACGAGGCGCGGCACCTGCAGCCGGAATCGCACTCGCTTATTCGCCTGCAGGAGGAGAGACCGGGTGAGCGCCGCGTTCGGCGTCACCCTCGCCGGCTGCTTCGCAGGCGTCTTGTCGACGGGCGCCGGAGCGATCGTGCCGTGGAAGTTCTGCCCGACGACGACCGTCGCCATCGCGCCGTTCGCGAGCGTCGTGAATGATGCTGGCAACCGCTTGACGGCCGCGTCGCCGAAGAGGTTCGCGAGCTTTGCCGCGGCGGCCTTCGCGCGGCGTTGTGCCGCGTCGTAGTACACGGTGGTGCGGAAGTACTGGAAATTCGGAGCGTTCTGGGTCTTCCCGGTCGGCGGCAGGACGATCTTGTAACCGCGCTGGCCGAGCTCATACGCGGCATTGGCCGCCGACCCGGCTACGCCGTTGCCGTTCAGAACCGTCGTGCTGATGTCGCGCGCCCGCGGCGCGAGCGAGCGCCGCTTGATTCCGAGCGTCACATCGCGCGCCTTCGATGGCGCATTGACATCCGGCTGGACGAAATCGCGTACGGCTGTGGCAACGCTCTCCGGCGACGCCGAGAGCTCGTTGGTGCCGGTCAGGCCTTCGATCTTGGACTGGAAGACATGGCCCCCCGGCAAGCCGTGCGCGAAGTAGAGGTAGTCCTTCAGCGTCTTCGGATCGAGGGCTTGACCTCCGCCACGCCCGACGACGACGTTCTTCTCGACCGCGTTCATGATCTTGAAGACGGTGTTCAGGTCCAGCTGCGACGAGATCTGTTGCTTCAGCGCCTTCAGGAAGAGCTGCTGCCGCGCGTTGCGGTAGAGGTCCGAGTCGAAGTGGCGGAAGCGCACATAGGCGAGGGCGTTGGTGGCGTTGACGCGCTGGTACCCCGGCAGCAGGTTGATCTGCGACACACCAGGGCAGTTCGTGGCGTCACAGAGGTAGCGATGGTCGACGTCGATCCAGACGCCGCCGAGATTGTTCACCAGCTCCGTGAAGCCACGGAAGTTGACGGTGATGAAGTAGTTGATTGGCAGACCCGTGAGGGCACGCACCGTCTCGACGCTTCCCAGTGCTCCGCACTCCGAGAAGGCCGCGTTGATCCGGTCTCGCAGGTCGGGATGGCCGGGACACTTGATCGTCGCGATCAGATCGCGGGGGAA
>Ga0222623_10000251_pt1 | contig 15898 bp, 14 predicted proteins | sample PLMtaG_FD_177336 | JGI IMG/M metagenome (GOLD analysis project Ga0222623, IMG submission 177336) | Groundwater sediment microbial communities from an aquifer in East River, Colorado, USA - PLM2_30_coex | ecosystem: Environmental > Terrestrial > Soil > Riparian zone | place: USA: East River...
CGTCCGGGACGCGGCGTTGCCGACGGCCACGGCTTCGTCGAGGATCCTGCGCAGCCGAGCGTCGGGCGCGAACTTCTCGTCCTTGACGATCCCGATCGCGGCGAACTGACCGGCCAGCTCGGTATCGAGCGCCTCCGCCGGCTCCAACTGCACGAGCGCGTCGAGCATCTCGTAGTGGCCGAAGTCGTTGGGCGGGATCGTGTTGATCGCCAGTCCCGTCCCCTCCACGAACCGGGGGCTCTGCGGAGTGGCCGGCTGGCCGAGCGCGCCCTTCCCGGTCAGGTAGGCGCCGATGCTGCTGCCGAGGCCACCGGCGGCGTAGGGGTAGATCTTCAGCTGCTCCTTGATGCGGGCGACAGTCGGGGCGGGGTCCATGCCCGGGTTCTCGTTGATGAACGCGCGGCCGACAAGGAGCACGTGGTTGGTGCGCGAGTGGCGGACGTAGCAGCCGCCCTCGGGCAGCGGCCCGTCGTAGTCGGGTCCGACCACTAGGTAGGTGCCGCCCTGGCCGCGGTCCGCGCCGGGCAGGCCGAAGTCGCTGACCCAGCGGAACCACATATCGTCAAGGAGCCCCAGTGTGTCGGCTGGGGTCTCCAGCACCAGCGGGCCATGCGACAGGTCCAGGAACGTCCAGAAGTAGACGGTGTCGGCGTTCGCGGTCAGGGCCAGCGTCCGGGAGTCCATCAGCTCGGAGAAGATCAGGACGTCGTTGTCCAGCACCCCGGCCTCCAGGAACCCCTCCCGCAGGGCGTAGGTCGACACCCCCTGGATGGTGTTCATAAACGTCTCGACGCCGTGCAGGTAGTCCAGGTGGTCACGCAGCTTCTCCGCGGTCTCACCCGTTGGGTAGCCGTCGGTGAACTCCAGGTCCCCGATCCCTGCCTCCACTCTCGACGGAGTCGTGATCGCAGCGGGTACAGGCGTCTTTGTCACATCGGCGGGCATCGCGGCCTCGTCCAGTTCGGTCCCCATAGCTGAACCGTAGCTATTGGCGTTGGCTAGGGGCATCACCCAGATTGTGTGAAGCTCGCGCTGCGCCGGACCGAGATCTGGCTTCATGGATCGTTATACCAACTGTCTGATCCCGGCTCGCCCGGTGGCCTGAGACATCTTCGACGTGTGGAGTCCGGGCATCGCTCCCGGCCGGCCACCTCACGCGCTCTCGGCTGCGAGCTTCCCGGAGTCGACAACAAGTTTGAGCGCCGCGTAGTCGCGCTCGTTCTGGTCAGCGTACGTTTCGGCAAATCTCGCCATGGCGCGGTCGAAACCGTCACCGCTGCCGAGGTAGCCTGCGATGGCCGCCGCATCACCGGAGCGGGCGTGTGCCCGGGCTAGCGTCCAGCCGCAGAGGCCGGCGTAGGCGGACATGGTAGAGGGTTTCATGGCTTCCACGACCGCCGATCCCTTGCCATCCCAGAGTTGGCGTATATAGAAGTCCCGGGTAACACCGTCGATCCCATCGGTCCGAATCCAGCCAAGCATGATGTCGCTTGCAGACTGCATGAGCCGTTGACCTTCCACGACCCGCTGTCCATGGTTCGCATATCTGCTCTTCCCCAAGAAGGGCTCCAGTACCGACGCTTGGGCCTCCTTCGCCTGCAGGAACAAGGGGTCGCTGTCGTCGTTGCCCAGCATCAACACAATCCACGCGCGAGTGCCCACGCTGCCCACACCGACCACCTTGCGGGCCGCATGCACGTAGCGGAAGCCTTCCAGCAGGTGGCGATGGTCGCCTGCGAGTGTGCGGCGGTATGAGCGCAGCAGAGTGTGGATTGCTTCGTCGACCTGGTGGTACTGCAGGTCAGGCAGCAGGTCCTCGATCGGAACAATCAGTGGCGGATCGCCGACGAGCTGTGGGCGCCCGTCAACCACCTGCACGAGTTTGTCGAAGGCCTTGATGCTGTCCTTGGACCGGGCTTTGGCCACGTTCTTCTCGAACCGCTTCTTTGCACCCGGCTTCAGATTCGCCATCAGCTGAGTGTCGATCTCGTCGATGTCCAGGCGGGAATACCAGACGTCGAGCTTCTTCGTCTGCGCCAGGTCCAGCATCGCCTCGCGATAGGACCGCGCTGTGGCCATGTTGATCGACTTGCGCTGCTTGGTGTCGAAGCCACGATCGCGTCCAGCGACGGCGAAGCTGGCCACGAGCCTCTTGACGTCCCACTCGAACGGGCCGGGCAACGTCTCGTCGAAGTCATTGACGCTGAAGACCAGCCGCCGGTCCGGGGCGGCGAAGACACCGAAGTTGGACAGATGCGCGTCGCCGCAGAGTTGCACCGAGAGGCCTGTTTGGGGCGCATTCGCCAGGTCGGATGCCATCAAATAGGCAGCGCCGCGATAAAACGTGAACGGCGACACCAACATTCGGCCGTACCGGATCGGGACCAGCTCCGGCACCCGACTTGCGCCCTGCTCCTCGAGGAGGCTAACGGGGTCCGGCCGGACCGACGACGGCTGCCATTCCCCATGCACCGGCAGGGGAGCCAGTTTTCGAGCCGCCTTCCCTCGGGCCGCGCGCTCTGCCATTGTCAGGTGTTCGACCTGACCCGCCTGTCCGGACGCGCGCTCATCTTCGGCTACTGGCACTCCTGTGGAAGGCATGATGCTCCGATCTGTTGTCACCACACCCATGGCACAGCACCTGGGCTTTCCTGCGCATCACCTGATTCAGGTGAATGTCCGCGCAAGGGCGACCCGTACCCGCGGGGGACCGGAATTTCACACGATGAGAGCGATTCAGCGCTCGCTGATTGGGAGTTGGATTGGGCTCAACTGAGTTTCTGGCCAGGCCAGCGACAGGAGAATCAGATGAACAACGCCCTAACGTCGGTCCGCAAGGCCTACGCGCAGGCCCGCCCGTTCGCCGGCACGATACTGCTGGGTGCCGCCGCGCTCACGATTGCGCTGGCCGGGGTCAGGACAATCGCCGACATCATCGGGCCAGTTTTTCTGGCACTGGTTATCACGATCAGCTTGCACCCGATACGTATCTGGCTCGAACAGCACCGATTTCCGGAGTGGGCGGCCTCAGTCGTGCTACTGCTCGCCGCCTACCTGGTGCTGTTTCTCCTCAGCCTCGCCCTCATAGTCTCCATCGCACAGCTGGCCGAGCTACTCCCCCAATACACCGACCAGCTCACGGCGGTGGTGACCAATGCAGGGAACACGCTGAAGAGCCTCGGCGTCCAACAGGAGCAGATCAACGCCGTCGTGAACGCGATCGACCCCGGACAACTCGTCGCGCTAGTGGGTACGGTGTTGTCCAGCACGCTCGCTGTCCTCAGCAATGTCTTCTTCCTGATAGTCCTGCTGTTCTTCATGGCATTCGACACCGATTCCACCCGCCGCAGCCTGGCCTCCCTGGGCGAGCAGATGCCCGACGTTGCGGCCGCCCTCGCCAGCTTCGCGCGCGGTGCCCGCAACTATATGGGCGTCACGACAGGGTTCGGATTCATTGTTGCGGTCCTCGACGGCGTGGCCCTGGCGATTATGGGCGTCCCCGGGGCGTTCGTGTGGGCTGTGCTCGCCTTCGTTACTAACTTCATCCCCAACATCGGCTTCATCATCGGAGTAATCCCGCCGGCCATCATTGCGCTGCTAGACGGCGGCCCAGGACTGATGATCGCCGTCATCATCACGTACAGCGTCATCAACTTTTTGATCCAGTCCGTCATCCAGCCCCGCGTCGTGGGCGATGCTGTCGGACTGACACCCACCTTCACGTTCATGTCACTGGTGTTCTGGGCCTGGCTCATCGGTCCACTCGGCGCGCTGCTCGCCGTACCGCTAACGCTGCTCACCAGGGCACTGCTGATCGAAACCAACCCCCGTTTAGGGTGGGCACTGCCCCTGATCGCGGGCAAAGCCGAGCCGACCGAGAAGCCGGAGCAACCCCAGAAGGAAGCGGCTGGAACGACTTCGAAATGACGCCAAACTATCTTCAGACGCCCGGGCCCCTGACGGCATCGCGCGGGGCAACGAGTAACGATCAACCGCACCTGGCCTGACGGTTGATTGGTGGCGTGCCGGGACGACGCGGCCCGCTGCGGCTACGACGAGCTCAAGACAAACCCGACGACTCGCTGGACCTGTACTTCGGGCCCAAAGCGTGTTGCGCCTCTACAGCCCCACTGCCCCCCGGTTCGACACGGCACGTGGACACTCTCCGACGCCGAGCAGATCTGACACTCATCGGCGAGGCGTCAGTGAGGTGCGAGTACTACTGCAGCGCCGAGACCAGCCGCATCACATTGTCGACGTACCGCTGACCCTTCGGTCGCTGCCGCCACTCGTCAAGATTCAATTCGCGGCACACTGCTCGGTATCCGTCGGCGACTGCTTGCAGGTCGGTAACAAACTGTTCACCGGTCGACATCAGCGTGATTTCGTAGTCCAGCCCGAAGGAGCGGTAGTCCATGTTGCTGGAGCCGATGATGCCGACCATGTCGTCGACGGTGAAGTGCTTGGCATGCAACACCGTCGGCTTGGGATACAGGTAGATCCGCACGCCCGCCTCCAGCAGCACGTCGTAGTAGGAGGCTTGAGCGTGCTGGACCATGAACTGGTCAGCCTGCTCGGATACGAACAATTCGACCGCGACACCACGGTAGGCAGCGGTGGTGATCGCCTCCAACAGCGAGTCATCGGGCACGAAATAGGGGCTGGTCAAGGACAACTTGTGCTGGGCGCGATGCACCAGCCCGGTGAAAAGCCGCAGGTTCGGGATCGTCAAATACCCGGGTCCGGACGGCAGCAGCTGCATCGGGACCGGGTCAACCTCGGGATCAGTCACGAGCTCCAGCTCAGCGCCCAACTTCTCTCCGGTCTCGGTGTACCAGTCCATCGCGAAGACCGCCTCAAGCTCCGTCACGATCTCGCCGGTGATCTTGATATTGAGATCCTTCCAGTGCCGCCCGATCTTGATGTTCGCCGGTTTTAGGTAGCTGGAGTCGATCATGTTTTGCGAGCCCATGAACGCCACCTTGCCGTCCACCACGAGCAGCTTGCGATGATTACGCAGATCGGGCCGACGCCACTTGCCCTTGAACGGCTTGATCGGCATCATTTCGTGCCACTCGATCCCGGCCGCGGTGAGCTTTGCGTTCATCTCCTTAAACCCCGGATACGCCCGAGATGCGATGTCGTCGTAAAGCAACCTGACCTTCACGCCGCGCTTAACCGCATCCGCCAACGCCGTACAGTAAACATCGGTGGTGTCGTCCCACGCCGTAATGAAGAACTCGCTGTAAACCCTCGTTGTCGCTTCATTGACCGCCTCCGCCATTGCCTTGATGGCGGCGTCGGAGTCGCCGAACAATCCATGGCTGACCCCGGTCACACACGGCAGATGACTGAGATGCCGGTTCAGGCGGAACAGACTGTCCACCCCGACCGGGATATCAGCTCCGGGCGGCAGGTCAGGAGTCTCCGCCGTACGTTCGGTGAAGACCTTGTTGGCCTCAGCCTGGACCTTCGCTCGCCGGCCGCGTACGAATGGGCTCCCGATCAACAGGAAGATCACCACGCCGAGAATCGGCGTCACCACAATGAGCAGCAACCATGCAATCGAAGAAGACGGCCGACGATTGCCGGGGATCGTACCCAGCGCCACAATCTTGATCGTCAACTCGACCAGATACAAGATCAAAGGAGCCCAGGCAATCGCGCTCACCGATACCACCTCGCGAATCTTGGTTGTAGCTCGAGTGCTCCTGCGGTTCCTCTGAGTGAGACCACCTAGCGCGCTCCTATGGCCGAAGCGTGCCATGCGCCTGGTTTGCTGGGCATCACCCGAATGATGTGAAAGGGAGCACCATCACGTCAGCAGCTCAGCAAGAGTCGACGTTCGAACCGTCACGATCTTTAGCCACCACCATTCGGCCCCTGCATCCAGTCCGTCGACCAGGTCGCCCTGCTCTCTACCGCACCTGAAGCGGATGATCGTCTCAGCAGAACGCTGGCACTTGGACGCGACAGCACGGCCTGGAGTTTTGTTGGGTGTGGCGGCAACCATCATCGTCGTAGGTCCAGGCGAGGCTGCGTCACGGCAAGTGCTGATCCCGGACCCCGCTCACGAAGTTGCGAAAGGGGCGTCCGTCGAGGGCTCATCCATCTTTCCTGTCCTCGGGCAGCAGGGCGTTAGCTTCCCGGGCAGGTCTGAGTCAGCGTCGAGGAGAGCGCCTGCGTCGCTGTCTTGACTTGCTTCATCGCCGTGGCGATAGCGGGCGCCTTCTGTTTGAGATTGTCGGCGTTTGTGCCGCTTGCTGCCGTTTGCAACTCGGCGAACGCGGTTTTCACCTGCTGCACGCTGGGCTGGAGGGCGGGCGAGGCCGAGGCCTGCGCTTTGTCGAGGTTGGTTTTGACGTCGGCGATCGCGCTGGTCAGCGCCGTGAGGCCGTCCTCGGCAGGCTTCACATTTGTAAGTGCCTGGAGCGACGACTTAAGCGCCGCGACGTCCGCACAAGCCGGCGTCGGCTCCGCGGACGTTTGCGCGGCACTCGTCGGTGCAGCGCTCGCCTCGGGTGGGCTGGTCTGGGTCGGCGCGGAGCTTGTGCCGCAACTCGTCAGTAGGCAAAGCAGGGCCACGGCCGCAACCGCAGCGGATGCGGATCGACTGGCACGGTGGAGTCGCATCGGGGTGTTCTCCTCAGAGGCGGCCGGACCTAGCAAACTACCCCCACATGCAGCAGATCGTCATTGATCAACCGATTGCGGGCGTCCGCCAGGGTCCGGTTGACGGATGGGGCGGACTGCGCGCCGAGCGCAGTTGGACGGCTCCCGCGGCAGGTTTACTCCTCGCTTTGCGCATCGAGGTCTGCGACCTCGATCGCGACGTCGAGGGCATCGACGATCTTGCCTGTCGCGGACGCGACTCGGGCTGTGCCGACGATCGGTGCGATCGCGGCAAGCACACCGCGGACCTGCTCGGCGTCGATTCCGACCTCGCGTGCCGCTTCGAGGTTCAGCAGATACGACACCGCCGGCGCATCGACCGCGGCAAGCGCTGCGATGCGAACGAGTGCCAGCGTTTCTACATCAAGACTCGACGCGGCAAGGGACTCCGCGGTCATGCTCTTGAGCAGATCGAGGACCGGGGCCTCAGTGGTCTGTTCGGTCATGGTTTCTTCCTTTCGTTGAACGTTGTTATGACGAGCAGGCAGACGCCGGGTGGTACTAAACCGCGACCTCGATTTGGCTCGGTCGCTACGACCCGTCCCGCTCTTCTTGTTCTGATTCCACTCGGAGAAGGAAGCCGGCGCATCATCTAGATGATGTGAAAAGGGCGTGAGTCCGCACCGTTGTCTGTGGATCACCGTGGCCTTTTCGACATCTGAGATGTTGGTAGAACCTGACCATCTCGCACAGGAGTCGCGGACCTACATCGACTGGATGTGCTTTGCCCTGCTCCCGAGGGTGAGATTGTGGCGCCGTCCTCGCCGAGGACTAGATCGGCGCCGAGTGAAGTTGTCGGAACGCTAACGGCCGTCGGGCGTTTGCGGTCCGTTGCTGGTTTTCTGGCGACCCACCTCGATTGCTCCGACGAAAATGCGGATCCCGAGGCCCAGCACGATCAAGTCAAGAATCATCTGGGCCATAACTAGGATGCGGGCTGCTTCGCTGGCTGGAGAGATGTCCCCAAAGCCGACCGTGGCAAAGATGGTGACGGTGAAATACAGCGAATCGGTACGGGTGAGCGTCTCGACGGTGAAGTTGCTGGGATCTTCCTGAGCCACGAGGAAGTACGCGGCCGCGAAGAGCAGCAGGAACAGTGGCGCAGTAGCAGCGAGCGCTTCGACCGCCTTCAAGGCTGGATATCGCGATCTGATGACTGCTCTCACCTGAATGGCCGCGACGACTGCCAACGCGAGCAGTCCAATCGCGAGGGCAAGCCACAGCGGGACGGAGGAAAGACGGTCAAGCGGTGCGAGGTAGTACCCGGCGCCGAGAATCACGGTGATGGCTAAGGCCCGCAGCAGTCCGACGGCCAAGCGCCGCCGACGCTCCGCCGCAGATAGCACTGGGACGGGTGCCGTCGTCACGTTGTGCGCCGATGCATCTGGGTCTGCATGATCAATTGGCCCATCCCGACCGCAGGTTTGAAGATCATCGCCAGCACAGCGGCGAACGTCAGTGGAAGCACGATCTCGCTCACCGCACCCAGCGCAAGGACAAGGATGATCGTCGCCGCCACAGCCCCAACAAAGCACCAGGCCCAGACGCCAAGTTTGGGAACCCAGCTCAGATCCGCCGGTCCGCCTCGCGGCCCCGCAGAGCGCGCGGCTCTCAAGTCGCGGTGAGGACTTCCGGCTGACCGGTCAGCCACGGTGGTTGGTCCAGTGGATTCGGTCTCGACCTTCTGCTCGGTCCCCAGACGATCTACCATCGTCGAGCCTCTCTCGAAAGACCCGCGCGACGACCGCCACGTCCCAGGCCCTCATTCGATTGATCCAATCCCAGAAGACGAAACCGGCGCATCCCACAGATTGAGTGAAACTGCGGTGGGCGTGGGCCTCGCTCGGCCCATTAACGGCTGCGGATCCGGGCGACGGTCAATAGCTGCGATGCCTGGGTGGTCATCGCTCGTCGCTGACAGAGCTGATTGTTAGTTCCTCACTGATGCACGAATCTCCGCCGCGCGATTCAGCTCGTTGGCCATCAAGACCCCGTAGGTGAACGCGCTCCCGGCCCTAATGTCCTCATCAGCACTCGTCGTGCCGAGGAACGTGGCGGCGACAACGGCATCTTGATGCTCGCCAAGGAGGGTCTGCATCGCCTGGGCATCCCGCGCGATGGATTTCATCTGACTGGCGGCCGGTTCGACGAGTTCAGCGGCGTACCGCGCCCGTTTGAACGCCTTGCGGGCCCGATGCAGTTGCTCGATGTCGTCGTCGGCCTTCCCTAGTCGTTTGTCCGCTTTTCGCTGTGCCTTTTCCACATACTCGACGGCCGCAGAGTTCTTCTGACCAGCTGCCTCGGTGAGCGGAGGCGCAGCCCGCCAACCGCGCAACAACTGCATGAGGTGCTTGTAGCGCCGGGTACGCATCGCCCTGTCCAACCGGCGTACGGCGTCCTCCCGTTCCGCATCGAGAGTCTTCGTGATCTCGGCTTCGACCGGCCCGCGCACCTGTTCCGGCGGCAGCTCGGCGATCTGCTTGGTGAGTCGGCTGCTGAGAATGTCCCGGTCGCGCACCTGGCCGAGCAGGTCGGCGTACCACTTCAACTCGTTGTCCAGCTCCTCGGCCGGTGCGGCATCGACGACATCGTCAAAGATCCGCAGCGTGCTGCGCAGCCGACGCGCCGCCACCCGTGTCTTGTGCACCGCCGGCGTACCGGTACGCATTCCGACATCGTTGCTGGCGAGCACATCGCACTGCGCTGTCAGGTACGCGGCCACCAACTCACCGACCGTGCCCGGCTCAACCGTGGATGCCCCACCATCCCCCGAAGTCGGGGTCAGGGCACGATGCAGTTTGGTCCTGCTGGTACTCGGGGATGCCCCGGCATCCTCAAGCAGCTTCCGGGCCCGTTTCAGATCCTTCTTCTTGCCGGCAGGCCCCAGCTCGACCTCCACCTCACGCCATGAGTGCAGCATCGACTCCCCATCGGGCGGACCGGATTGCACCTGGTCATCGGCTATCTCCAACACCAACTCACCGTCGGCATTGAGCAGCCGGTATGCCGTTCGGGTCGTCATGATCGCCGAGACCGAGTCCAGGCTCTCGCCCGCCAGCAGGCCCTCCACGCCTTTCGCCAAGGCAGAAGGCAGCGTCTTCGCCCGCGAACCACTCTGCAGCTCGGTCCGTGCGGTCCCATTGGGCACTTTCAACTGCCAGCCGGTTTCTGAGCCCCCGACCCGACGGCGCAGCGTGATGCCAAACACCCGCAGACCAGCGCCTGGTGTATCGAAATAGGTGTTGTCGAGCTCGCGCACCTGCTGATCAAGACGGCCGAGATCCGGCACGAGATCCGTGAGCTGCGGCATTACCCAGTCCGAGTCGACCTCGAACTTGTCCTCCTGCTCCTTGATCATTCGCACCCGGACCGACCTCCTCGTTGCAAAACTTGATCGGGATCGGCTGGAGCAGGCGATGGCCGAGTTGGAGGAGACATCCGCCTGCAGTTTGGTACCGCCCTATGCCAACAACCCCATCTGCACCTCTTCCTGCCGACAAATCGGTTGCGGGGCTTCGGGCCGGAGCTACGCCGCGTCCTGCCGAGTTGCCTGCGGCTGTGTCACCGGCCGCCAGGAAGCAAGAGCCCAAATGACAAGAATGTCGATGGCGATGAGCAAGAGTGCCCACCATGGCGCTTGGGGCAGCCAGAAGAAGTTGAGAAGCGCCGAGATCCCCGCGAGCACCATGCCAACAACCCGGGCCCAAGTCTGGCCCCGCAGGACGAAGATGCCGGTCACCGCCAACCCCACGCCGATCAGGAGGTGTATCCAACCCCACGCGGTCAGGTCGAAGGCGTAGATGTAGTTCGGCAAAACGACGATGTACTGGTCATGAACGATTGCCGCAAGTGCCTGGATCGCCTGGAATCCGCCGCCGATGATCAACATCACACCGGCGAAAACGGCGACGCCGTGAGCAAAAGGGCTCCCACTAGTTTGGGTCTGCGCCATCGCGGGCCTGCCTTCCGATTCGTCGAGCTGTCAATGTTCCGCAGTGGCATGCTATGCACCAAGTTTCCGACGACGGATCACGCGGAATGTGTGAATTGGCTGCCACACGCTCGTTATGGCACACTTCCAGGCTCGCGCGGCGACGTTGCGGGCGCATGCATCCAGGGGTCAATAACCGGCCTACGCACTCGTCGCGCCACTGTCGATATCAACCGTCCGAGCAGGGTGCCCACGGCCGCCCCCCACAAGTACGCACCCGGGTAGTGCAGGCCCGTATACAACTCATCGCTGTGCCGCTGGAATCAGAGTTCAAGCGCGGAAGACAGCGGTTTCGTCACCATTTGAGTTCGATCTCGAGCTCACGCTCGTCGTCCTCGAACTCAATCTCGAGCTTGAAGTCGACCTCGTCGGGCACGTGTACCTTGAAGGTCACGCCGCCGCGGTCGAACTCGACCTCGTTGTGCCTGGCGAGCTCGTCGGCGAGCGCGTGCAGGCGGGCGGCGGCGTCCTCGCGGCTCAGCCGCTCCTTCTCGGTGATCTCCATTTTGTTGTTCATTCTGGCCTCTCCGATATTGAGCTTGCGGGTTTCTGTTGGTGGCCGAAGGCGATATGTGCCAACTCGACAATGCTGGCCCACATACCTTCGGGAGCTATGGCCGATGGCGAGGCGCCTGGGTGCTTGCGGGCGATGTGTACCCAGAGGACTCCGGGCCGAATGCGAAAGTGCAGGGGCGCATCCAAGACGAGCGCCTCGCCGTCGATGCCGGCGGGCACGGGCTGGTCCGCATCGACCTCGAAGGTAGGGGCGGACCATGCGCGCAACGGGCGCTGCGAACTGCCGTTCTGGCCGCGCCCGGAGGGCGCACCAACCACAATGATCCCGAGCAGGCCATCGTCGATGCGCGGGCGTGTGCCGGAGCCGACCGCGTGGCCGAGCCGGTATTGGTTGTTGGAGACCAGCACCACAGCGCCGGCGTGATGTTCGTGTCCGCCCGGCCCGGTCCAGCGCATATCGATGTCGCTGCCGCCGGGGCCCATCACGTCAGGCACGGTGTCCAGCACGGTGCGGATCTTGGCGTCGCGGTAGCCGGCGCGCTGGACCGCCTCGGCGTAGAGGCCGAGCGCGACGTTGTTGACGAATACGCGACCGTTGACCTCGGCGAGGTCCACCCGGCGCTCACCGCCATCAACGAACGCATCGAGCGCACCGACGACGTCGTCGCGGTCAACGCCGAGATCGAGCGCGAAGTGGTTGCGGGTGCCGGCGGGCACGCAGGCGTAGGGCAGCCCGCGCTCGGCGGCGACCTTGGCAACGATCGCCTGCGAGCCGTCCCCGCCAGCCATCGCGAGCCCGTCCGCGCCTCGCTCGACCGCGCCGCGTACGAGCACCTCAAGGTCATCGCCGGGCTTCAGCTCGATCGGCTCGATCCCACGTTCCCGAGCCTCATTGGCGAGCTGGAAGCGTTCCGCCTTCCCGCCACCGGAGCGCGGATTGAAGAAAAGCACCGGTTGTCGCGGCGCCGTGGCGCTCGGCAGATCCACGTGGATGGTAAAGGCGGCACTCGCTGCTGCCAGTGACACGAGGAGGCCTGCCACGATCAACAGATCGACAAACCGCGCGCCGCCCACAACAATCAAGGCGACTGCGCCGACGAGCGCGATGCCAGCGACGATCACCCCTATTACGCGCGCAATGCCCCGCCGGCGCAAGCCGTACCAGGCGGAGGCGCTGGCGATCAGCACACAGCCCAACAGAGCCAGGCCACGCGGGAACTGGTTTATCGCAACCGCGATGGCGAGCGCGAGCGTGGCCGCTGCCACCACTAGCGCGAAGATCGCCGTCAGTCGTCTCATAGCATTCGGCCTCCGTGAGCAGCGATGTCAATTACGCGGCGATTGCCCGCACCGACCCCCCGTGCCGTCCGGCGCGATGAACTGCCCCCCATCCGCTTCTCCTCCAGCTGATCCCGATTGACCGAAACGATAGGGATAGCCAGCCCCCCGGTCATCACGCTCATTGGGTGAGGTGCGCGGGTCCCGGGATCGGCTACCGGCTCCGAGATCATCGATTGTTGTTGCATCCGCCGAAGCCGGCGCACTGCCGTGCGCATCGTAGATGTTGACGCGGTTGGCTTTTCACCTGATCTGCGTGATGCGTGTGGTGTCTGCTCGGATGCTGAATGGATTGAGCACGCGGTTCAGTCAGATCGCCGCTGATCAGCGTCCCGATGGTCTCGTCGAACCAACTGGCGTGGAAGGGACAGGTTTGTCTTGGACTACAGGGAAGTGCTTCGCCGTATGACCGTCAATGACGCACGCGTTGCCGAAGACTGCCTCGGCGCCGACAGCCTCGATCCCCCTGGGTTGGATGCGAAGACGCTGGAGCTGGTACGGCTCGCCGCGTTGGTCGCGGTCGGTGGTGCTGTGCCCTCCTACGGAGCCCAGGCCGATGCCGCGGTAAATGCGGGCGCGACGGCCGCGGAGATTGTCGACGTGCTGGTTGGCGTGGTTCCTATCGTCGGGCTGCCCTGCGCCGTCGCGGCGGCCCCGAAGCTGGCGCTGGCGCTGGGGTATGACACCGACGATGAGTGAGAACACCGGTTCGGGTGGACGATCCTCGGCTAGCCGCCGAGCAGACCAACAGCCGTCGCATGCTGCACAGCGTCCCTGCGTGAAGAGACGCCTAGTTTTCGATAGATCGAGGCCACCTCGGTGCTGACGGTGTTGCGGGAGATGAACAGCCGCACCCCAATCTCGCCAAAAGTGAGGTGCGTCTGCAGGTACGGGATCAACCGGAGCTCTGCTGGGGATAAGGGCGACTCACCAGCCGATCCCCGCTGTGCGCTCGATGTGACGATCCGGCGAAACTCCGCGACCTCGTCGACCAGAACACCAAGAGCTGGCCGCTGAAGCAAGACGTCATCGATCTCACGGAGCAGATGTCGGGCGGTGGCATGATCACCCCGGGCCCAGTACACCTTCGCAAGTTGCAGGCGTACGCGAACGGCGATGAAGGGCAGCACAAACGTGCATGATGGACGGGCGCGCATGGCCTGGGTGAGCCGCCGGTCGGACTCCTTCAGGTCGCCGCGGTGCACAGCGAGCCGGGCCGCGGCAGCGAACGCGAGCACGCAAAGGGCGTAATCGTGCATCCGATGCTCATCGACCGTGGCGAGTGCCACTTCCAGGTGCCCGGCAGCCTCAACCCATTCCCCACGATCCATCGCCAACACAGCGAGCTCGGACTCGCTGACCACGATCGTATCGGTGTTGCCCAGTGTGGCCCCCGAGGTGGACGCCTCTGCGAACAAGGCGCGTGCCTGGTCGAGATCGCCGGTGAGCAGATCCACCAGGCCGCACAAGCAGAGCGCCTGGTCGCGCCACGGACTCCATGCCGGCTCCTGGGTGACCGCGAGGCTTGCGTCGGCCATTGCCTGCTCCACACCAGCGGGACACATGATGGCCCGCAGCATCGCCCGTGCAGAGGCGAACGACGCCGTGCCATCTGCGGGTATTCCATCAAACGAAGCGGTGTCGATGATCGCCGCCCACCGTTGCGCTTCGGCGGTCTGCGCTGTCAAGGCCGTGACCCAGCCGGCTAGCACGGCGAGCGGGGGATATTGCTCGATAGCGGTATCGCCGAGGGCCGAAAGCCAACGTTGCACAGTCGATATCTGGCCGGCACTATAAGTCGGCAAAGCCATCTTCGTCACCAATTCGACGCATTGTTCCCGCTCGGTCGTCTTCAACAAGTGCTCGATGGCCATCGCCGGAGATCCATTGGACTCGTACCAGTCGGCGGCTCGCCCGTGCAGTGTCATGATGATCTCGGGCTCGACTCGACGAAGCTCACCCAGCAAGAACTCTTGGAACATTGCGTGGTAGCGATACCACTCGCGCCGACGATCAAGCGGGATTAAAAACAAGTTTGTTGCCTCAAGGCCGCGCAACCGCTCCTGCCCGCCTGTTTCTTCGAGGACGGCATCACACAGCGTTGCAGAGAGTTGATCAAGAACTGCCGTCCGCCGCAGGAACCGTTGGAGGTCCTCGGGCAGCTTCATCAACGACTCGCGGTACAAGTAGTCGGCCACGTACCGATCGTCACCAAAGACCATCGGTGCCTCGCCGTGGCTGTCGTGGGCAATCAACGCAGCGAGGTAAACGCCGACCGGCCACCCTTCGGTTTGGGCGGTCACGGCGGCTGCCAGCTCAGGGGTGAGGCTAACGTGTGCCGCGGCGAAGATCTGCTCGGCGCCCGCCGCGTCGAGGGCCAGATCGCTCCCCAGGAACTCAACCAGCTCTCCCGAAGCGCGCAGCCGCGGCAGGTGGGGCTGCTCGGAACGACTCGCCACGACCAGTTGAGAGCCTCGCGGGATCCCCGAGATCACCACACTCAATACGTCGTGACAAGCTGGCGACTCCAGCTCGTGGAGGTCATCCAGCATGAGCACGAAGGGCACTGGGCTTGTCCGGAATGCCGACGCAAGAAGTGGCGCAGCGCGGCCCAACGCCGACACGCCGAGTCCGCTCATGTCCGCGATCAGGTCGGCGCTACCCGGCCAGACCCGAGCGTACGCCGATGCCAACAAGATCAGCAGGACCGCAGGATCATCGTCGAACCGGTCCAAAGACACCCACGCCACCCGACGATCTTCTGCGCGGGCCCACTCAGCCAGCAAGGTCGACTTGCCGTAACCCGCAGGCGCAGTGACCGCGACTACGCGGCAATCGCTCGCGCGACCCGTCTCGATGAGTTTGCCGCGACTCACCGAACCTCGGCGAAGTTGCGGAACCGAAAGCTTGGCATCCAGCAACGACTGCTCGAGCGCAGCAACCGTGGGCGTCTCGGCCTGGCGAGGATCCACGGTCACAATCGAATCCTAGGGATTCGACAGTGTGACGCTCAACCATGAATGCAGATCTGGACGCGAGGGCCTCCCGGCGTTGCCACTCGAGTGCGATAGCGGCTAGCCGTACGGGGATTGCTTTGTGCAGGGGCCATGGCTGCAGCCATGCTCGCCGTCTACGACGTCCTGCCGCTCCACCGTCGGCCTACTGCATACCCCGATGATCGGCCGCGTGGTGCATCTCCTCCCCGAGCAGGCCCTTGAGAGAGCCGTTGATGTCAATTGAACCCGTGACGTCCCCGCCATCGCCGACCATCTTGTAGGCAAGGAGTTCGGGCCCCGCGGCCGCGGCGCGCCAACAGGTCCCGGACCGCTCTCAAAAACAAGATCATCAGCGAGTACGACTTATCGTTCCCTACCCGACTTA
>Ga0222623_10000252_pt1 | contig 15886 bp, 17 predicted proteins | sample PLMtaG_FD_177336 | JGI IMG/M metagenome (GOLD analysis project Ga0222623, IMG submission 177336) | Groundwater sediment microbial communities from an aquifer in East River, Colorado, USA - PLM2_30_coex | ecosystem: Environmental > Terrestrial > Soil > Riparian zone | place: USA: East River...
ACCTGTGTCTAATCCGTCCAAAGGGCGACGCGCTTGCGCTGGAGACGATGTTCGTCGCCGAAGACGTCCACTCGCAAGCCGAGATTGAGGAGGCGGTGGGCGAGAGCAAGGTCAAGGCACCCGAGCTCGACCTCGCGCGGCAGGTGATCGACAGCCTCGTGGGTGAGTTCGACCCGAAGGAGTTGACGAGCGAGTACCGCCAGAACCTCCGCCAGATGCTCGAGGCGAAGCTCGACGGCCAGGAGGTGGCGCGGCCCGAGCCGGTGCCTGAGACTCCTGTTGTCGACCTCATGGAGGCGCTCAAGCGGAGCGTCGAGGAAGTCAAGGACAAGCCCCAAAAGGCGAGAGCCGCCTCGAAGGGCGGCTCTCGAAAACGCGTAGCAGCTCGAAAGAGCGCGTAGTACCTCTAGGAGGCGAGGGCCTCCGGCGGACGCGCGCCCAACGCCTGGAGCTGTGCCTGGAAGAGGGTCTTGTCGATCTTGCCCTGGTAGATCGGGACGCCCTCCTGCATGCAGACCCGGATCACCTCCATCTGATCGATCCCCATCTCCTTCGATAGCTCCTCCGGCGTCAGGTGATTCGGCATCCCGTTCCTCCTTTTAGACCACGAAAAAACCCGACGGCTCGCGGGCACGGTCGGGCTCGGGTGCTGGCTCGTATTTCACGCGGGGCTCAGACACCCCGCGCCTCCGGAACAATCATCATCCCGAACTCTAATGGGGTCCGAAGACGTCCGCAACGGAATGCTGTCCGGGTTCGACGAGCGCTTCGCCGACCTGAAGGACGTCCGGCTTCGCTACTACGTGGGAGGCCAAGGGCCGGCGCTCATTTTGATCCATGGGCTCAGCGGGGCGGCCTCGAACTGGGTCGCCGTCGCGCCGAAGCTCGCGCAGCGCTTCCGCGTGCTCGTGCCCGACCTGCCCGGACACGGCGGGTCGTCTCCCTTGCCGGCAGCGGTGAGCCTCGATCCGTACGCCGCGCGCGTCGCCGAGCTCGCCGAAATGGAGAGCCTGCTTCCGGCGACGGTCGTGGGCCACTCGTTCGGCGGCCTCGTCGCCCTCCGGCTTGCGCTCCGCCGCCCTGATGACGTCTCGGCTCTTGCCCTCGTCGCCGCGGCTGGGATCTCCACAGCAACACGGCGCGTCCAGCGCCTGCTGGCGATCAGCTCGTTCGTGCGCCCGGGTCGGGTCTATTCACGCTTCAGCGCGCATGTCGCGCGCAGCGTGCCTCTCAAGTACCTCGTGTTCGGCTACTGGGGAGCTTCCGACCCCGCCGCGCTGACGCCCGCGGTCGTCGAGGGCTTGCTCGCCGGGCCGGGCCTCCACACCGACACCTTGACGGCGGCGCGCGTCCTCGTTCAAGACGATCCGCGGCTCGACCTCGAGCACGTGCAGTGCCCGACGCTCGTCCTTTGGGGCGCCCGCGACCACCAGGTGCCTCTCGAGGACGGATTCGAGTACGCGCGCCGCTTGAGAGCAGAGCTGCGCGTCGTTGCCGACTGCGGCCACCTGGTCATCGGTGAGCGCCCCGAGGTTTGCGTCGCCGCTCTCGAGGAGTTTCTCGCCGGCGTTTCGGCCTGAGCTCGGTCAGACCGGGTTCGGTAGATCCAAGAACTCCCACTCCAGGCCGAAGCGCTCGGCCAGTTTCGCGGCGAGGGCCTGAATTCCGATCGTCTCCGTCGCGTAGTGGCCACCGGCGACGAAATGGACACCGAGCTCCCGGGCGGTGTGCAGAGTTGGCTCCATGGCCTCCCCGGTCAAGAAGAGGTCGTAGCCCTCGTGCGCAGCGGCGGCGAGGTAACGGCCTGCCGAGCCGGTGACGACTGCGGCTCGCTCGATCCGTTCGGGGCCGTGGGCGAACACGAGCGGCTCTCTGTGCAGCGCGTCACGCACGCGAGCTGAGAACTCCTCGATGTCTGTCGGTTCGTCGAGTGGCCCGCCGAATCCGAGCTCGAGGAAGCGATCTCTCGGTTCGATGCCGAGCTTCCGCGCGAGCAGCGCGTTGTTCCCGATCTCCGGATGCGCGTCGAGCGCGAGGTGATACGCCGCGAGCGTGATCCCGTTGTCGAGCAGTGCCTTGAGGCGACGAGCGAGGGCATCGTCGATCACCCGCGGGTCGCTGTCCCAGATCAGGCCATGGTGGACGAGGAGCAGCTGCGCTCTCGCCTTGGCGGACCGCTCGAACAGCGCGAGAGATGCCGACACACCGCACGCGATCCGATCGACCTCCTGGGCGCCGGCGACCTGCATACCCATCGGCCCGTAGTCCGGATAGGCCTCGAGCTCGAGGAGCTCGTCCGCGAAGGCGAGGATCTCGTCCCGGTCGGCCATCGGCCGAGTGTACGGAGCTTCGGTCGATTGGGAGGGTCCAGGCCTACGAGGCTGCTGTGGCTTCGAATGGGACGTCCTCGGGCGAGGTCTCCTTTCCGGGGGGCGGCGACAAGAACTGCACCCTGTTCGCCACCACTTCGACCGCGCTTCGCTTGTTGCCCTCGGCGTCTTCCCAGGAGCTGCTTCGCAGCCTCCCGTCCACTGCGACCCGCTTGCCTTTCGTCAGGTACCTCGCGCAGGTCTCGGCCTGCTTGTTCCACGTCGAGACCCGGACGAAGTCCGCCTCGTCCTTGCCCGGGCGATTCACGGCAAGCAGGAAGTTCGCAACCTGCCGGTCCTCGCCGACGTCCTTGAGCTCGACCTCGGTGGCGAGATTTCCGATCAGCGTGACGACGTTCACGCGTCCCTCCCTCTGTTGACTGAGGAGGCAACGCTAGCGGAGGAAATGTGACGGCACGGTGTCGGATTCGTGCCGCTTTCAATCGGGGTGCCCAGATTTGAACTGGGGACCTCTCCGACCCGAACGGAGCGCGCTACCAGGCTGCGCCACACCCCGAGAGCCGTGACAGGTTAGCTCAGAATTGCCTCGGTATCCTGAGGGCGTGAGTGATCGAATTCGGGTCGCCTGCGTCCAGATCACGAGCGGGCGAGAGAAGGCGTTGAACCTCGAGAAGGCGGAGAAGCTCGTCGCCCAGGCCGCCGCCACGGGAGCCGACATCGTCGCCCTGCCCGAGAAGTGGAACGCGATCGGCCCGCCCGATGTCCTCCACGACACCGCCGAGACCATCGAGGGAGGCGAGTCCATCGAAGCGATGCGCGGCTGGGCGAAAACGCACGGGGTCACGCTCGTCGGCGGCTCGATCACCGAGCGGCGCGAGGGCCGCGAGAAGCTCTCGAACACAAGCCTCGTGTTCGATCCCGAGGGCGAGCTCGTCGCCACCTACCGCAAGATCCACCTCTTCGACGTCGAGGTCGGCGGGCTGACGTACCGCGAGTCCGAGGCCGAGGAGCACGGCGACGAGCCCGTGGTCGCCGAGGTCGAGGGCTGGCCCGTCGGCCTGACGATCTGCTTCGACGTCCGCTTTCCGGAGCTCTACCGCGTCCTGGCCCTCGAAGGCGCGCTCCTCGCGATGGTCCCAGCGCACTTCACGCTCTACACGGGCAAGGACCACTGGCACCTGCTGCTGCGCGCTCGTGCCGTCGAGAACGGCTTCTACGTGGCAGCGCCGGCGCAAGTGGGAGAGACGGGGATCGGCCGCCCGAGCTACGGGCGCTCCCTGATCGCCGACCCTTGGGGAACCGTGCTCGCCCAGGCGCACGACGAGGAGACCGTCATCTCCGCCGAGCTCGATCGTGCCTGGCTCGAGGAGGTGCGACGCCGGATCCCCTCGCTCTCGGCGCGCCGCCCGGAGGCATACCGCTGGCCCACGCCAGCGTGACGCTTCGCGCGGTCCTCTTCGACGTCGACTTCACGCTCGTCAAGCCCGGGCCGGACCTCGGGCCCGAGGGCTACCAGCTCCTCGGGCGCCGCTTTGGGCTCGAGCTCGACCCTTCCCGGCATGCAGCGGCCCGTGCCGCAGCCGTCGAAGCGGTCGAGCGGCACCCCGAGCTCGACCACGACGAGGAGGTATGGGTGCTCTTCACTGAGCGCATCATCCGCGGGATGGGCGGCGATTCCGATCGCGCCTACGAGTGCGCCGTCGAGATGACGCGCGCCTGGGAGCATGCGCACAACTTCGACCTCTTCGAGGACACGCTGCCCGTCCTCGAGGAGCTGCGGCGCTACGGCCTCAAGCTCGCCCTCGTCTCGAACACGGGCCGTGACCTTGCCGCGTTCGTCGCGCACCACGGGCTCGACGTCGACGCCGCGGTCAGCTCCGGCATGCACGGGAAGACCAAGCCGCATCCGACGATCTTCCAGGCAGCCCTCGAGCAACTCGGCGTCAGGGCCGAGGAGGCGGCGATGGTCGGCGATTCGCCCGAGGACGACGTCGCAGGCGCAAGGGCGCTCGGGATGCGCGGGTTCCTCGTCGACCGCGACGGCAGGTACCCCGAAATCGAGGAGCGGTTGCCCGACTTGCGTGCGCTGCCTGCGGCGCTCGGCCTCAGCGGCAGGTCGGCTCGGTCAGAAGACTGAGGCCGAAGCCCCAGACCTGCTCGTCGACGACGTAGAACGTCGTCCGCGTCTTGCCTCTGCGGAGCGTAAAGCCGGAATACGTGCCGCAGTTGACCCGCAGCAGGGGCCCGTAGATGCCTGCGATTCGCGCTGCCGGGTCGCCGACGCCTAGGCCGCGGTCGGTGCGCCAATCCGCCGGGCTCCAGACCGTGAACAACGCAACCGCGCGCCCTCGCCGGAACGAGACTCCGGCGCCCTGAGGCTCGAACGGGCGGAAGTTGAAATACCAGGTCCGCACACGGCAGTCACGGCATAGGCCATGGCGCGATCCCCAGGCGGCGCGAACCTGAGCCCCGGTCGCTCCGAGCGTGAGCCCGCCGAGGCTCTCCCCGGAGACGACCAAGCCCACCCGAGGCGGCGCGGCCGTGGCGACGCTCGGAATGGCGAGAAGAACGATCGAAGCGAGCGTCCCTACCCGCATCGCGACACCGTACAAGCAAGAGGGACAGCCCCTCGGCAGGGAGCTGCCGTCCGTCGGGACGGACCTGCCCAGGGCCAGGCCCTCGGCGGGTCCTGTTCGGCCCTGGCTAGGGCCAGGCCCTCGGCGGGTCCTGTTCGGCCCTGGCTAGGGCCAGGCCTGGACGAGTCGCGAGCGGCCCTGGCTAGGGCCAGGCTCTGGACATGGCTCTCAAATGTGCCAGCAGTGTGTCGATTGCGTCGTCCCGTCTCGTTTCGAGCGCCGACGCGACTACGTTGCGCGCATGCCTCGGTTGCCACGCCGCTCGCTGCATGATGGCGTCTACCACGTCACCTCTCGTGGCGCGGGCCAGGCTGCCATCTTCCGTGACGATCTTGACCGTGTCCTCTTCATGCATCTCCTTCGAAGAGCGGTCGGGAAGTTCAGGTGGAACTGCCACGCGTATTGCCTGATGACCAACCACTACCACCTCGTCGTCGAGACGCGGACTCCGTTGCTCTCCAAGGGGATGCACCGCCTGAACGGCATCTACGCCCAGCAGTTCAACGCACGGCAGGAGCGGGCCGGGCATGTCTTCGAAAGCCGCTTCAGCGCCCACCTCGTCGACCGAGAGCATTATCTCGAGAACGCATGCCAGTACGTGCTCGAGAATCCTGTGCGCGCAGGGATATGCGCACGGGCGGAAGACTGGGCCTGGAGCGGTGCGCTAAGCAGCTAGCGGGAGGCGAGCGCCGGGGCCCACGACGCGATCGGCGACACGTCGCCGTCGCGCCCGTTCAGGTTGCGGAGGCCGAGCGCGTGCTCGGCCTGCATCATCTTGTGGATCTGCGTCGTGCCCTCGTAGATGATCGGCGCTCGCGCGTTCCGGAAGTAGCGCTCGATTCCGTACTCCGCCGAGTACCCGTACGCCCCGTGCACCTGGATCGCGAGATGGGCCGCCCGGAAGGCCGACTCGGTCGCGTGCCACTTGGCGAGTGACGTCTCGCGTGTGTTCCGCCTGCCCTCGTTCTTCAGCCACGCGGCCTGCATGACGAGGAGCTTCGACGTCTCGTACCCGAGGACCATCTCGGCGATCATGTCCTGCACGAACTGGTACTTGCCGATCGGCTGCCCGAAAGTCTCCCGCTCACGCGCGTACTCGACGGAGCGCTCGAGCATCGCCCGGATGACCCCACACGCGCCGGCCGCGACCGTGAACCGACCTTGATCGAGGCCGTACATCGCGATCTCGAAGCCCTGGCCTTCCTCGCCGACGAGGTTCTCGGCCGGCACTTCGACGTTCTCGAAGAAGAGCTCGCCCGTCGAGCCTGCCCAGATCCCCAGCTTGTGCTCGGTGTCCGCGGAGGTGAACCCGGACATGCCTTTCTCGAGCAAGAACGCCGAGATGCCCTTGTGCTTCGCCGATGGATCGGTCTTCGCGAAGACGAGCGCGTGGTCGGCGACGGTCGCGTACGAGATCCAGTTCTTCGAGCCGTTCAGGACGTAGACGTCGCCCTCTCGCCGGGCGGTCGACTTCATCGCGGCGACGTCCGAGCCGGCGGCCGGCTCCGTCAGTCCGAAGCATGCGAGCTTCTCGCCGCGGGCCTGGGGGGCCAGGTAGCGCTCCTTCTGCTCCTCGGTGGCGTAGCGCAGCAGCGCGAGCGAGTTCAGGCCGACGTGGACTGAGATGAGGGTGCGGAACGCAGCCTCGCCGCGCTCGATCTCCTCACACGCGAGCGCCTCGGACACGAAGTCGAGCCCGGCACCGCCGTAATTGTCGGGAATGACGATCCCGAGTAACCCCAGCTCGGCCATGCCCTCGATCACGCCCATGTCGAGGTGGTGGTTGATGTCGTTCTCGATCGCGTTGGGCAGGACGCGTTCGTCAACGAAGGAGCGAACGGTGTCCTGGATCAGCCGTTGCTCGTCTGTGAGCGCAAAGTCCATCGCGCTGAGTGTATGTGCCGCGGGTTTGACTCTGCGACCCACCTGGGTACGATTGACTGACTAGTCAATCAACCTTGGGCTTGCGCCCAGCGGGGCCGATATGACGGCGGTGGAGCAGGCAGTGGCGGGCGGCGTATCGTTCCAGCTCACTGATGAGCAGCGCGACCTGCGTGCGCTCGCGCATGAGTTCGCCGAGAAGGAGATCCGGCCTCGCGCGGCCGGCTACGACGAGCACTCGACGCATCCGGCCGACGTGATCGCGAAGGCGCACGAGCTCGGGCTGATGAACCCTCATGTCCCGGAGGAGCACGGCGGCCTTGGCCTCTCGGCATTCGACGGCATGCTGATCGGCGAGGAGCTTGCCTGGGGTTGTGCGGGGATCGCGGTCTCGATCGTGGCGAACACGCTCGGGGCGGCGCCTGTGCTGCTCGCCGGCTTGGACGAGCAGAAGCGCGAGTGGCTGCCACGCCTCGTGGAAGAGCCGATCCTGTGCTCGTTCGCCTTGACCGAGCCCAACGCGGGCTCCGACGTCTCCGGGATCCAGACGACCGCGATCCGTCAGGGCGACGACTACGTGATCAACGGGTCGAAGATGTTCATCACGAACGCGGGCCACGCCTCGTGGCTCGTCGTCTTCGCTTCGACCGACAAGAGCAAAGGCCACCGCGGCCTCACCGCGTTCATCGTCCCGGCCGACCTGGACGGGGTCACGGTCGAGAAGCACCTGGACAAGATGGGCCAGCGCGCCACGGACACCTCCGCCATCGCCTTCAGCGACGTCAAGGTTCCCGCGGCCAACCGGCTCGGCGACGAGGGTGAGGGGTTCAAGGTTGCGATGCGCACGCTCGACTACACCCGGCCCGGCACCGCGATCGGCGCCGTCGGCGTCGCGCGGGCGGCTTACGAGCTCGCGGTCGACTACTCGCGCGAGCGGGTCCAGTTCGGGCAGCCGATCGCCATGAACCAGGGGGTCAACTTCCTGATCGCGGACATGGCCGCCGAGATCGAGGCGGCGCGGCTTCTCACCTGGCAGGCGGCCTGGCTGCTCGACCAGGGGAAGCGGGCGACGCTTCAGTCGTCCTACGCGAAGAGGTTCGCGTCAGACACGGCCATGAAGGTCACGACCGACGCGGTGCAGATCTTCGGGGGCTACGGGTACATGAAGGAGTACCCGGTCGAGAAGCTCATGCGCGACGCCAAGCTCTTTCAGATCTACGAAGGAACCTCCCAGATCCAGAGGCTCGTCATCGCTCGCGAGATCTTTTTCCCTAGAGGGGATTGAGCTTCCCGCCGATCTCGCCCAAGACGGGGGCTCAACGGCCGCGGCGCCAGGTCGCCGCGGCCTCCTAACGGCATCGCAAGCGACGCCTCGGTCCCACGAGGGGATTGAGCTTCCGGCCGATCTCGCCCAAGACGCGGGTCAAACTCCCTCGAGAGGATTGAGCTTTCCCACCGATCTCACTAGGTCGCCTCGGTCCCGCCGCGAGTCGATCGAAAAAATCGTGTTCCAAATCCGGCTGGCGCGGGCAGTACACTTCCCGTCTTGTCGGTGCGGGTCGCTGATCTTCCCCGCGCCCGGCGGCGTAAGCGTGCCCGGGCGCGTCTTCTGTGGCAGTGGAGTTTGGCTGTCGGGTCGATCCTTGCCCTGAGCGGGACACTGCTCGGGCTGGCCTTCGCGGGCTCGCCCGAACGGCTTCCGGCCGGCTCGCAGATCGCGGGCGTGGACGTGGCAGGGCTCACTCCCGGAGATGCGCGCGCGATGCTCGAGCGGCGGGAGCGGGAGCTCGCCAACGTGCCGGTCGTCTTCACCGCCGACGGGCGGCGCTGGCGCGTCAGGCCCTCCTCGGTTGTCCTCGATACCGATTGGGGCTCTGCGGTCGACGCCGTCCGCCGCGAAGGCGACGGGTTCGCCCCGATTCGCGGCCTGCGCCGTCTTGGCGTCCGCGTCTTCGGTGCGGACGTCGTTCCGCGGACGCGAGTCTCGCAGCCGGCGCTCGACTTCTACCTACGGCGCTTCGCGAGCGCGCTCGACCGGCCGCGGGCCGAGCCGTCGCTCGTTGTTCGGGGGAGCGAGCCGCGGATCGTGCCGGGGCACGCCGGACGCGTCCTCGACCGCGAAGCCGCGGCTCGGGTCGTCGTCCGGTCGCTGACGGGCCTCTCGAGCCTGCCGGTCGTCCTCCCCGTGCGGGTCGATCGCCCGAAGCTCGTAACCACCGATCTCGTCGGCGCCCGGACGAAGCTGACGGTCGCCCTGTCCGCACCGGTTCAGCTCGTCTACGGCCCCGGCGGCTGGAACCTCTCGCCGCGCAAGATCTCCCGGCTCCTCACGCTGCCCCAGGGCGGGTCGACCGCGCTCGAAATCAGCGGCCCGTACGCAAACCGCTTCTTCGCAAACCTGCGCAAGCGGGTGGAGCACGCGCCGAAGGATGCGACCTTCGCGATCGGCGAGCGGAACGTCGTCAGCGTGGTGCCGGGCCAGGTCGGCCGTGAGCTCGACGCCCAGGCGACGACCCGCTCGCTGCTGACCGCCATGCTGTCGGAAACCGACCGTCGGGCGGAGCTCAGCGTCGCCACCGTCGCGCCCGAGCGGACGACTCGAGAGGCGCAGGCGATGGGCATCACCGGGCTCGTCGGCGCGTATCAGACGTTCTACGGCGGCGTGGCAAACCGCATCCACAACGTCCAACTCGTCGCGCACCTGATCGACAACCACGTGGTCGCCCCCGGTGCCGAGTTCTCGTTCAACGGTACGACCGGGGAGCGCTCGCCCGACAAGGGCTTCCTCGAGGCGCCCGTGATCATCAACGGCGAGCTGAAGACGGGTCTCGGCGGGGGCGTCTGCCAGGTCTCGACGACGACCTTCAACGCAGCCTACGAGGCAGGCCTGCCGATCACCGAGCGCACGAATCACGCGCTCTACATCAGCCACTACCCGCTCGGGCGCGACGCGACCGTGAACTACCCGGACACCGATCTGAAGTTCGTCAACGACACGGGCAAGTGGCTCCTGTTGCGGACTTTCGTCGGCTCGTCCTCGCTGACCGTGGCCCTCTACGGGAAGCCGCAGAACCGCCGGATCGTGAGCGAGGCCTCGCCGCTCGTCGTCACGGGGGACGCGCCGGTCAAGCGCGTGCCCGACCCAAATCTCTTCGTCGGGCAGACCTCCCTGGAGGAGTCCGGCGGGCCGTCGCGCTCGACGAGCGTGCGTCGCCGCGTCTACAGCTCGGGCGGAGAGCTGCTCTACGACCACACGTGGTACTCGTCCTACCGCGCCGAGCCGCGGGTAATCCGGGTGGGGGAAAAGCCGCGTCCCGAGCCGAAGCCGAAGAAGAAGCCGCCGCCGCCTCCGCCGCCCTCGCCTGTCGCGCCCCCGCCCCCGCCGATTCCTTAGGCGCTAGAGGCCTGATCTGAAATTAGGCCGGGCCGGATGACGCCCCAGACACGGCGCCGGATCAGCACGTTCGCCCGCGACACGTAGCGCTGCTACGCGCCGCGAACGACCGCGGTGCCCGGCTTGGTCTGGAGCGCCCCCGACGGCGGCCGAGTTTCCCATCAACCCTCTAGTCGTTCGGGACGGGCCGCGTTGCGGCGACCGCGTCCAGCTGGTTCGCGTGATAGAGCACGGCGGCCTCGGCCGTGCGCGCGGCCCGCATGTCGTGATGCGAGCCGACGGCGTGCAGGAGCTCCGCACGGGCCGGGGCATCGAGCGTCCCTGCGCGGTCCTCGATCAGTCGCAGGCCCAGGTGGACGTGGCCGAGCAGGCGACCTTCTTCCGTGGGCCGGAACACGGGGCCCCGGGTCAGCTCGACGGTGCGCCCGACGTCGTGGAGGAGGGCGGCCGAAAGCAGTAGATCGACTCGTAGACGCGGATGGAGCTGGGCGAGCTCGCGGCAAATCGTGGCGACGCCGACGGTGTGCTCCAGGAGCCCTCCCGCATAGCTGTGATGGCCCTCGGCCGTGGCCGGCAATTCACGCATCCGCGCTCGGAACGCTTCGTCCTCGACGAAGCGCCCGACGGTGGACTTGAGGCCGGGGTGGGAGATCTCACCAGCCAGGAACTCGAGGAATCCTTCGAGCTCGTCGGCGTCGCGTCGCATCGCTGGCGCGAGTTCGGCTGGGTCCTGACCCTCCGCCGCCTCGAGCGTGCGGACGTCGAGCTGCAGGCGGTCACGGAAGCGATCCACGCGTCCCAGCACGCGCACGGCGTCACCTTCGGCAAACCGGCTATCGAGGAGATCGACGTCGCTCCAGACCCGAGCCTCGATACGGCCGCTTGGGTCGACGAGCTCCAGGGCAAGGTACGACGCACCCCCGCGGGTGCGCAAACGCTCCTTCTTCGCGACCGCGAAGACGCCCTCGACGACCCGGTCCTGCTCGAGCTCGGCGATCGCGGCCACGGGTCGAGTCTAGGCTCGAGAACGGATGCTACGGTTGCCTCGCCGTGGCCGAGATCAAGCCGTTTCGTGCGCTTCGCTATGACACGGAGCGTGCTGGTCCGCTCGAACAGCTGGTCGCACCCCCGTACGACGTCATCAGCCCCCAAGAGCGCGAGCGTTACCTCGCGCAGAGCCCCTACAACGTCGTCCGGCTCACACTCCCCGACTCCGAGGAGGAGGCCGGCCGCCGGTTCCGGGAATGGCGCGTCGAAGGGATCCTCGAGGCAGAGGAACCGGCGTACTGGGCCCTCGCGCAGGACTATGTCGGCCCGGACGGCATCGCCCGCACCCGAACGGGCCTTGTCGCCTCACTTCGGGTTGAGCCCTACGAGACGGGCTCCGTCATGCCGCATGAGCGGACTCACCGTGGCCCCAAGGAGGGGCGACTCCGCCTTCTCAACGAAGTCGCGGCCCAGCTGGAGCCGATCTTCCTGCTCTACGAGGGACAGGTGCCCTTGGACGTTCCCGATCGCCCGCCCGAGATCGAAGTCGAGGGCGCTCGCCTCTGGCGTCTCGCTGACCGCGCGATCGGCGACGCGTTCGCCGACCGGCGGCTCTTGATCGCGGACGGGCATCACCGCTACGAGACCGCGCTCGCTTACCACGAGGAGCAAGGAACGCCGGAAAGCGGGTACATGCTCGTCGTGCTCGTCAGTCTCGAGGATCCGGGCCTGACCATCTTTCCGACCCACCGGGTCTTTCGTGACACGCCTCCGCGCGACAGCATCGCCGGCGAGAAGCGCTCGGATCCGGAGTCGGCCCTCGAAGAGTTGAGCGACCTCCCGCGTGAACGCGCGGCAGTCGTCGTCTACGACGGGAAGACAGAGCTCGCCGTCGACGGGGCGGGCGAGCTCGACGTCCAGCTCGTCGATCGGCTCGGCCAGGAAGGGCTGAGCTATACGGCCGACTGGCGGGAGGCGGTTCGCGCCGTCGACGAGGGCGAAGCTGCACTTGCGGTTCTCATGCGGCCCACGCGAATCGAGGACGTCTTCGAGCTCGCCGGTCGGGGCGAGACGATGCCGCAGAAGAGCACGTACTTCTATCCCAAGCTCGTCTCCGGCCTGCTCTTCCAGCCGCTCGAGCCGTGAGGCTGTTGAGCCGGCGCGCCGGCGAGGTCTGGCTCTCGTTCTGCCGTGCCGCCGTCAAGGACCTGCATGGCGTCTTCGAGCAGCTTCCCACGCGGATCGAGCGGGAGCCCGTGCTCGCAACGGGAGCCGGAGGAGACGAGACGACGGCCGTCGACGCCGCTGCCGAAGCGGCCATCGTCACGCGTCTCGAGAGGCTCCATCAAAGCGAAGGGCTCGATTTTCGCCTCGTGTCGGAGGAGCTTGGTGAGCGGGACTTCGGCGCCTCGCCCGTCCGGCACGTCGTCGTGGACCCGATCGACGGCTCGCTCAACGCCAAGCGGAACATCCCTTTCTTCTCGCTCTCGATCGCCGTTGCCGAGGGGCCGACGATTGGCGATGTCGTGTTCGGATTCGTCCACGATTTCGGCTCGGGTGAGGAGTGGACCGCGACGAAGGGCGGCGGCGCGTGGCTCGACGGCGAGCGTTTGGGGTCCATTCGCCCCAAGGAGCAGATCGAGGTGTTGGCCCTCGAGGCGACCGTCGCCGGCGCGGTGGCCGACAAGGCCGTCGCCTTCGCCGGCTTTGCCAGGCGGCTCCGCATCATGGGCTCGCTCGCGTTGTCGCTGTGCAACCTGTCGGCGGGGCGGGTGGACGCGGTCTGCTCCCTGAAAGAGGCGCGGGCCGTCGACATTGCGGCTGCTCAGCTCCTGCTTCGGGAAGTCGGGGTCCCGATCGTCTTCGTGGACGCAGGCCCGTTCGACGCGGCCCCGCTCGACACTGCGGCCCGCTCGCCGGTCGCGGCTGCCGGCACGCAGGAGATCTGCGAGCGGCTCGCGCACATCGTTGCCACGTAGAGCGCGATTCGTCCGTATCGGCTGTTCCGGCTGGAACTACCCGCACTGGCGGGAAGTCGTCTACCCGGGGGGCCTGCCCCAGTCCCGTTGGCTCGAGCACTACGCGACGCTGTTCGACACCGTCGAGGTGAACAACACGTTCTACCGGCTTCCGAAGCGAGACTCGGTGGCTCGTTGGGTCGAGCAGACGCCTGCGGGATTCGTGTTCGCGGTGAAAGCGAGCCGCTACCTGACGCACGTGAAGCGGCTCGGAGACCTCGGCTCGGGAGTGGCGCGGTTCTACGAGCGAATCGAGCCGCTCGTTCGCTCGCCGAAGATGGGCCCGGTCCTCTGGCAGCTGCCCGGGAACTTCCGTCGCGATGACGACCGCCTCCGCTCGGCGCTCGAGCAGCTCCCGGCCGGACATCACTGCTTTGAGTTCCGTCACGCGAGCTGGTTCGTCCCCGAGGTCTACGACCTGCTGCGACAGCACGACATCGCGCTCGTCATCGGCGACCACCCGGAGCGGCCGTTTCAGCCCTACGAGCTGACGACCGACTGGACGTTCATCCGTTTCCACTACGGGCAGCGCGGCCGGAACGGAAACTATTCGGAGCGCGAGCTCGAGGAGTGGGCGCAGCGGATCGACGCCTGGCGCTCGCGCGCGGAGGTCTACGCGTACTTCAACAACGACTGGCTCGGCTACGCCGTTAAGAACGGGCTCTGGCTCAGAGCGCGGCTGGGCGTCTGACCACTGCTACGCTCGCGCCGTGGAGCAGCCTTCTCGCGAGCAAATCACCGAGGCGCTCGGCAAGGTCATCGACCCCGAGCTGAAGCGGCCTGTCACGGAACTCGACATGGTGCGGGAGGTGCGCGTCGAGGCCGGCCACGTTGCGGTCACGATCGCGTTGACCGTCGCCGGCTGCCCCCTGCGCTCGAGCTTCGAGAAGCAGGCCGGCGAGCATCTGCTGCCGCTCCCTGGGGTCGAGTCGATCTCGGTCGAGTTCGAGGTCATGAGCCCCGAGGAGCGCGCCAAGCTTACGGAGAAGCTGCGTGGAAGCGTCACGGGGCGATCGAAAGGCCTGTCTCTCGACGCGTCGACGCGTGTGCTGGCAGTCGCCAGCGGCAAGGGGGGCGTCGGCAAGTCGACGCTCTCGGTCAACCTCGCCGCGGCGTTCGACCGCCTCGGAAAGCGCACCGGGATCCTGGACGCAGACGTCTACGGCCACTCGATCCCGCACATGCTGGGTATCTCGCAGCGGCCGGTCGTCGTCGACAAGATGATCGTGCCGCCGGTTCGCGGCGATCTCAAGCTGATGTCGATCGGCTTCTTCCTCGAGGAGAACTCGCCGGTCATGTGGCGCGGGCCGATGCTCCATCGGGCGCTCGAGCAGTTCCTGTCGGATGTGCACTGGGGCGAGCTCGACACGCTTGTTGTCGACATGCCGCCGGGCACCGGTGACGTCTCGATCTCGCTCGGGCAGCTCCTTCCTCGCGCCGAGACGATCGTCGTCACGACCCCGCAGCCGGCGGCTCAGCAGGTGGCTGTGCGCGCAGCGCAGATGGCCCAGAAGACCGGCATGCGGCTGATCGGCGCCGTGGAGAACATGTCGTATCTCGTCGGGACCGGCCAGGAGGTCTTCGGCGCGGGCGGAGGCGAAGCACTTGCCGATGCGATCGGGGCGCCGCTCCTCGCGAAGATTCCGCTCGACCCCCGACTGCGCGAGCTCGCCGACGACGGCGAGCCTCTCGTCTGGGCCGAGCCGGAGAACGAGACCGCCCGCACGATCGTCGAGCTCGCGGAGGCGATCGTTGCCAAGGAGCGGGAGCCGGGGCAGGTCAAGAAGGCTCTTCCGCTGGTTTCGTAGAAGACGAAGGGCGCCCGGAGGCGCCCTTCGAGGAACGGTTGGAGCGGCCCTACTCGCGGCCGTTGCCGCCGCCGTTACCGGCAGCCGCCGCGGTACAGAAGCGCCGAGTTGTCAGGCGCAACCGGAGCGTTTGCCCCGAGCTCGCCTGCCAAGGTGGCGCCGGTGATGGTCGCCGACCAGTTCCCGAGCAGTCGCGCCGCAGGCCCGCGAGCGATGCCCGTGGCGAGCCCGTCGGCGTGATTGCCGTTGTCGATCACCGCTGACAGTCGCGCGTTCGACCGCGCATGCGGATTGAGAGTGGTGCTCTTCGTGCGCCAGGTCCCGGAAAGCCAACCGTCGCCGGTGGTCTCGTTCACGACCGTGTGCGTTGCGATGACGACCGTGCCGGCAAGCCGCGGCTCGGTGCTCGTGGACGTGCCGCGCCAGACAGCGTTCGTGACGCGGAACGTGTTCGCGTCCCGCGTGCAGGTGCGTGAGTGCAACCGTGTCTGGGTCGCGCTGAACGCGGCAGAAACATCCGAGGTCTGTACCTTGGGCTGCGTCGCAGCTGCAGCCCCGACGAGAACGAACAGGCCGACCGCGACGAGCGGAAGAACATGCTTGAAACGGCGCATGCCGATAACTACCCCCTTTCGTGGTTCCGGACGAGAAGATCCCTCTCGACCGTGAAGAGTTCGCGTGCACGAAGTAAGGATTTCGTGAGGATGACGCCCAAGACGCCTAGGAATGGCGGCGGATGAGCAACCGCGAGCACGTGCTCGGACGGCTGCGAGCGGTCGGCTTCGACGAGACCGACGCCGACGTGCTAGCGAATCACTTCCTCGATGCGGAA
>Ga0222623_10000253_pt1 | contig 15863 bp, 15 predicted proteins | sample PLMtaG_FD_177336 | JGI IMG/M metagenome (GOLD analysis project Ga0222623, IMG submission 177336) | Groundwater sediment microbial communities from an aquifer in East River, Colorado, USA - PLM2_30_coex | ecosystem: Environmental > Terrestrial > Soil > Riparian zone | place: USA: East River...
CTTCCGGGCGTGCGGCGTCTCGACGGCGACGGCGCCTCCGACCGCGAAGCGAAGTCTCGGCGGCCCGCCCGCGCCGGGACCGAACGATCACGTCTGCTCGGTCTTCCCGCCGGGCATGGGGATCCTGGCGCTGCCGTTCTTCGCCCCGTTCGTCCTCACGGGTTGGGATCCACTCGACCTCGGGCTCCTCGTGCACGGCGGACACGTCGTCGCGGCGATCGTCGAGATCCTCGCCACTCTCATTCTCTGGTCGGTGCTCCGTCGCTTCGCGACGCCGCGCTGGTCGCTCACGCTCGTGCTCCTCTACTTCCTCGCCACGAGCGTCCGGACCGTCGCGAGCCAGGCGCTCTGGCAACACTCGGGGGTGCATCTCGCCGTAGCGTCGGCGCTCTGGCTTGTCCTGCGCGAAGAAGGTGTCCCGCTGTCACGCGATCTCGCTGCGGGCGTGGTGCTGGGTCTCGGCGCCGTCGTGCGCCAGACGACCGCCTTGGTGGCACTCGGCCTTCACGGCTTCCGCCCGACCCGGCTCCTCGCGATGCTCGTTGGAGCGGCTGTCGGGATAGCCCCGCTCCTCGCGTACAACGACCTGGCGTTCGGGTCCGCGCTCGAGCAGGGCTACGGGGTCAAGACGTTCGCCACGCCGATCCAGACCGGCCTCTACGGTCTCCTGGCCTCGCCCTCGCGTGGTCTCTTCGTGTACACGCCGTACGTGATCTTCGCGTTCCTTGCGCTTTTCCGGGCGTGGCGGTGGCCGGGTCAAGTCGCGGGGAGGCTACGCGGCCTCTCGCTCGCCTGGATCGTCACGCTCGCGCTGTACGCGATGTACTCGGAATGGTGGGGCGGGCGGGTCTTCGGCTCGCGCTTCCTGGATGATTTCGCGCCCGTCCTCTTCGCCGCGCTCGCGTGGGGCACGTCCGTGGGCATGCTGGGATCGCGGTTCGCGCGCGTCGTCTTCGCCTTGATGGCGGCCTGGTCGCTCGTCCTTTTCCAGGCCGCGGCCTTCCTCTACGACAAGGCGTGGGACACGTTGCCGATGAACGTGAACGACGACCCCGCGAAGCTCTTCAACTGGAGCGACCCGCAGTGGCTCGCCGTCCTCCGCCTCGTACCTACGGCCGACGAGCGCGCCATCGCCGGCGCCGCCCTGAGCGCGCTCGTGTTTGTCCTGCTCGTGCGACTCGAGCTGCGTGCCTACCGTGGGAGTGAGCTAGCGTCGCAGGTGTGAGCGCGTTTCTGATCTTCTTCGGGCGCGGGGGTTCGAGCGACCTCGAGCGACAGCTGGACACGGTGAAGCTCGCCATCGGCGCCGTCGTCCTTGGGCGTGCCGCGGACGCCGGATTCAACCGCCTGTACGCCGTCACGAACGACGAGGATGCGGCGGCGGTCTTTCGCGGCAAAGGTGCGGCCATCCTGCCCGCGCGCACGGAGCCCTTCCATTTCGGCCAGGAGCTTTCGCGGATCGTGCACGAGAAGAAGCTCGACCGCGTCTGCACCATCGGGGCCGGTGCCGGCGCTCTGCTCGAGACGAGCGAGCTGCGCGCGCTGCGCGAGGACCTCGAGTCGAGCGAGGCCGTCGTCCTCTCGAACAATGCGTACTCGGCGGACCTGGTCGCGTTCACGCCGGCGTCGGCGCTCGACGCGATCGATCTGCCGGCGACCGACAACCCCCTGCCGCGCCGCCTGCACCAGCAGGCGGGACTTTCCTCGCGGCAGCTCGCGAAGTCTGCGGCGACGCTCCTGGATGTCGACACCCCGACCGACGCCGCGCTCCTCGCGCGGCACCCCAAGTGCCCGCCCGAGCTCCGCTCGTTGCCGGCCTGGCAGGAGATCCTCGCCGATCGCATCGAGGCGCTCATGCGCCTCGTGACGACTCCCGACAAAGAGCTCCTCGTCGCGGGGCGCGTTGGCGCGCCCGTCTGGACGTTCATCGAGACGCAGACCGCGTGTCGCGTACGGATGCTCGCCGAAGAGCGTGGGATGCAGGCCGCAGGACGCGACACGTCCGGGGAAGCGCGCAGCGCGCTCGGCTTCCTCTACGAGAAGATCGGCCCGCGCGAATTCTTCGCGCGCATGCAGGAGCTTTGCGACGGAATGCTCTTCGACACGCTGGTCCTCTTCGCGCATCTGGGCTGGCGCCCCGGCGCCGCGGAGAGATTCGCGTCGTACCTCTTCATGTCCGACCGGATCCAGTCGAAGCCGCTGCGCGAGTTCACCGAAGCCGCGCGCGAGGCGCCGTTCCCGCTTCTCCTCGGAGGACACACGCTCGTGTCCGGCGTCCTCTGGACCATGGTCGAGGCCGCCTGGGCCGGGCATCCCGAGATTTGAGCGCCCTCTTCGATCATCACGTCCATAGCGACCGCTCGGACGGCACGGTGTCTCTCGCCGACCGTGCGAAGAGCGTCACGGTGCGGCCGCATGGCGTGTCGGACCACTACCCCTGGCGCGACAAGCTTCCGAATGAAGACGCCGTGAAGCGCTACATCGACGATGCGGCACGGCTCGGGCTTCGCGTGGGTCTCGAGTACGACCTCGGGGTCGCGCCTCCGCTCGGTGCGGGGACACGCGAGTCGCTGCACTACATGATCGGCGCGGTCCATCAGATCGAGCTCGACGGCAAGGTCGTCAGGTACGACGACGCGGGTGCCTTTGTGAAGGGCCGCATCAAGAGCTGGAAGGAGCGGGAGCGTTTCTCGGATCCCTCGCTTCAAAGACGAATTCTCGAGCGCACGCTCGAAGTCGTCGCGGAGGGCATCGACCGCGATCGGATCGACATCCTCGGGCACCCGACCTTCTCAGCGCTCCAGGCGCTCGGCGATCCCGAGCGCGTCTATCCCGAGGAATGGCAGGAGCGGCTCATCGACCTGTGCGTCAAGGGTCGGGTCGCGATCGAGATCAACGAAAGCTATGGCGTCCCGCACCGGGAATTCCTGGTCCGCGCCGCGCGCGCGGGTGCGCTCTTCTCAGTGGGTACCGATACGCACTTCGAGATCAAGCCGCTGGACAAGACCGACGCGATGATCGCGGGCGCCGCCCTGGACCGGCAGCGGTTTCTCAACGGTGCCAGATTGAGTCTCGAGCGCCGCTGACGAGCTCGCGGCCGGCAGGACGGCCGCTAGGGTCCATCGATGGATCTGACGGCATATCGCGCGATCGAAGCGAATCGGTGGCGATCGCGCGCGGTCGCCGGGCTGAATGCTGCGGTCATGGCGTTTCTGTTCGCTCTGTCGGTGTGGACGCTCGGCCCCGACGCCGTCCGACCCGTGTCCTCGTTGATCATCGTCTTCGGGTCGGCCATGTTCGGAGGTCGAGATCTTCTTCTCCATCTGCTCGGCGCTCGCGAGCTTGTCCCGGCGGAGGAGAAGGATTTCTTCCGGAGACTCGACACGATCTCCGTTGGTCTCGGAATGCGAGCCCTACCAGCTGTCTATCTTGTCGTAAGCCCATCAGCGAACGCGTTCGCGATCGAAAGGGTCGGCCAGGCGGGAACGCTCGTCGTAACGAACCGCCTGCTCGATCTCGACTCCGACGAGGTGGATGCCGTGCTCGCCCATGAGTTGTTTCATCTCGCATCAGCTCACGTCGGACTGCGCTCGGTGATGGCGCTCTTTCGAGGTCTGGTCATGGCGCTGGCCGCGACCCGGCACCGCTGGCATTTGATTGCTATGGCCGCCGTTCTTCTTCTCGCGCTGATCGCTCTCGGTCCGGCCCCCCTCTTGTTCATGCTTTTCGTTGGCGTGTACCTGATCGCCGAGGCTCGGATCTCACGCCAACGTGAGTTCCTTGCGGACGCGCAGGCGGTGCTCGTCACGCGCCATCCCAACGCCCTAATCCGCGCGCTGCGCAGCATGGGGTCCGTCGACCGCTTCGCTGAGTCGGTCGCACCACGGGCAACGAGCTTCAGCGCGGACGGCGAGCGCCTCGCGGCGTCGTTGTGGACCGTCCGCCCGAGCACGCTCGGCGGGGGTTGGGTCGCGCGGCTCTTCGACGCGCACCCGTCTACCGAAGACCGCGTCCGGCGACTGGAGCGGATGTCCTAGGGACTAGCCGCCGGGGCGTCCTCCGCGAGCAGCTCGTACACCAAAAGCCCGATCGCGGCCAGCAGCACCAGGTGTACGGCGTTGCCGCCGATGTTGGCGGCCTGTGCGACGAACCACGCGACGACGAGCGCCCAGACCAGTGTCCAACGCAGCCGATGGCCCGTCGCGATGGTCACGAATCGGAGGCTAGCGCCCGTATACTTTTCATGCAGGACGACCTGCTATCCGCGGCAGGAGGGGAGCCGTGTTCCGAGGACTGTCCGTCTACACCGGAAACGCCCACCCCAAGTTCGCGAGAGACATCGCCGCCCACCTGGAGGTCCCGCTCGGCGACGCCGACGTCACCAAATTTGCGAATGACAACATCTTCGTCAAGATCAACGAGAACGCGCGCGAGCACGACGTCTACATCGTGCAATCGCTAGTCGGCCCCTCGGTCAGCGACGCGATCATGGAGCTCCTGATCATGCTCGACGCGTTCAAGCGCGCGTCGGCCGGCCGCATCACTGCCGTCATGCCGTATTACGCCTACGGCCGGAGCGACAAGAAGGATCAGCCCCGCGTGCCGATCACGGCGCGCCTGCTCGCGGATCTCATCGGAGTGGCGGGCGCCGACCGGTTCCTGACGATGGACATGCACCAGATGCAGATCCAGGGATTTTTCTCCATCCCGGGCGACGAGCTCTCCGCGCGGAACCTGCTCGTCGAGGCCTTCCGTTCGATCGTCGAGAAGGACCCGAACGGTGTCGCGCTCGTCGTTCCCGACCTCGGCTACGCCAACGCCGCGCGCCGCATCGCCGAGGCGCTCCAGATCCCGCTCGTCTTCATGCAGAAGACGCACCGAGACAACAGTGGAAGAAGTGAGGTCGTCGCCGTCATCGGAGACATCGACAAGCAGCGCGCGATCATCATCGACGACGAGATCGACACGGGCGCGACAATCTTCAACACCGTCCGCATCCTGCAGGAGCGAGGGGTTAACGAGATCTACGTCGGCTGCACGCACGCGCTTCTGTCGGGCGACGCCGCCGAGAAGCTGATCGGCACCGGGATCGAAAAGCTCATCACCACCGACACCGTGCCCCTCCGGCCCTCGGTCGCAAACACGGGCAAGATCCAAGCTCTGACCGTGGCGCCTCTCTTCGCCGAGGCCATCCGGCGCATCCACGATGGCGAGTCCGTCGGCGCGCTCTTCAACCCGCCCGGGTTGCAGCTGCCGCTGCCCCAGGTCACCTAGCGATCGCAACTCGCAGTCCCGTGAGCTTCATCGGCGGGTTGTTCGACTCAAACGAAGGCGAGCTACGCAAGCTTCGCAAGATCGCCGCGCGCGTCAATCAGCTCGAGCCCGAGATCCAAAAGCGGAGCGACGCCGAGCTCGCCGAGAGCACCGCGCGCTTTCGCGAGCGCCTCGCGAAGGGCGAGACGCTGGATGACATCCTGCCCGAGGTCTTCGCGTCGGTGCGCGAGGCCGCGAAGCGCACGCTGAAGCAGCGCCACTTCGACGTGCAGATCATGGGCGGTCTTGCTCTTCACAAGGGGCACATCGCCGAGATGCGGACCGGCGAAGGCAAAACTCTCGTCGCATCGCTCGCCCTCTACGCAAACGCGCTCGAGGGGAAGGGCTCGCACCTCATCACGACGAACGACTACCTCGCCAAGACCGGCGCTGGCTGGATGGCGCCCATCTATCACGCGCTCGGTGCGACCGTCGCCTACATCGCGCACGAGAAAAGCGCGATCTACGACCCGGCTGTGGAGCTGGAAGCGGTCGACCCGCGGCACCGGCACTGGCGGGACATCAGCCGCCGCGAGGCCTACGAGGCCGACATCACCTACGGGCAGAACAGCGAGTTCGGCTTCGATTATCTCCGCGACAACATGGCCATGGACCTGAACGACCAGGTCCAGCGGCGCGGGCTCCATTACGGCATCGTTGACGAGGCCGACTCGATCCTCATCGACGAGGCCCGTACGCCACTCATCATCAGCTCCCCGGCCGAGGACGCGACCGAGACGTACTACACGTTCGCGCGCGTCGCCGCGCAGCTGCAGCCTGAGACCGACTACGTTCTCGAGGAGAAGCACCACGCGGTCGTGCTGACAGAGGAAGGTATCGCGCGTGCGGAGAAGCTCCTACATGTGAAGAACATGTACGAGGGCGATGTCACCGCGGTGCACTACCTCGACAACGCGGTCAAAGCGAAGGCGCTCTACCGCAAGGACAAGGAGTACGTCGTCAAGGACGGTGAGGTGATCATCGTCGACGAGTTCACGGGACGGCTCATGCCCGGCCGTCGCTGGAGCGACGGCCTCCACCAAGCCGTCGAGGCGAAGGAAAACCTCAAGATCCAGCGCGAGACTCGGACGTTCGCGACGATCACGATCCAGAACTACTTCCGCATGTACACGAAGCTCGCGGGCATGACGGGTACGGCGGTGACCGAAGCCGAGGAGCTCTTCAAGGTCTACAAGCTCGAGGTCACGCAGATCCCGACGAACAAGCCGATGGTCCGCAAGGACAACGCCGATCTCGTGTACAAGACCGAGCAAGGCAAGTGGGACGCGGTCGTCGCGGAGGTCAAGGAGCGGAACGTGGCGGGCCAGCCGGTGCTCATCGGCACGACGAGCGTCGAGAAGAGCGAACGCCTCTCGGAGCAGCTGCGCCGGAACGGGATCAAGCACGAGGTCCTGAACGCGAAGAACCACGAGCGCGAGGCGCTGATCATCGCCGATGCCGGCCAGCGCAGCGCCGTGACGCTCTCGACGAACATGGCCGGCCGCGGTGTCGACATCCTCCTCGGGGACGGGATCACCGACCTCGGCGGGCTGCACGTCATCGGCACGGAGCGCCACGAGGCACGGCGCATCGACAACCAGCTCCGCGGCCGCTCCGGCCGCCAGGGGGACCCCGGAAGCTCGCGGTTCTTCAGCTCGCTCGAAGATGACCTCATTCGAATCTTCGCGTCCGAGCGCGTCGCGGGACTCATGGCGCGCCTCGGCTTCGACGACTCGACGCCGATCGAGTCGGGCATGGTCACCGGTGCCATCACGCAGGCGCAGATCAAGGTCGAGGGGCGCAACTTCGACATCCGCAAGCGTGCGCTCGAGTTTGACGACGTCCTCAACAACCAGCGCAACGTCATCTACGGTCAGCGTCATCTCATCCTCGAGAAGGGTGATGTCCGCGAGACCGTTCTCGAGTTCCTGCGGCAGGAGGCGGACGGGCTTGTCGATACGGCGGCGGCCACGCCGGACCCGGAGGACTGGGATCTCGACAAGCTCGCGTCGGGACTCGGGCCGATCCTCAATCGCCCGGACCTCGCCGCATCGAGCTTCGGCGACGAGCTACGTAACCAGAACGAGCTGCGCGATCGCGTCGCCGAGATCGTCGAGGAAACCTACGAGACGCGCGAGAAGGAGCTCGGCGAGGAGCTCACACGAGCGGTCGAGCGGTGGGTCCTTCTCCGGACGATCGACACGCACTGGATCGAGCACCTCACCGCGATGGAAGAGCTGCGCGAGGGCATCTACCTGCGTGGCTACGGCCAGCAGGATCCGCTCGTCGCATACAAGCGCGAGGCGCACGGCTTCTTCGAGGAGATGGAAGCGCGTATCGCGAGCGGAGTCGCGCAGACGATCCTCAGAGTCACCGTCCGAACGGCAGAACAAGCCGAACAAGACGAAAAAACACAGACGACCCAGACGACCGGCGGGGGCGCGACGACGACCCGCACGAGTGGCAACGGCCGGCCGACTTCCTCGACCGCGCCGAGCAAGTTGCCGGGGCGCAACGAACCGTGCTGGTGCGGATCGGGAAAAAAGTTCAAGAAGTGTCATGGGAAATGATCGAGAGGCGGAGCGACGCGCCGCGGGTGGCACGGGGGAGCGGGTTGCGCGCGAGCCGTAGGCCCGCCGCGTCGCCACGAGCCGGAGGTCAGTCCAGCGGAGCGGACGGGCAGGCGAGCGCGCGACCCCGACCCCGGGACAGGACCCGCGGCGCGCCCAGACGATGATCCAGATCCCGTTCGACCCCAACGTGCACTTGGGTCCGATCACGCTTGCATGGCACGGCATTTTTACCGCGGTCGGCATCTTCTTTGGCGTCTGGCTCCCGCTGCGCCTGCTTAGAGGGAAGATCAGTGAAGACGACGGGTGGGCCGTCGCCACGTGGGGAGTCGTCGGCGGCATCGTCGGCGCTCGGCTCGTTCACGTCATCGATCAGTTTCCGTACTACCTCGCGCACCCGGAACAGATCTTGTTCATCTGGACCGGCGGCATCGCGATCTGGGGCGCGGCCATCGGTGGCGTGCTCGGCGGTTTCCTCGCCGCCCTCAGGCGCGGCGTGCCGATCGGGTACGGCGCCGACGCAGCAGCGCCAGGTATCGCGCTCGGCTTCGCGATCGGACGCATCGGCGACATCATCAACGGCGAACACCACGCGATTCCCTGCACGCCGCCCGAGGGGCTCTGCGTCGGCTTCACCCACCCGGACACGCTGGGTCAGCCGGGGCCCGTCCATCTCGTCGTCGCGTACGACATGGCCTGGAATCTCGTTGGCGTCGCACTCACGCTTTGGCTACGGCGCTTCATCGGACGTTGGCCGGACGGGCTCATCTTCTGGATCTGGGCGGTGCACTACGCGATCGGGCGGTTCTTCCTGGGCTTCCTCCGCATCGGGGACCCGTCGTACGCCTTCGGCCTGCGGCAGGATCAGGTCATCGGGCTCCTCGTCGCGGCCGCCGCGGTGCCGATGATCGTGCGCCTCACCTCGCGCGGGCGGGCGCAGTCGCGTAGTTTCGCGGTCTGATCGACCTCCCGTTCGATCCGAACCTTCACGTCGGATCGCTGAGCTTCGCGTGGCACTCGATCTTCTCGCTCGTCGGGATGATCGTCGGAAGCTATGTTTCGTTCCGCGCGGCGCGCTATCTGATCCACGATGACCGGATCTACCCATTCGCGATCGCGGTCGTCATCGGCGGTCTCCTCGGTGCCCGCGTCGCGCACGTACTGGACAACTGGAACGTCTACGCGTCTCATCCCATCGACGTGCTCGCCTTCTGGAATGGCGGGATCGGCACGACCGGAGCGCCCGTAGGCTCAACGATCGCGGGCTATCTCGCGGCGCGCCGACTGCGGCTTCCACTCGGTTTCATGTTCGACATCTCGGTGATCGGGATCGCGCTCGGCGAAGCGATCGGCCGGATCGGCGACATCGTCAACGGCGAGCACCACGCGATCGCGTGCTCCGGCCTTCCCTGGTGCGTCCGCTACACCCATCCGGCGACGCTCGGCCAAACCGACTACGTGCATCCGGTCGCCGCCTACGACGGTCTCATCATGGTCCTGATCTTCGTCGTGCTGGTCGCCTACTGGCGCCGCGTTCGGGGCCGCCCGCCCGAAAGCCGCGTCTACTGGGCGTATCTCCTGCTCTTCGGCGGCTTTCGCTTCCTCACGTCGTTCCTGCGCCTGGACCCCCTCTTCATCGACGGACTGCAGGAAGCGCAGCTGTTGGGGCTGATCTACGCGGTGGCCGGCGGGATCATGCTGCCGCTCCTCAGCGCCCGTGGGCGTCTTGACTCAGACGGACGGCATGCTACTACTACATCCACGTAGTACAAGGCGGTGAGCTGATGCGAGTAGCTGTGACCGGCGCAAACGGGTTCGTAGGGCGGCACCTGATCGCCCAGCTGCTTCATCGCGGGCATGACATCCGCGCGCTGATCAGCGAACGCCCCGGCGCCGAGAAAGAGCTTCCCGACTCCGGAGGGCGAGGCATGGATGTGCGCCGCGCCGACGTCCGCAAGCCAGAGTCGCTCCGGGGCGCGTTCGACGGGATCGACGCCGTCGTCCACACGGTCGCGGTCCCTACGGAGCGCAAGCAGAAATTCGCCGAGGTGAACGTGGCGGGCGTCGCTCACGTCGTGGCCGAGGCGCGGCGCGCCGGCGTCGGGCGCATCGTGCACATGGGAGCGCTCCGTGCGGACCCGGAGTCGCCGTATCCCTATTTGAGAAGCAAAGGCGCGGGCGAGGCTCTGGTCACCGGATCCGGGATCGCGCACGTCGTGCTTCAGCCCTCGCTCCTCTTTGGCGAAGGCGACGATTTCTTCCCACGCCTCGCGTTCAGCTTGATGTTTCCGGTGGTGCCAGTACCGGGTGACGGCAAGGCGCGATTCCAGCCGGTCCACGTCGACGACATCGCGCAGGCACTCGTCGCCGCCGTGGAACGCCGCGAGATCTCCGGCGTGCACGAGATCGGCGGCGCCGAGCCCGTTACCTACGACGAGATGCTGGCCGAGACGATGCGTGCGACCGGCAAGCGCCGCCCGACCGTTCACGTACCGGTGCCGCTCATGAAGCCGCCGGCGCTGGTCATGGGTCTCGTCATGCCCGATCCGCCGGTCACGGTGGCCCAGCTGGATCTTCTTGCCGTCGACAACACACCCCGCCGTAATGCCCTTGAGCCCGTTTTTGGTGTACGCCCGCGCCCGTTCAAGGGCGCTCTCGACTACCTCCGGCGGCGGCGCGACGGTTGAAAAAGAACAGATTTTCGGGGACGATTTTGGCGATTTGCCCTCTTCTCAAGCCCCAATTCCGCGGATAATATTCGGTACCGAAACCGGCACTCGCAGTGGGGAGAGCGTGGGCGGGTCTTCTGATCTTTGAGTAATACCCGGCACGCCCTAGAGAGGACATCGCGGCATGAAGGAATGGATTGTCTGCGAGGACAACTGCCTTAAGTGTTCCTACGGAGCGACCCTCGATTGTGATGGGGACTGTCCGCGGTGCCCGCGCAACACGTATTGCCCCTGCGTGACCTTCGTCTCGTTCGCAGCGGGCAAACTGGCGCCGGTCGTCCAGCCGGTCACGACGACGTTCGAGCGCCCGCGCAAGCGCTAGCACCCTCTTGACCGTCGACCAAGCGGCCCTCTTGTCTCTGCGCGACCGCATCGAACGCATGGCGGTGTTCCTTTGACCTGCCTTCTCTCAAGCGTGAGGTCGCGGAGCTAGAGACGGAGTCCTCGAAGCCGGACCTCTGGCAGGACCGGCAGCGCGCGCAGAAGATCCTGAAGCGGCTCGGCAGAGAACGCGATCGCATTGAGCGGTGGGAGCGTTTTCGCGCGCGCGCGAAAGATCTGACCGAGCTCGCGTCGATGGCGGACGGCGATCCCAAGATGGAGGCCGACATCGCCCACGACACGGTCGAGCTCACCGAGGAAGTCGCGAAAGCAAGCCTCGAGGCGCAGCTCTCGGGGCCCTACGACGAGCGGAGCGCGGTCCTCGCGATCTCCGCCGGCGTCGGCGGCACCGATGCGGCCGATTGGGCCGAGATGCTCGTGCGGATGTACCTGCGCTGGGCCGAGCGTCGCGGCTTCAAGGCCGAGCTCCTCGAGTCCACGCCTGGCGACGAGGCCGGTTTCCGAAGCGCGACGCTCACGGTCGAAGGTCCCTATGCCTACGGCTATCTCAAGACCGAGCGCGGCACGCACCGGCTCGTGCGTATTTCGCCGTTCGACTTCCAAAAGCGACGCCAGACGTCCTTCGCGCTGGTGGACCCGACCCCTGAGGTCGAGAGCGAGGCCGAGGTCGAGGTGCGTCCGGAGGATCTACGGATCGACACGTACCGCGCGACTGGGGCAGGCGGCCAGAACGTCAACAAGACCGAGACCGCGGTCCGGATCACCCATCTGCCGACTGGGATCGTCGTCGCCTGCCAGAACGAGCGTTCGCAGCTGCAGAACAAGGAAACCGCGATGAAGATCCTGCGGGCACGGCTACTCGAGCGGCAAGTGCGCGAGCAAGAAGAGGCCCAGGCGAAGGAACGCGGTGAGATGCGTTCCGCCGACTGGGGGAGTCAGATACGGTCGTACATCCTCCACCCGTACACGCTCGTGAAGGACCATCGGACGGGCGTCGAGATTGGCGACCCGACCCGAGTGCTTGGCGGCGACATCGACCCCTTCATCGAGGCCGCGCTCTCTCGCCCGCCCGGCGTACCGACAGGCGAGAGTGGCACCGGCCCTGCACAGACGTAACCGGCGCTTCGAGCGCGAGAGGAGGCTTGTCCATGGTCAGCGTTAAAGACCTCCAGGACGTCGTCGACGACCTGAAGGATCAAGCGAGCAAACGCGCGAATGATCTGCTTGGCGAAGGGACCAAACGCGCGAATGAATTGTTTGGCGACGGAAAGACCGAAGTGCGCCGCGCCGTCGGTGGCCACTCCGATGGAGCGATCCTCGGGACGCTCGCGCTCGGACTGTTGCTCGGCGCGATCGTAGGCGCGGCCATCGCCCTACTGTTCGCACCGTTCACCGGCGACGAGGCACGGCGTCGACTCGGCGAGAGCGTCGAGAAGGTGCGCACGAACGAGCCCGCCGCGAAGGCCGGCAACGGCTCGACCCGGCCGGTCTCATCGGTCGGCAGCAGCGCATACCCCCCGAGCTAGCACCATCACGTGACTCGGCCGAGGGGCTGCCGTGCTGCGCCGTCATCCCCTCGTCCTAGTTTGTTTCTAGTCGCCGCCGATCTCACGCGCGAGCTTCAGCAGGTGGTCGCGCGTATTTAGGCTGGGGTCATCGGTCACCCGCTCGAAGAGCTCGTTCAGAATTCGCCCAACGCGCGGGCTCGGCGGAATGCCGAGCTCTTTCATTACGTCATTGCCGTCGATCGCGAGATCCTTGAGCGAGAACGCCGTCCGCGCGCGGATCTCCTCCTGGACCCGTTCCCAGAGGGACTCGAGTGCGTACATTCGCGGGGATCGCGCGCCGCTGCCGATGTTGTCGGCCTTGCGGAGCGCGAACAGCGCAGGGATGTTCTCGAGCCCGACCTTGCGAACGAAGCGACGGACCGCCGAACCGGTCCAGTCCGTTTGGTACCAGAACATGTGGTTTCGGATGAGATGCGTCACCTGGGTGATCGTCTCCTTGTCGAACCGCCACCGCCGCAGGATGTCGCGCGCCTTCGCCTCCCCGACGAATTCGTGCTGATGGAAGTGGCCATCGGCGAACGTCTCAGGCTTGCCGATGTCGTGCAGGAGTCCGGCGAGACGGAGGACGAGATCGTCCGGCGGGGTCGCGTCGGCGGTCGCGATCGAGTGCTCGAAGACATCCTGCGCAATGGCTTTGTCCTGCGGGATCGTCTTCGCGATCTCGAGCTCGGGAAAGAAGACCGCGAGCAGCCCAAGGTCGCTGAGCATTCGGAACGCGATCGAAGGCTTCGGGGCGGAGAGGATCTTCACCATCTCCTGCTGGATGCGCTCGCCGGACAGTGTCTTGGCGAGCGGCGCCGACTCGCGGATCGCATCCGCCGTGCGCGGGTCGATCGTGAAGCCGAGCAGCGTCGCGAATCGCACGGCACGGAGCATCCGGAGCGCGTCCTCTTTGAAGCGCTCGCGCGGCTCGCCGACCGCGCGAACGACCCGCCCCTCGAGGTCACGTTGGCCGCCGAATGGATCCACCAGTTCGCCGGGCTTGCCGTCCGTGGGGGGACGCCAGGCCATCGCGTTCATCGTGAAATCCCGGCGCGACAGGTCGTCGTGAAGCGAGCGCGTGAACGTCACGTGATCCGGGCGCCGGTGGTCCGAGTACTCGGTCTCCGTCCGGTACGTGGTGACCTCGACCTCTTCATCACCGGATCGGACTGTCACCGTTCCAAAGTGGTTGAGGTAGAACGTCCGCCGGAACAGGCCCTGGATCTCCTCGGGCGTGGCGCTCGTTGTCAGGTCCCACTTACCCGGCGATTCGATTCCTCGCACCGCGTCCCGGACCTTGCCGCCCACGACAAAGGCCTCGAACCCGGCCTGCTCGAGGCGCGCGAGGACGCGCTCGACGTCCGCGGGCACCCGCAGCGAAGGAACGGTCATTGCCACTCGCGAAGTCTAGAGAGCGCTGAGGGTCACATCCCGAGGTAGGCGCGCTGCACGTCGGGCGACGAGAGGAGCTCCTTGCCCGTACCCGTCTGGACGATGGTGCCCGTCTCCAGCACGTACGCGCGATGCGCGATCTCGAGCGCCTTGCTGGCGTTCTGCTCGACCAGGAGTATCGGCATGCCCTTCGAGTTGATGTCGGTGCAGACGCGGAAGATGGTCTCGACGAGGATCGGCGCGAGCCCGAGCGACGGCTCGTCCAGCATGAGGAGCTTCGGGTGCGCCATGAGCGCGCGGCCGATCGCAAGCATCTGCTGCTCTCCTCCGGAGAGCGTCCCCGCGAGCTGCTTCGTCCGCTCCTTGAGGCGGGGGAAGAGGTCGTAGACGTTCGCGATGTCGTCTTGAAGCCCGCTCAAGTCCTTTCGTGCGTACGTCCCCATCATCAGGTTGTCGAAGACGGTCATGCGCGGAAACAGGCGCCGGCCCTCGGGAGACTGGCAGATCCCGGTCTTCACGATCTCGTGCGCCTTGGTCTGCTGCAGCTCGCGCCCGTCGAAGACGATCTTGCCGCCCGTCGGGTGCATGAGACCGGAGATCGTGCGGAGCGTCGTCGTCTTGCCGGCTCCGTTCGATCCGATCAGAGCAACGATCTCGCCGGAGTCAACCGAGAGCGTCACGGCGCGAAGGGCCTGGACCCGCCCGTAGAACACGTCGATTTTGGCGATCTCGAGGAGGGCCATGTTCTAGTGCTGCTTCCCGAGGTACGCCTCGATGACGCGCGGGTCGTTGCGGACCTGCTCGGGCGTCCCCTCGGCGATCTTCTCGCCGTGGTCGAGCACCACGATCCGCCGTGACACCCCCATGACCACTTTCATGTCGTGCTCGATGAGAAAGACCGTGACGCCGTTGTCGACGATCTTGTGCACCAGGCCCATGAGCTCCACCTTCTCCTGCGGCGTGAAGCCGGCGGCGGGCTCGTCCAGGAGAAGGAGCGCTGGATTCGTGGCGAGCGCGCGCGCGATCTCGAGTCGGCGCTGCGAGCCGTACGGGAGGTTTCGCGCGTACGTGTGGGTGTACTGCTCGATCCCGACGAATTGCAGCAGCTCGATCGCGCGTTCGGTGACGCCGCGCTCCTCGCGGCGCTCGACCGGCGTCTTGAACAGCGAGTCCCAGAGCTTGGCGTGCATCCGGCAGTGCTGTCCGAGCCGGACGTTGTCGAGCGCCGACATGTACTCGAAGAGCCGAATGTTCTGGAACGTGCGGGCGATGCCGAGCGTCGCCACCTGGTGCGGTTTCGCGCCGGTGATCTCGCGATCCTGGAAGATGACACGACCCGTCGTCGGCGGGAAGATGCCGGTGATGCCGTTGAAGAGCGTGGTCTTTCCAGCGCCGTTCGGTCCGATGAGCGCGAAGATTTCGCCTTTCTTGACGTCGAACGTGACGTCGTCCACGGCGACGAGGCCGCCGAACCGCTTCGTGACGTGGTCGACGCGGAGAATCGGCGGCGCCGTCTCGACGGTCATCCGGTCTCCGCGGTCACGTCGACGATCGTGGTGTCCTCGTGAGTGCCCTTCGTGAGCTCCTGCTCGCGCTGCCGGCTGGGCAGAAGTCCCTGTGGTCTCACGAGCATGACGACGACGAGAATCAACCCGAACACCAGGAACTTGAGTCGGGAGATGAACTCGAAGATCCCGGGGAAGTCGCCGCTCGATCTCGTGAGACCGGATAGCCCGATCGACGTGAAGAGATTCGTGACGTATCCCGGGAGCGCTTGTAGTAAGACAAAGATCACGTAGTAGACGAGAAGTGCTCCCGTGATCACTCCCGGGATATTTCCCATGCCGCCGAGCACGACCATTACCAGGATCGTGATCGAGACGGAGAATCCGAAGTTCTCCGGTGAGACAAGCGAGAGCTTCCCGGCGTAGTACGTTCCCGCGAACCCGCTGAACGCGGCGCCGATC
>Ga0222623_10000265_pt1 | contig 15729 bp, 8 predicted proteins | sample PLMtaG_FD_177336 | JGI IMG/M metagenome (GOLD analysis project Ga0222623, IMG submission 177336) | Groundwater sediment microbial communities from an aquifer in East River, Colorado, USA - PLM2_30_coex | ecosystem: Environmental > Terrestrial > Soil > Riparian zone | place: USA: East River...
GGGATCGGGGTCGCCGTCATCGTGAGGACGTCGACCTGCGCGCGGAGCTTCTTCAGACGTTCCTTGTGCGCCACGCCGAACCGCTGCTCCTCGTCGACCACCACGAGCCCGAGGTCCTTGAAGCCGATGTCGGCCGACAGCAGCCGATGGGTCCCGATCACGACGTCGACCGCTCCCCGGCGCAGGTCCTCGACGGTGCGCTCCTGGTCCGCCTTCGAGACGAAGCGCGAGAGCATCGCGACCTTGACCGGGAAGGGCGCGTAGCGCTCGCCGAACGTGATCAGGTGCTGCTCGGCGAGCAGGGTCGTCGGCACGAGCACCGCCACCTGCTTGCCCTCCATCACGACCTTGAACGCGGCCCGCACCGCGATCTCGGTCTTGCCGAACCCCACGTCGCCGCAGATCAACCGGTCCATCGGGCGCGGTCGCAACAGGTCGGCCTTGACCTCCTCGATCGCCGTGACCTGGTCGCCGGTCTCCTCGTGCGGGAACGCGTCCTCGAGCTCCATCTGCCACGGCGTGTCGGGGGCGTACGGGGGGCGTTCGATCGAGAGCCGGACCGAGTACAGCCGCACGAGCTCGCCGGCCATGTCCTTCACGGCGCGCTTCACGCGCCCGGTCGTTCGCGCCCAGTCGCTCGTCCCCAGTCGCGACAGGCGAGGCGTCTCGCCGCCGAGATACTTCGCCACCATCCCCACCTGGTCGGTCGGGACCGAGAGCCGGTCGCCGGAGGCGTACTCGAGCACCATGTAGTCGCGTTCGGAGCCGCCGATCTCGCGCCGCTGCACGCCCACGTAGCGGGCGACGCCGTGCACGCGGTGCACCGCGAAGTCGCCGACCTCGAGTTCCTCGGCGATCGCGTCGCCGCGGCGGGTCGCGAACCGCGGGGCGTCGCGCGTGTGGCGGCGCGAACCGAACAGGTCCTCCTCGGTCGCCACCGCGAGCCTCCCGGCCGGGAAGACGAAGCCGGCCTGCAGCTCGGCCTCGACCGGCTCGGCCGTAGGCAGCGCGACGAACTCGCGGACGCGTTCCAGCGAGCCGTGGCCGCGCGCCGTGAGCAGCACGCGGTACCCGCGCTCGGCGAGCTCCGAGGCTCGCCGCGCGAGCTCGGCGGGGTTGCCCTGCGCCGAGCCCCACCCCTGCAGACCCGTGTCGATGCCCTCGGTGAACCCCGTGAGCTCCAGCCGGACCGGGCCCTCGAGCGCCTCCCCCAGGTCGTGGACCGCGCGCGGCCCCGGCCAGTTGGAGGCCTCGGCGAGCGCCTGGGCGTCCTCGAACGCCCGGCGCGCCCGGTCGAACGTGCGGCGGGCCTCGGAGACCACGACCCACGAGCCTTCCGGCAGCAGCTCGGCGGGGACCGGCATCCGGTCGAACAGCAGGGGGGCGAGCGACTCGAGCCCCTCGGCGTGCAGCCCCTCCGCGATCCGCTCGAGCCCGTCGCGGAACCGGTCGAGGTAGCGGGGCGCTCGCGTTCGCGCGCGTTCGGCCAGCGTGTCGTCGGGGACGAGCTCGCGCACGGGCGACACCTCGACGCGGACGACGGGCCCGGTCGACAGCTGGGACGACGGGACGAACTCGCGGAGCGACTCGATCTCGTCGCCCCAGTACTCGAGGCGCACCGGGCGGCGCGAGGTCCCGGGGAACACGTCCAGCACCCCGCCGCGGACCGCGAACTCGCCGCGGTGCTCGACCACGTCCGTGCGCGCGTACCCGAGCGCGACGAGCCGCTCGGCGAGATCGTCCGGCGGGAGCTCGATCCCCTTGACCAGCTCGACCGGCGGGACCTCGCCGAGGGTGGGGACGAGGCCCTGCATCGCGGCGAGCGCGGGGGCGACCAGGACGAACGCGCCCTTGGCCGCCCGCAGCCGGCGCACGGCCTCGGCCCGGCGCGCCGAGACCTCCGGCGTCGGCACGGCGGGCCGAGACCTCCGGCGAGGGGCTGATCCCCTCGTACGGGAGCGCCTCCCACGACGGCAGGAGCGCCGCCCCGTCGTCCCCGAGCCACGCTCGCGCCCCACGGGCGAGTCGTTCCGCCTCCCGCGGGCCGGGCGCGACGAGGAGCACCGGCGCGCCGAGCGCCCTGGCGAGCGCCGCCACCAGCGCGTCCTCGCCCGCCTCCGCGCGGGCGACGACCGGGCGGGCGCGATCGAGCAGGAGGCGTTCGAACGCCTCCGAACCGATCAGCGCGTCGAGCGCCTGATCCAGGCTCACCTGACCTCCTCCGTCGTCCTCGGCATCGTCACCGGACAGCACGAACAGGCCCCGTTCGGCGAACGAGGCCTTGCCACGCGATCGTCTTCGACCCCCGCTACGGTTCGCGCGGGGCGGAGCGATTGTATCGGTCCTGCGTCGGGAGCAGGCCGTCGGCGATCAGGGAGCGGACCGCGTCGGCCGCGTCGTCGACGAGGATCGCCACGTCGGGCTCCTCGCGCTTGGCGAACGTGTCGAGCACCCAGTCCGCCGCCTGCGTGCGACCCGTCGGACGGCCGACGCCGAGGCGCACACGGAAGAAGTCGGGCGTATGGAGCGCCTGCTGCAGCGAGCGCAGGCCGTTGTGGCCGGCCGTCGAGCCGCCGGATTTCACGCGGAGCGCCCCGAAGGGCAGATCGATCTCGTCGTGCACCGCGATCACGTGGTCGGGTTCGACGTCGTGCTTGCGCGCGAGCGAGGCGATCGCCGGACCGCTCTCGTTCATGAACGCGCGGGACTTCGCGAGCAGGACGCGTTCGGTCCCGACGCGGATCTCGGCGACGTCGGCGCCGACGAAGCGGGCCTTGCGGAACCGTTCGCCCTCGCGCGAGGCGAGCTCGTCGACGACCCGGTAGCCGAGGTTGTGACGGGTCTTCGCGTAGGGCTCGCCGGGGTTGCCGAGCCCGGCGACGAGCCAGGTCATGGCGGCGAGGGCGTCTAGCCCTCGGACCGCTCGTCGGAGCCTTCGGCCCCTTCGCCGCCGCCTTCGCCTTCCGCGGCCTCACCTTCGGCGCCCTCGCCCTCGGCGGCCTCGAGCGCCTCAGCTGCGGCGAGCGCCTCCTCCTCCTCGATCTCGACGGCCATCTGCGGCTGCTGCACCGCGACGACCGACTCCTCGGGGTTGGTCAGGATCGTCGCGCCCTTGGGTGCGACGAGGTCGCTCACGCGCAGCGACATCCCGATCTCGAGGGACGTGATGTCGGCGTCGATCGCCTCGGGCACGTCGCCGGGGAGGGACTCGACCTCGAGCTCCCACAGGTGGTGCTCGACGACCCCGCCCGCCTTCACGCCGACGGACTCGCCGACGATGCGGACCGGGATCGACAGGTGGAGCTTCTCGTCACGGCGAACGGCGAGGAAGTCGACGTGGATGAAGCGCCCGTGGATGTGATCGCGCTGCACGTCGCGCGGGATGATCAGGTGCTCGGTCCCGTCGACGACCAGGTCGACGAGGACGTTCGTCCCGGCGCCGGTGTGCAGGATGTGGAACAAGTCCCTCGCGTCCACCGACACGGCGGTCGAGTCCATGCCGTGCCCGTACAGCACCCCGGGCACGCGGCCGGCGGCCCGCAGCTTGCGAGCGACGCCCTTGCCGGTGCCTTCCCTGGGTTCGGCGACGAGCTTGACTTCGGCCATGGTCGGGTCCTTCGAGGCGTTTGGGGTCTCGGCCGGGCATGGTACCAACAGGCTGCCGCTATGAGACCGGGGGCTCACGCGTCTGGGGAGTGATGAGCCAGGACACCGGTATCGTCCGCCCCATCGTGGCGGACCGGACCGACCTCGAGGACCTCTACGTGCGGCACATGCCCGGCGCCGTCCGGGTCGCCGCCCTGATCACGGGCGACGCCGACCTGGCCCAGGACATCGCCCAGGACGCCTTCCTGCGCTCGGTGGGCCGCTTCCGGCACCTTCGGCAGCCCGAGGCGTTCGAGGCGTACCTGCGCCGCGCGGTCGTGAACGCCTGCACGTCGCACTTCCGCCGCCGCACGGTCGAGGCCGCATACCTGCGCGGCCAGGCTCGGGGTGCGGCGTCGGTCGACGAGCCGAACCACGGCCGGCGCGACGAGCTCCGAACGGCGCTCTCGGCCCTGCCGGCGCGTCAGCGGGCAGCGGTGGTCCTCCGCTACTACGCCGACCTGTCCGAGCAGCAGGCGGCCGAGGCGCTCGGATGCTCCGCGGCCGCCGTGCGGTCGATGGTCGCCCGCGCGATGGAGACGCTCCGCGAACGGATCCCGAGGAGTGAGGACACGTGAACGATCTCGAACGCGACCTGCGAGAGGTGCTCCACGAGGACGCGCGAAGCGTCCCGACGCCGATCTCGGCGCCCGAAGGGCTCCGGCGGTCCGTCCGTCGCCGGCAGGCGGTGTTCGGAGGCCTCGTCGGGCTCTCGGCGCTCGCGATCGTCGCCGCGGTCGTGGCGGGCGCGACGCTGCTGCTCCCGGCACAGAGCAACCGGCCGGCCGGCGTGGGGCCGGTGACGACCGGCACGCTCAACGGGATCACGATCACCTACCCGCAGGCATGGAGCCTGATCGACCCGGACAAGGCGGGGCTCAACGGATCCGCTTCGATGGCAGAGGTCCCGCTCCCGCGCATCATGCTCGCGCTGGCGCCAACCGACCCCGGAGAGACGTTCGGCTGTCCAGGCCTGGCTGGTGGCGCCGCGACCTTCCTCATGACGGTCCAGGAGGAACCGTTGGCGCTCGACGGGCCTTCGTCCGAACCGTGGCCGGTCGAACTCCGGACGATGACCGTGGACGCGTCCGAGTCGGCCTGCTATCCGGATTGGGACTTCCTCCGCGCCGCGTGGACGGCGGCAGGCCGGACGTTCGAGGCCCGCATCGGGTTCGCTCCCGCCGCGACGACGGACCAACGCGACGACGTACTCGCAGCCTTCGCATCGATGTCCTTCGCGGCGTCGGGTCGCGGGGTCACGGCAGCCGTGCTGGGCGAAGGGATCGCCGGCGGCGAGCCGTGGACGCTGTTCGCCCAGCGAACGGAGGGAGGTCTGAGCCTTTCACTGGAAGCGGAGACGATCGGAGCCGGCACCAGCTTCGTGTCGCCGGCGACGAGCGAGCTGCAACCGGCGTCGACGGTCCTGGGCCAAGGATCAAACCGACAGCTCGTCGCGTTCGGTGCGATCCCCATCGACGTGGTTCGGGTCGAGGCCACGGCTGCCGACGGCTCCGTCGTGTCGGCGGAGGTCCTCGACATACCGGACGAGCTCGACCCGGACTCGAACGCGTTCGCGCTCGTCGCCCCGCCGGGCCGAGCCGTGGTGCGTGGATACGACTCGTCCGGTCAGGTCGTGGCACGAGGCATCGCCGCCAGCAGCCAGCCGTCGCCGTCGGTGGAAGCCGCGCTCGAGGACGGTCGCCACTTCGGCTACGTGCGCTCCGTCGACGTCGACGCGGGCACGCTCGAGTTCGACCTCGCATACTTCCTCTCCGGCGAAGAGGCCAACGCCGCGTACCAGGCGGCAGGCGGCACCGGTCCGGTGCCGAACGACCACTTCGTCGTCAACGACAACCCGATGCTCCGAACCCTGCCGCTTGCGCCCAACGTGAGGCTGCGCCTGCTCGACTGGAACCACTGCTGCGACACCTTCTTCGACGGCGACCTGGCGCTCTTCGCGCAGGCGATCCGGGAACAGGCGGAAGTCGCCGACGGCGACCTGATCTACCGCGGGCAGAGCCAGTGGTGGATCACCGTCGAGAACGGAGTCGTGACCGAGATCGAAGAGCAGTACTCGCCGTAGGTCAAGGTCAACTTTCAGCGCACCGATCGATGTGGAGATACTGGCGGCACTCCTCATCCGTCAGTGTCCTGGCGACGTTCCGGCCGGCGATCTCGAGGAGGTCGTCGATGTCGAGCGCCCAGATCCGGACGCCGCCGCACGTGGTCGACGCCAGCGTGTTCCCGTCGGGGCTGAAGGCCACCTCGTCGACGCTACAGCCGGAACCCCTCAGCACGAGTCGTTGCGAACCGGTCTGACCATCGAACAATCGAACCGTGCCGTCGAGTCCCGCCGTGGCGACGAGCGACCCATCGGGGCTGTAGTCGAGAGCGGTGAGACCACCCGACCGCCCGGCGAGCTCCGCGACCCGCATCCCGGTCTCGACGTCCCAGATCTCGGCCAGTCCTTCGGAGCTGACCATCGCGATCCGAGAACCATTCGGATCGAAAGCGATCCGCTGTGCGTCGCGACCGATCGTGCGAACGAGCGCCCCCTGCTCCCAATCCCAGATCTTCACGCGCCCCGTCCCCGGGTCCCCGCGGCCGAAGAAAGCTGCGATCGCAACCCGACCCCCATCCGGGCTGAACTGGACAGAGGTGATGGTGTGCAGCTCGCCTTCTTCGAGGACGCGGACGACCCTGCCGGAGCGATCCACGATCTTCGCCGCCCCGTCCCATCCTCCCGCCACAACGTGATCCCCGTCCGGGCTGAAGGCCACGTCATTGACGTCGAGATCGTGTTCGACCCTGTAGAGCTCTTCTCCCGTGCGGATGTTCCACGTCCTCGTCGCCTCGCCTCCGAAGCCGTTGTTGGACCCATCGCCTCCGCCGAGGACGATCGACCCACCGTCCGGACTCACGTCCAAGGATGCAAACCAGAAGCCGTCCGTGGCTGGTCCGAGCGTTCGGAGTCTCCGTCCGGTGTGGGGGTCCCAGATCGACACTGAACGCTCACCGGCGAGGACGACGCCACGACCCTCCGGCGTGAACTCGACCATCCAGCCCCACCGCGACCAGGTGATGTTCGCCCACTCCGCATCGCCGTCCGGTCCCACGTCCCACACCTTCACCGCCGTGATGCCGGCATCCCCGGCCATGACCCGGGTGCCATCGCCGGAGAAGGCCACGCCGACGATCCCGCCCTGGGTCTCTTGTGCCGAGAGCGCCATGAGCTCCGGCGCTTCCTTCGAGTCGACGTCCCACACCCGCGCGGTCCCGTCCGATCCACCGCTGACGAGACGCGCCGAGTCCGAGCTCCACGCGACACTGAAGACAGGGCCGGTATGGCCGCGCAGGGTGGATCGAAGGCGTCCCGTCGATGCGTCCCAGAGCCGAACGGTGTCCGCGTTGGTCGTGGCGATCGTGCCGCCATCCGGACTCCATGCGACGCCCCTCGAATCCGGGAAAGAGCAGCAGTTGAAGGCAGTAAGTCGGAACACCCGATCCCCCGTCTCGACGTCGAAGACCTCGCCGCCCTTGTTCCAGAACGACATGACGGCGACGTATTCCCCGTCCGGGCTGACTGCCGTGTCGATCGCGCCCGCCACGCGGAAGGCCGCGACGACGTCCGCATTCGACGTCAGATCCAGTACCCGGACGGTGGCTCCGTACGATCTTCGCTGAACCCAGGCGCCCGCAACCAACGAGCCGTCGGCGCTGAACGAAGGACCCCACACCTCACCCCCGGCCGACCGACTGGCGAGAAGGGCGCCCGTATTGGGGTTCCACACCTTCAGCCGGCCATCGTCGCCTGTCGTCGCGAGCTTCGAGCCGTCAGGACTGAAGGCCACATCGTTGATGTCGCCGTCGTGACCCTGGAACGACAGCTCGGTCTCTCCCGTCTCGTCGTCCCGGATGTCGATCATGCCGGCCCCCTCGGGACCCTCGGTCACGAAGAGACCCTTCGGGCTCCAAGCCAGAAGTCCGCCGACCCCGGGGATCGAATTCACGACCCTGGAAGCCACCACGGCACGATGGAGCGCCTCCTCCGCCTCCGGCAACACGCTCCCGTCGACCGACCGCGTTCGATCCACCGCCTCCGTCGCCAAGAGGATGCTGAGCTCCGGATCGGTCTCGAGGTTCGCGACGGCCGCGGCCGAGAGCGCCCGCGCCTGGGAGATCCGCGCTTCGTCCACGGCTCTGCCCCGCTGCGTGACCGCGATCACCGTCAGGGTCGTCGCCACGAGGGCAGCGACAAGGCCGACCGCGACCAGGGACCGCAACCTGCGGATCGATCGGCGCTCCAGCGCGCGCTCGCGCTCCCGGACGGCTCGCTGAACGACGGTGCTCTCCTCCACGTAGGCTCGGTCCGCATCCGAAAGCACGAGGGTCGTCGTTCCGGTCCATGCCTGGACTTGCTCCAGCCGAGACCCGCCGAGGAGGAAGCTCGGGTCACGCTCGGCGGCTTCCCACTCGGCGACGGCGATCGCGAGCCGACGCTGCGTGCGGATGTCGTCCCGCGCCTCGTCGATCCAGCCCCGGAGTCGATCCCACACTCCGAGGAGTGCCTCGTGGGCGATCTCGACGGTCGGCTCGCGCGTCGCCGGATCGCGATCGAACGAGAGTAAGCGGTGACGACCGAACGCGTCGATCACCGTCTGCACCGTCCGCTCATCCGCGAGCGGCAACAGCTCCGAGCGTCGGACGCGGCGGCGCGTGTCCTCGCCGCCCTCGCCGAGCGTCACGAGCCTGAGGAAGAGCTGGCGGCACGCGTCATGCGCCTGCTCGTTCATCCCACCGAAGATCTGCTCCGCCCGCCGCGCGAGTGCGCCCGGGACGCCGCCGATCCGACGGTACCCGGAGAGCGTGAGCGTGCCGTCGTCGCGCCGCTCGGCCAGCTCGGTGAGCGTGTACTGCAGGAGCGGCAACGCGCCCGGCCGGTCGACCACGTCGGCGATCATCGCGGCGAGGAGCCTCGGCTCCACGACGAGCCCGGCGCGGTCGGCGGGTGCGACGATCGCCCGCTCGAGTTCCTCCGGCGACATCGGCGTGATCGCCTCAGTGCGTTGCGCGAGCATCTCGCCGAAGCCGCGCACCGACAACGGTTGGTCGAAGAAGTCGGCTCGGAGCGTCGCGATGACCCTGACCCGGCTATCAGCGGCCATGGCGGCCGAGCGCACCGACTCGAGCACGTGCAGTCGCTCGTCCTCGTCCTGGATGAGGGTGAAGATCTCCTCCATCTGATCGAGCACGATCAACAGCTCCGCGTCGGGATCGGGGAGGATCCGCTCAGCAGCGCGGACGAGGCCGAGCGCATCTCCTTCGAGCATGTCCAAGAGGGAAGGCGGGGGTTCGACCGCGAGCCCGAGCAGCGCCGACTCGAGCTCGCGCAGCGGGTGCGGTCCGGGAACCAGGTCGATCACGTACCAGCGCTCGGAGCCCGCGAGCGCGCCACGGCGGAGTGCGGGGACAACGCCGGCCCGGACCACCGAGGACTTCCCCGATCCGGAGGGTCCCACGACGGCAAGGAAGCGCGCCCCGTCATGGTCCTCCTCCATGCGGCGTAGCACTCGCTGTGTCAGCAGCTCCCTGCCGAAGAAATCGGCCGCGTCGGCCTCGAGGAACGCCCGAAGTCCCTTGTAGGGATTCCGGATCTCCCCGACCGGTTCGGCAACGATCGCGGCGCCCTCGACCGCGGCACGGAACGCCGCCGCGAACTCGAGCGTGTCCGGGTAACGGTCGTCCGCGTCCTTCGCCGTCGCCCGGCCGATCGCGCGATCGACGGCCGCCGGGATCGCGGGGCGCAGGTCCCGGACCGCGGGGATCGGATCCCTGAGGTGATGATCGAACAGGGCCGTCAGCGAGGTGTCGGGGAACGGGTGGACGCCCGTGAGCATCTCGTACGCCACGATCCCGAGCGCATACACGTCCGTTCGCGGTGAGACCGGATCGAGCCGCACCTGCTCGGGGGAGAGGTACTCGGGGGTGCCACGGATCATCGTTCCAGATGAGCGCTCGGGTGAACCCACGTCGAGCGCGACCCCGAAGTCTGTGAGGTAGGCGTTGCCCTCCTCGTCGAGCAGGACGTTGCCGGGCTTCACGTCGCGGTGCACGACCCCCTGCCGATGGGCCGCCGACAGCGCGGCGGCGACCTGATCCAGGATCGAGGCCGCTCGCTCGGGCTCGATCGGTTCCTTCCGGAGGAGCAGCTGCTCGACGCTGCCTCCCCGAAGGAACCGCATCACGAGGTAGGCGGCGTCCGGCTCACGCCAATAGTCGTAGAGCGGAACGATGTGCGGGTGCTCCAGACGAGCGACGATCTGCGCCTCCCGCTCGAACCGTCGGACGAAGTCAGGGTGATTGGCGAGCTCGGGCGGCACGGCCTTGATCGCGACCTCACGGCCGATCTGCGGCTGGGTGGCGCGATACACGACGCCGAACGCGCCCTCGCCCACCTGCTCGAGCAGGCGGTACCCCCGGAGCGGCTCACCCTCGAGGTCCAAACCCGGATCCTGGCGAAGGATCCGCTCGTGCAGCTGCCGGAGGTCAGCCGAGGGGTCGATCCCCAGCTCCTCGGCGAGGACCGTGCGCGCTCGCTCGAACGCAGACAGCGCTTCCGCCTGCCGGCCGCACCGGTACTGCGCAAGCATGAGCTCGCCGGACAGACGCTCACGGAGCGGATAGCTTCGCGTCAGGGTTTCCAGCTCGGGAATGACCTGGGTGTGATGACCGAGCTCGAGCTCTGCGCCGATCTTCTCCTCGATCGCCTGCAGCCTGAGCTCTTCGAGGCGGGCGATCTCGCCCGAGAGCGACGGCGCAGCGACGAGATCTGCCAGCGCCGGGCCGCGCCAAAGCCCGAGTGCCTCTGTCAGGAAGCCGTCGGTCGCCCTCGGCTCTGAGCCACTTCTTGCCTCGCCCAGTAGGTCCTCGAACCGGAGGGCGTCCACTTCGTCGCGGTCGGCCCGGAGCACGTAGCCGGGCGTCCGCCCCTCGATTGCATCGCCACCGAGCGCCGATCGCAGCCGCGAGACGTACGTCTGAAGCGTCGCCCTGGGGTCCTCCGGAAGCTCTTCCCCCCAGAGTGCATCGATCAGGTAGTCGATCGGGACGAGCTGGTTCGCGCTCAGCACCAGATGGGCGAGCACGATCCGCTGTTTCGGGCCCCCGAGGGGGATCGAGCCCCCCTCCCCGGAGACCTCGAGCGGCCCCAGGACGGCGAAGCGCACAGGCCGACGGTACGCCTCACGTGCTTTCGGTGGAATCCCCGATCGTGTCGTCGATACACGGGTCATAGGGAGGAGCGTGGCGCCTGGCGCTTTCAGTCTGGTTTCACCCGCTCGGCTGCCGAGACCGATCCGCTCGTTGAAAGGCGTTCGTACGCGGTCTGAAAGAGAACTGAAGAGGGCTGCGCTCATCGTATTCGAGGACGGGTCACGTGGATCGAGCGCCGAGCGCCCGAGTGAGGTTCGAAAGGAGGTTGCGATGAGCGCAACCACCGGGATGAGAAGAAGGCTCGTCGCGAGCAGCCTCGCGCTCGCGACGGTCGTCGCGCTGCTCGGATCGCCCTCGAGCGTGGCGGATCCGGCGGAGAACGCGGTCACGCACTGGAGCCGCATCTCCGAGCAATTCGTTCCGATCGGCCGTTTCGGGGCAAGCGCACAGGTCCTCTCGGGCATCGTTCATGCGGCGATCTACGATGCGGTGGCCGCGACCGAAGGGGGACTGGACCCCTTCATGGTCTCGATCGAGGCGCCCCCGGGCGCGTCGACGGAGGCGGCGGTGGCAACGGCGGCACGTGACGTGCTCGTCGAGCGCGTGCCCCTGCAGGCCGGGCCGGTGACGGCTGACTACGACGCGTTCATGGCCGCGATCCCGGACGGACAGGCCAAGAGCGACGGCCGGACCGTCGGGGAGCAGGTCGCCCAGCAGATCCTCGCCGCCCGCGCGGACGACGGCTTCGGCAACGTGGTCGAGTACGTCCAGCAGCCACCCGGTCCGGGGGTCTTCGAGCCGGTCGCGCCGACGCCCCCGATCGACGTGGTCCTCACCCAGGTGCTGCCCTTCACCTTCGACTCGGCGTGGGACTTTCGCCCGAACGGGCCGAGCAGCCTCAAGAGCGGCGAATACGCTGCCGACTTCGCGGAGGTCAAGGCCTACGGCCGCAGCGACAGCGCGGTGCGGACCCCAGAGCAGACGCAGACCGTTCGGTTCTGGGCCGACAACACCTTCGTGCAGTGGAGTAGGACGGTGCGTGCGCTCGCGGAGGCGCGCGATCTCGACTTACGGGAATCGGCACGCCTCCTCGGCCTGGTCCACGTGACCGCCGCCGACACGATGATCGCCTGCTTCGACGCGAAGTATCACTTCTCCTTCTGGCGTCCGGTCCACGCCATCGCTCGCGCGGACAGCTCGCGCGGACACCGATGGCAACCCCGCAACGATTCCGGACCAGACCTGGACATCGCTCCTCGTCGTCAACCACCCGGAGTATCCGTCAGGGCACGCATGCCTCACCGGCGCGGTGACCCAGGCGCTCCAGATCTACTTCGGAACCAACGGTCTGCCGCTGACGATCTCCAGCAACTTCCCAGGGGCCGGGCCGCCACGATCCTTCGCGCGGCTCAGCGACATCCGAGCCGAGGTGGCCGACGCGCGGGTGTGGGCGGGACTGCACTTCCGCAACGCGATGGAGGAGGGCGGGAAGCTCGCTCGCAAGATCGCTCGACACGTCGCCTCCTCTGCCTTCCTCTAGCCAGATAGCGACCGGGAAGGAGCACCTCGCCGCCGGACCGGCACAGCGGCTCCCTCCGGCGGATCGGACCTCCACACTGAGGCGAAGGGGCCCGCAGATCCCGGCTCCTTCCGGCGCGCTTTCCCGATACCTCGTGGAGCCTTCCTGCGTCTTCCCTAGTGTGGACGCCATCGTGACCGAGGACGCGCAACAGGCTCACGCACCCGCTGGCGGCGTGCTCGCCGACCTATACGAGCGGCACGCTCCGGCCGCAGGCAGGCTCGCCTACCTGCTGACCGGTGACCGGGTGCTCGCTGAGGATCTGGTGCAAGAGGCGTTCGTGCGGGTGGTGGGCCGGTTCCGGCATCTTCGGGTTCCCGATGCGTTCGAGGCCTACCTGCGCCGCACGATCGTGAACCTCCACACTTCGCAGCTCCGTCGTCGGCGGCTCGAGCGGGCGTACCTCGAACGCGAAGGCCGGGCGGAGCCATCGACCACGAACCCCGACGTCGACGCGCGCGAGGAGCTCTGGCGGGCGGTGCTCGCCCTGCCGCCCCGGCAACGGGCCGCCGTCGTCCTCCGCTTCTACGAGGACCTCTCCGAACGGGAGACGGCGGATGCGCTCGGCTGCTCCCCCTCGGCTGCCAAGTCACTCGTCGCCCGAGCGATGCAGACGCTCCGGGCCCGGATCGAAAGCGAGACCGCGTGAACGACCTCGAGCGTGACCTGCGAGAGCTGCTGGAGAGTAAGGCCGGGGGCGCTGCGCCCACAACCGCGCCGAGCCCACGCGTCCTGCGACGGGCGCGTCGGCGTCAGGTCGGCACGGTCATCACGACCTTGGTGGTCGTAGCGGCCGTGATCGTCGGCTCGGTGGCCACTCTCCAGACCGTCCTGAGGAGGGACCCGTCGACCCCGCAGCCCGCAACCCCCCCGGTCCTCCCCGAGGCGCCCCCAGGCTTCTCGAGCGCCGCGCTGCCCTTCGCCTCGATCGCGTACCCACACGATTGGTACCTGCTCGACACCTCCCCGCTCGTGCCGCTCGGGGCCGCGCAACCATACGTGGTCCCGTCCGGACCGATCCTGCAGCTCGCGAACTTCGATCCTGATCTCCCACATGCACCACGCTGCATGGTCGACCCCGATGCCCTGCCACGCGACGGCGTCTTGCTGACGATCGGGGTCATGACGGCCGACGAGGCCGCGATCTCCAACGAGCCGAGTGGCCCGTGGCCGGTCGACCTGATCCCGCTCCCACCCAACCAAGACCCCGTGTGCATCGGCGGACCCCGACCGAGGATCGCAACGTGGACCGCCCCGTCGGGTCTCATCTACTGGGCGAACGCCGGCCGCGGGGCCGACGCGAGCGAGGCCGACATCCGCAAGATGGAGCAGGCCTTCGCGAGCCTGGCGTTCCCCCCAACGGAACAACCGCAGATGTCGCGGATGGCCGCGTTCCAGGGACAGGGAACGCCCCGCGTCGTCCTCGGGACCGAGCGGATCGGCTCACAGTTCGCAACGATCGTCGCGTACGTCGAGCTCAACGAGAGCCTCCTCGTCGGCGTCTCCTCGAGCGGAGACGAAGGCGATTGCTGCCTCGGCGGCGCGATCGCTCCTCACTCCGGAAGCACCGACGAGCCCGTCTCGAGCACGATCAACCTGACGCCGGACGGGACACTCGTCTACGGCATCATCTCCCCCGACGTCGCTCGAGCCGAGCTTCGGGCTTCTACGGGTGACGATCTTCCGGTCACCACCGTGAGACTTCCGCCCAGCCTGGGCTTCGATGATCGCGTCGTGTGGGGCATCGCCCCCGGCTCCGACGACCGCGCAACGATCGTGGGCTACGACGCGGACGGCAACGCCTTGGGGAATCCGATCCTCCCCGCCGGCCCGCGCGTGACGATCGCCACGGGGAACGATCCGGACGGCGGACCGTGGATCCTGTACCTCGAGCCAACGACCGACGGCACCGGGCTCGGGTTCGAGTTCGAGAACAGCGGCGGCGGGAGCGGTTGCTGCCTGAAGCCATTGATGACCGACTTCCGGCTCGATGGATGGGGCTCGGGAGGCGACGCACCGAGCGACATCACGGCGCTCGCGTCCGACGCCGTGACACGCGTCGTCTTCGAGGCGGCGAACGGCGATCCGATCGAAGGCGCGCTGTACCCGGTGCCGGACGAGTCGCTGCGGGTTCCCCAGGTCGCTCTCGTCATCGTGCCGTCGGAGGTGCAGCTGGAGGGCGACCTCGTCGGCTACGACGCCGAAGGGCACGAGCTCGGACGCGAGTTCGTCGGCGAGACCGGCGAACCCGCTGGTCCGACGGCAGAGATCGACGCCGTCTGGAACCTCCTCCGCGGAGCTCGCGATGCGGTCCAGCGGTGGGCCGGGCATCACGGCGACTCGTTGGAGACCTTCACCCTGAACGAGGCCGTCAGCTCGGTCCCGGACGTGCCTTGGAATGCATCGGGGGTCGGGAAACCCGTTCCGAACGAGGTCAGTATCCGCGGCGTCGCGCCCGCGGGTGGTTCGGAACTGACCGGCTGGTCGGGGTGGAACCTGGTCCTCGTGTCGATCACGCCAGATCTGGGTCAGACATACTGCATCGGCGTGAACATCGACGAGAACGGCGGGGGCAACTTCCGCTACGGGACACAGGACGCTGCGACCTACGAGGAGTGCCGCGGAGGGTGGTCCGAACTCGGCGGGTAGCTACTGGTTCTCGCCGTGGAAGATCTCGGAGACGCTGCTCTCCTCGAACACGGCTCGGAGGGCCTGCTCTCCTCGAACACGGCTCGGAGGGCGTCGGCGATCAGCGGCGCGATCGAGAGGACCTTCAGCTTGCCGAACCGCTTCTCCTCCGGGATCGGCATCGTGTTCGTGACGACCACCTCGGTGATCGGCGCCTCCTCGAGGTTCTGCACGGCCTTGCCCGAGAGCACCGGGTGAGTGGCCGCGGCGTAGATCGGGCCGGCGCCCTGCTGGGCGAGCGCGGTGGCCCCCTTGGCGACGGTGCTCGCCGTATCGATCATGTCGTCCACGAGGATGCAGGGGCGGCCCCTGACCTCACCGACGACCGCCATCTCCTCGATCTTGTGCGCCTCCTTGCGCGATCGGCGCTTGTACAGGAACGCGAGGTCGGCGTGCAGGTACTCGCGCAGGCGTTCGGCGGTCTTGATCCGTCCGGCGTCGGGCGAGACGATCACCAGATCGTCCCCGTGCAGTCCGAGCTCGTTCTGCAGGTAGCCCGAGAGGACCGGCAGCGCCGTCAGGTGGTCGAAGGGGTGGTCGAAGTACCCCTGGATCTGCCCCGCGTGCAGGTCGACCGAGACGACCCGGTCCGACCCGGCGGCGCT
>Ga0222623_10000267_pt1 | contig 15687 bp, 11 predicted proteins | sample PLMtaG_FD_177336 | JGI IMG/M metagenome (GOLD analysis project Ga0222623, IMG submission 177336) | Groundwater sediment microbial communities from an aquifer in East River, Colorado, USA - PLM2_30_coex | ecosystem: Environmental > Terrestrial > Soil > Riparian zone | place: USA: East River...
AGAGCCAATGTCTTGTCAAGCAATCTTGCGGCGCGATGCTCCTCTTTTCGCTTCCACTCTGGAGTCAAAGCGAATATCGTGCCGCTTAACTCCAACAATTACATGACCAACAATCGTTCCCCCGCGTTTACCGTGATCGAAATGATCGTCGTCCTGGGGATCATTGCCATCATGATGTCCATAACCTATCCCGTCTACACAAGCATTTCGCAGCGCGCCAAAGCGACAAAGGACATGAGCAACCTGCGTCAGATCGGCATGGCGACACAAATGTACATGAATGACAACAGTGGTGCGTTCCCTGGTTCAGCAACCGTGACATGGATGTCACAGCTTGAACTAAATCAAAAATACCTGTCAGCTTGGCGGGTCCTTGAATCGCCGTTTGATAAACGTTCCACATCGGAATCAGGCGACGGAACAACCGCGATCAGCTACGGCATTAATTCTAACATTTATGTGAGCAATGTTCCGATATCAGCCGACAAAATCAGGAAGCCTACCGTCTTTATAGTGTTCGCGCCCGCGCAGGCCTCGACGGCAACGGTGAGCTTCTCAGGCGTTGGGAACTCCTCTGCGCCAGGCGTCACGGTCTTGGCTGCAGCGAGCGTACCCGGCGGTAGCGCTCAAGGCGGAACACACAACAACCGCGCAAAGATTAATGCGCTCTTCGCAGACTGGCATGTTGAAACCATGCCTTGGAGCGGCACGGGTCCGGCGTTTACTCATACCACCGATCCGGGGAGTGACCCGGACGCGCCATATCGCTGGTCTCCTTAGGCTCGTCTTATCGTTGCGCTGTGGCAATTCGCGGCGATACACATCGAGAAATCGTAGTTGTTGGCTCGAATTTGCTCAGGCGGGCCGGTGCGTACATACGCAAAGCTCTGCCTCGCAAAACGTGCGCAATTATTTCGGATAAGAACGTCGCGCCGCTATTTGCTGAACCAGTCCGGAAAAGCTTAATAGGAGCTGGATTTCAGCCAATTCTGATCACGATTCCGGCTGGCGAAAAGTCGAAGACGCTTGAACAAGCTGGCGGGATTTGCGATCAAATGATTGCTGCAGGGCTTGATCGGCAATCATTTGTTGTCGGCCTCGGCGGCGGCATGATTGGCGACATTTCCGGGTTCGTGGCGGCGATTTATCACCGCGGCATTCCGCACGTTCAGATCCCCACGACCCTGCTGGCGATGGTGGACAGCTCGATCGGTGGCAAAACCGGTGTGAACACACGCGACGGGAAAAATCTGATCGGTGCAATTCATCATCCAGTACTGGTCATCGATGATCTGGATGTTTTGAAAACGCTGCCGCGGCGCGAGTTTAACCAAGGCTTCGCCGAGATTATCAAACATGCCGCGATCGCCGACGCGAAGATGTTCCAGATACTTCAACGTTGGAAGGCAGGCGAAGCGTCTGCCTTACAGCGACTCATCAAGCGCAACATCAGAATCAAATCGAAAATCGTGGCGAAAGATGAGCGGGACCGGACTGGTGAGCGCGCTCTTCTCAATTTCGGTCACACGGTTGGCCACGCGATTGAGCGCGCGGGCAATTATCGCGAATTTCTTCACGGAGAAGCGCTGAGCCTTGGAATTATCGCCGCCTGCGCGATCTCGATCAGAAGAGCTGGGCTATCGCCGGACAAGCGCGATGCGGTTGTCGATCTTCTCGGGCAGTTCGACCTACCAACACGTTTGCCAAAAAAATTCCCGCGCGCGAAAATTTTCAACGCGTTGAGGTTCGACAAAAAATTCGAAGGCGGCAAAATCCGATTCGTTGTGACGCCGCGGATCGGCGCTGCGCACGTCGCAACAAATGTGACCATGGCAGATATTCGCGAAGCGATTAACGAGCTGTAAACCCAAGGAGCGGCGGTCTCTAGTCCGCCGCCTTTTGTCAAACAGGATTCGTTAATATCGGCGGACTAGAGACCGCCGCTCCTTGCAGCTCGCGCTTTCGAGTAATAATCGATCAATCCCTCTACCACGCTGTCGGCGTATTCCCGGAAGATACTCTTATCCTCGACGCCGTTGACATTGCGCGTTCCTTCGTAATCGCCGGCCTGAATGCGGGCAAACGCATCATTGCTGTTCATGACGTACGGCTCGCAATAGACCACAGGGCAACGATAGAGCCGCGTGGCCAGCAAATTGCGGGCATACGCGTAACCGCTGCTGCCGACCTTGGTCGTGCTATTCATGGTTGGATATTCGTATGGCGGCAAGCCGCTTTCACGCGCCATTGCCGCGGCAATTGTGTCCGCCAGCGGCAATTCCTCGTCGTATGCGCGGCTCAGAAGCCGCCGGATCATTTCAAAACGTTGGTCATCAAATTCGAGCTCCTCTGCCAGGTAGGATCCGTTCATAAGCAGGTGAAGGTGGTTCTTGTCCGTCAGAGTCGGGCTGTTTGGGTCGCCCCAGCCTTCAGCGTTGAAATGCAGACAAAGCACAAGGTCGGGATGTAATTTGAAGTTAACCAGCGCCGCGCGGCGGCGAATCTCGCTGTAGCGGTAGAATAAGATTTCGCTTTGCCAGCGAATCGTTTGCTCTTTTTCCGGATCATTCGGATCAAGAACGTCGGCGCGTGGCTGTGGCACGCCATTCTTGATCAGAATTTTTCTGGCGAGTTCACGAAAGTCATCCGGCCGTTTAGCCGTAATCGGTTCATTGCTGTTTCGGACAAATGAAACGTTCGCCCCGAGTTGCCGCAATCGCCGACCGAGCAGTCGCGCCACGCGCAAAGCCAGATCGCCTTCCTGAACCGGCTCACTGGCGCCGACCTGAAACCAGCGCTCCTCCATTTTTGCCCACTTCCCACCGAGATGCCCCGGATCGAGCGCGACTTTTAGGCCAGAAAGAGATTTGCCCGGCCGTGCTGCCGGCAAAGATTTCGCTGGCCGCCAAAGTCGCGGTACCGGCTTGCGCTCGGAGTCGTTCGCCGCAAATCGGAGCGTGAAGAATTCCTGCGCGCTGCGATTCATCATAAGCCGGGCAGTCTTCTCGTTTATCTCGATCAAGTCGGGAGCGAATCCGTGAGTGCAGTAAACGCCATGAACCAGCCGGCTGAATTCATCGTGGGTGATTGTTTCCTGATACTTCTCCAGCACGCTCCATTGCGGTTTGCTGCCGAGGACGCTGATGTTGTCGGCGGCTTGGAGAACCGGGAGAAAGATCAGGAGCAGAAATGCCGAAGCCCGAATGAGCGAATGACGAACTAATGACAAATTGCGGATGACCAAAACCGAAGCAGCGGAAAGAGAGTGCGGCGACATCTTGTCATTCGGGCTTCGGCATTCCTTCGTCATTCGGCATTCGGGCTTCGGCATTGTTGTGTCGTGCCGCTTCAACGCTTCAACGCTTCAACGCTTCAACGTTGTAACGTTTTAACGTGGCGGAGCCATTCGTCATTCGGATTTCGTCATTAATTTTCACATCGACGTTTCAAACCGCTTCAATACGATGCTCGCAGAATGCTGACCGTTCTTTTTCTTGGCGATGTCGTTGGTGAGCCGGGACGCACAGCAGTCATTGCCCGGCTGCCTGAGCTGAAGTCGAAGCACGCGTTGGATTTCGTCATCGTCAACGGCGAGAACGCCGCGGGCGGCCGCGGAATAACGGGAAAAATCACGATCGACCTTTTGCGCGCCGGAGTGTCAGTCATTACGACAGGCGATCATATTTGGGACCAGAAAGAGATTCTTTCATTCATCGACACCGAACCGCGTTTATTGCGCCCGGTGAATTATCCGGAGGGCGCGCCGGGAAGCGGATCGATCGTTCTGGAGACGGCCAAGGGAAAAATCGGGGTGCTGAACGTGCAAGCGCGCACGTTTATGCAGCCGATTCTCGAAAACCCGTTTCGAGCCTCTGAAGCAGCGGTGATAAAAATGCGCGAAGAGACGCGGAATATCATCGTGGATGTGCACGGCGAAACGACGAGCGAGAGGATTGCCATGGGGCGTTTTCTCGACGGAAAGGTCTCCGCTGTCATCGGCACGCACACTCATGTTCAGACAGCGGACGAGCAAATTTTTCCCGGCGGAACTGCCTTCATGTGCGACGCCGGCATGTGCGGACCGGTGAATTCCATCTTGGGCCGCGCGATCGACCCGATCCTGAATCGGTTCATCTCGAATCTGCCTGCGTCCTTCCCCGTGGCCGGAGGCGAGGTGCGCTTGCGCGGGGCGTTAATCGAAATTGATGAGACCACCGGCCGCGCCGTGCGCATCTGCCGCGTGGATGAGCCTGGTGCCGGCGACGCTGCCCCCGCCGAGCCAGAGCCAAAGATCGATATCGAACAGGCGCATTCTCCTGAACAGACTTGAAACTGTTGAGCTTACAGCCAACTGTTGACTTCCTGAGTTTCGAATTCTCTACAAACACTAACGTCCAACAGAAACCATGAAAAAATCCTTTGCCTTTACTCTTACCACTGCTCTGGCCCTCTGCGTTTCACAGGTGTGCCAGGGGGAAGCGAAGAAAAACGTCGAAGCAAACAAGCTGGCTCGCGAAGGCGCGGAGGCCGCGAAGAACCAGGATTGGGACAAAGCCGTTGACCTACTTCGTAAAGCCGCGTCTATGGATCACAAATATTCAGACGAGCTCTCCGCTGTCTATCAAGGTCGCGGATACGCGGCCGCGAGTAACCAGCAATTCCAGAACGCCATTAACGATTACGGTGAAGCGGCCAAATTGACTCCGCAAAACGTGCGCGTGTTCGAACAGCGCGCGGCGGTGGAAATGAAGATCGAGGATTACGATAAAGCGCTCGCCGACTATTCCGAGATCATTAAGCTTAAACCCAACGAAGTCCGTTACTATAACTACCGCGCCTATATTTACGAAATAAAGAATGACATGCAAAATGCGATGGCGGAGACGGAGAGGGCTTTGAAGCTTGATTCCAATAATCAGGAAGCTAAAACCCGGAAGCAGCGATTAGAGCAGAAGGTGGCTGCAAATCCGACTTTGACTCCACCGCCAACACCCACTGGTTCGCCTAAACCTTCGCCGCACGGGAAAAAGAGACCCTGAGCTTGCCTCTTGCGATCAGGTGGCGACTGGTTCGCTCGCCTCTCTGCTTTGCTCAGCTGTTTCAGGCTCCGCGGTGAATTTTCGTTTCCGGCGGTTTGCCGGCAGGGGCGCCAGGGTCATGGTGATGTTGCGACCAGTGATTTTGGGGTCCATTTCTACTTGCGACATGCCGGAAAGATCGTCGCGCACCTTCTCCACGAGCTGCATCCCAAATTCCTGGTGCGCCATTTCGCGGCCGCGAAATTGCAGCTGCACACGCACCTTGTTTCCACGATCCAGGAACTCTTCACCGTGCCGGATTTTGGTCAGATAATCGTGTTCGTCGATGTTAACGCGAAACTTGATTTCCTTCAGTTTTGAGCCGGCAGGCTTTTTGTCCTTGGTGTGTTTGGAAATGTCGTATCGGAACTTTCCGAAATCGATGATCTTGCACACCGGCGGGTTGGCGGTAGGCGCGACTTCGACCAGGTCGAGCCCAAGAGTTTGAGCTCTACGCAAGGCGTCGTTCAATTTCATAACGCCGAGCTGTTCGCCGTTGGTTCCCAGAATGACCCGGACTTCGCGGGCGCGAATCCGACCGTTTACACGAATTTGTGGTTGCAGATTAGATCAAGCTCCTGACCGGTGAAACGGGAGTGCGCCGCGCCACCGTATTTCCATCTATCGCAATTCCCAGCATTAGCATTCGCACACGCCGGGGCACTCTTGCTTCGCCACGGATGCGATCCACCGCGACGAAGTGCTTGCATTAATAATCGCAAGCCGAAGAGAAGTTGTAGGCAACAATCCCGCACTGGCAAGGCCAAACTGGTGACAATTAAGTGTCGATGGTCCAACGATCATTTTGCAGGCGGGTCACCAAAATGCGCCTTGTGCGCTGCGTACACAGCTGCGTCATCAAGCATCGAATCAATTGTTGCCGTTAACGGCTCGAGTTTGATGACCCCGGAGAAAACGGCACGATCGCCGATGTCGGTATCGATGACGAACGCCGGACGTTGCGTGACCTGAAGCGCATGGAATTCGGCAGTCGACGTGCGAACGCGCTGTTCGATTTCCGCCGATTTCGCCCGCTCGAGCAATTTTCCGGTGTCGATTCCGCCTGCTTCGGCGCCGGTATCAGCGGCAACGTTCCAATCGCCGATTTCCTTGCCTTCGCGAAGCGCGGCATGAGCCAGTGCGAGGCGAACGCGATCGTCGGTAATACCGAAGTCCTTGGCACCCTCGGCGACGCAATTCGGTGCGAGCCACTCCGCCAAACTGGGGTCGTACCATTCCGTATTGAGCATGAACGGCGAACGCATCATCATCCCGCTCCGCCGATAGAACCATTGCTCCTGCTCGCGCGAGGTCGGTAATCCACTGGGATCCATCAACGCGATCTTCCATTGAAATTGAACGCGGTTCCCGTATCGCCTTTTCAATTCAGCCCACGTTGGCTCAGACCAAAAACACCAGGATGAAACGACATCTAGATAATCAGTGACAGTGATGGGCATGATCTGGATTGGACGTTTTGGGAGTTGAGCGTCGGACGTTGGGCGTTTGCTGTATTGTAAACTAACTTTCAACGCTCAACGTTCAACGCCCAACGCTGAATGATCCGACTGCAGCTGAAACAGACATTGTGAATCTCAATCATATTCTGCTTTTTCTTGCGGTGATTTCATCGCTGCTGGTGTTGGGTCGGGCATGGCGCCCAAGTTCGCCGTACGGTGGCTGGAGTATCGCCGCACTCACCGTCCTCGCCATTACGTGCATTGCCTGGCTTCTTTGGCGTGGCGCCGCCGGATACATCGGCGGCAGCGCGTGGTTTGTTCTGCTCTTTCTTCCGGCAATTGGGTTGCGCAAGATGACCGAGCTCGCCGCCCAGAGAAATTACAGATCGGCCAGAAAACTCGGGGCGGCTCTTCAAATTCTGCATCCCAGCGCTGAGGTGCGCGACCAGGTTCAACTGCTTCGCCAGTTGGAATCTCAGGCAAACCATTCAGCTGAATTCCGTGCAGTTCCCATCAGGTCCGAAACTGCGCGTCCAATGCGTCACAGTCAGCTCCGAAGCGCCCCGGCCGTTCTCATCTTGATTGTGCTTAACGTGGTTGCGTTCCTTTTCGAGATTTCGGTTGGCGATTCGAACGACCCGAAAGTTCTGCATCGGATCGGCGCGCTCGAGGTCGATTCGGTCGTGGTGCAACACGAATACTGGCGTTTTATTACTGCGCTGTTCTTGCACGGAGGTTTGCTGCATCTGGGTTTCAATCTTTTCGCGCTTTATGTTCTTGGCCCGCCACTTGAACGATCCATCGGCACAATGCGATTCGTCGCGTGTTACTTGATTTCAGGACTTGCATCCGGCGCCGGCGTTGTCGGTTTAACCTTGGTAGCTCTGACGCAGCCGGCTCAGCTGATCGGGGCCTCGGGTTCGATCATGGGCATTGTTGGCGCGTGGGCGGGATTTCTGATGCGACACCGCCACGCGCCATATGCGAGACAGAGATTGGCAAATGTGGCGGTGATCGTTGCGATCCAAATCGCGTTCGATCTTTCAACCCCGCAGGTCAGCATGGCCGCGCATCTCTGCGGATTGATCGCCGGATTTTTTCTTGGGTTAATTCTCGCTCCGCGAGCGGCGTAGCCATGCGCGTGTGGCGTAGCATGCGATCCAGCCTGGTTTCATATCAATTAAATGCCCCGTAGGGCCGTGGCTACAGGCAGACTTGCTGAATGCGGTGTTCTTGACCCGAAGGGCGTTCGAGATTGATTAGGTCTCCGCTATTTTTCGTCGATCTGTTCGCATGCCGACTTTTCAAACTTACAATGTGACTCCCATCCTCCCGGCGGCGCTGGAGCCGCTGCGGGAGATGAGTTTTAATCTTTGGTGGACATGGGAGCCGGCGGCGCGCCGACTCTTCCGGCATCTCGATCACGAGCTATGGGACCGCACCAATCACAACCCCGTGCGTATGCTGCAGCTTTCGCGGCAATCCCGCCTGGAAGAGCTGGCGCAAGACAAAAATTTTGTGCGCGAGCTCAAGCAGGTTTTTGAAGCCTTCGAAAAGTATCTCGGCCGACACGATACTTATGGAAAAACCGGAGCTGGAAGCGCGATCAAGAATCCCATTGCCTATTTTTCCGCCGAATTCGGTTTTCACGAATCGATCCCCAATTACTCCGGTGGTTTGGGCATCCTGGCGGGCGACCACTGCAAGTCGGCCAGCGATCTTGATCTGAATTTCGTTGCGATCGGTCTCCTTTATCGACACGGCTATTTCCGGCAGCAGATCGACAAAGATGGCGTTCAGCAAGCGATTAACCTCAATCAGAACTTCTATCACCTGCCGATCCGAGAAGTTCGCCGAGGGGAGACAAAGTTTGTTATCTCTGTGCGCATTTTGGACCGGGAAGTTTTTGCAAGGGTTTGGGAATTGCGCGTCGGGCGAGTAAACGTCTACCTCCTCGATACCGATATTCCGGAAAACAAAGCAGAGGATCGATTGATTACTGCCGAGCTTTATGGCGGCGATCTAGAGATGCGCATGCGTCAGGAGATAATGCTCGGGATTGGCGGAGTGAAAGCGCTCACTGCGCTCGGAATTCAGCCGGACGTGTTTCACATGAACGAAGGACATTCGGCGTTCCTGGCGCTCGAGCGCATTCGTCTGAATGTCGTGGAAAAGAAGCTCGACTTTTATTCGGCACTTCAGGTCGTAGCGGCGGCTAATGTTTTCACTACGCACACTCCAGTTCCCGCAGGCAATGACTCGTTCCCGCGCGAGATGATGCAAAAGTATTTCGGCAATTTCGCCAAGGAACTAAGCATTCCGTTCGAAGAACTGTTCTCATTCGGCCACACACGCCTCAATCCAGAGGATCCGTTCAGCATGACTATCCTCGCCCTGCGTCTGAGCCGGCACGCGAACGGCGTGAGTAAATTGCACGGTGAAGTTACTCGATCGCTTTGGAAAGACGTCTGGGCCGGCGTTCCGGTCCAGGAAGTGCCGATCACCAGCATCACAAACGGCGTTCATACCAAGACGTGGATGGCGCCCGAATTTGCGGCGCTCTATGGCAGGCACCTAGGCGACTGGGAGGAACACCTGACCGAATCGGAATTCTGGCGCGGCGTCATTGATATTCACGACGCGCAACTTTGGGAGACACATCAACAACTCAAACGCCGCTTGATTGACTTTGTTCGCGATCGGGAGCGTCAACGCCGTGAACGATTGGGCGAGTCCCCTGAGTCCATTCGCAACGTCAATCGCATTCTTGACCCGGAAATTTGACGATCGGTTTTGCGCGCCGCTTCGCCACTTACAAGCGCGCCACACTTTTGTTCAGCGACAAGGAACGATTGAAGCGATTGGTGAACGACCCCACGCGCCCGGTGCAATTCATTTTCGCAGGCAAAGCGCATCCGCGCGACGAAGCCGGCAAGGGACTTATTCAGGAAGTTTACAAATTGAGCCGTGAGCCTGGCTTGGAAAATCGCGTCGTCTTTCTTGAGGACTATGACAGTTACATCGCGCGCCGCCTCGTCCAGGGAGTCGATCTATGGTTGAACCATCCGCTGCGTCCGTTGGAAGCAAGCGGTACCAGCGGAATGAAATCCGCGCCGAACGGCGGAATTAACCTGAGCGTGCTCGATGGCTGGTGGCGGGAAGGCTACAACGGTAGCAACGGCTGGGCCATTGGCGCTGAGATCGATGACGGCAGCGCGGAATTTCAAAAGCAAGTGGACGCCAGCAGTCTTTACCAATTGCTGGAGAATCAAATCGTTCCGCTGTATTACGCGAAACCGGACGGCAAACTTCCGCTCGCCTGGTTGCAGTTGATGCGCGAATCGATTCGCAGCGTCACGCCGGTGTTCAACACGCAACGAATGGTAAAGGAGTATACCGAGCAGCTTTATATTCCGGCAGCGCAGGCTTACCAGAATTTTTCCCGCGACGGCTGCGGCGCCGCAGCGCAATTAAGCCAGTGGAAAACGCAGATGCGAAAGGATTGGCCGCAAGTCCAGATTTCTGACGTGCAAGTAACCAACAAAGATCGGCAAACGATTTTGGTCGGCGAATCGCTGCAGATTAGCGCGCGCGTGCATCTGGGTGCAGTCGATCCGCAACATGTGCGGGTCGAGGCATATCACGGTGAAGTCGACGACGGCGATATCCGCAATCCCGCCGCTACCGTGCTAAATCAAGGCAGCAAGGCCGATGGCGACGGCACCTACGTTTACCAAGGCAGCGTCCCCGCGACCGAGAGCGGCACCTACGGTTTCAGCGTCCGCGTCGTGCCCACACATCCGTGCCTGATGCAAGCGCACGAGCTGCGCCTGATCACCTGGTCATAAAGCAAGACAACTATCGCAGCCCAAATCAAGGAGCTAGAATGCGCCGGCTCGTTCTGAATGGCTGATGGCATGCAGGTGGGAAACCTTCGCGGAATTCAGCACCAGTGTATTCAGGACCTCTCGGCGGATTGAAACAGTTACCCTGTAGAAGGTGTTCCTGCTCCTCTTGTTCCAAACAAGCCCAGGGTCTTTGCAAGGCCGATACTGGGATTGCTTATATCAAGGGCGACCGGCAAGGAAAACTGATCGAATTTGACCGGCGATGTCGGGGCCGCGACCGCTGGCCGCGGCCCCTTTTTCCACTCCACATCAATTATCCACTATCCAAGATGAAGCATTGGGGGCTGCCTCATCACTATTCTTCTGCGTAATTTCCGGCTTGGAGTTACGCGGAAAGTGAACAACCACGGATTTGAAGCTTGGTCATCTCTGGTGCCGCACGCCGCGGCGAAAGCCCGATAAATTTAGGCGCCGACATTTTAACCCAGCGCATCAGCATGCATTTCTAACTCCGTGTCGTCGGTGGTGAAATAAGTGCTCATAGAAACTAGGAGGGACTCCGCGGTTTCCCGCGGAGCCCTCACACTGGGGGTAATCTTTCAAGCCTGGGAGAAAACTGGAAAACCGTCAGCTTGATGGTAAAACACCGCTGCATTCTGCCAATCGGGGTGCTATGCTGATTGAGCGCCTGATTTTTGACCTAGGGCTGCGTTGCGAACCGCCCTAAGGAAGTGGTTGAGTTATTAACAGCAGCGCTTAGAGGCGTTAAAAGACGGGCCCGCAGCGCCGTGGCTGCCGCGGTGGCGCGCACCGGCACAGTCTTTTACTTAAGTCGCACTACTTCTTTGGCCGAACGCTTCGTGATGGGGACTGCACCCACGGTTCAGAAGCCGCTAAATTTTCAGCGGCCCATTTGCTGGCAAATTGCTTGAGCTCGGCTGCATTGTGCAGGCTGAGCTTATGCTTAATTTTCTCGCAGTGGGTCTCGACGGTCTTTCGACTAAGGTGAAATTGCGCAGCAATCTCTCGTGCGCTGTATGAAGCTCCGAGAAGTTGAAACACCTGGAGCTCGCGATCGGACAACAGCTCGATACCGGCGCGCGAGGCGCTCGGTTTTTCGCGCAACGTTCGTTGCACTACGGCCGCGGCGACTCTTTCGCTGAAATATAGCTCACCGGCGAGGACTTTGCGCAGTGCTCGCAGCACTTCGTCCGTGGCGTTCTCTTTCATGATGTAACCAAACGCACCGGCACGAAGGGCACGCTCGGCGAAGATCAATTCATCGTATTGCGAGAGGACGAGCACTTTCAGACCAGGCTGTTCGACGCGCAACGATTTGACCAGATCAAGAGCGTCGCCTGCTTTCAACCGCAAATCCAAAACCATAAGGTCGGGTTTGCATTGTTCGACGAGCCGTTTCGCATCCGAGGTGCTATCGGCCACTCCGACGCAGGTGAGGTCCGGCTGGCCATCAATCAGTTGCTTCAGGGCATCGCACAGCACCGGATGATCCTCAATGACGACGACACGCGACTTCCTGGAAGCTTCTGCTTTCGGTGTCATGGTATCGGCCGAACGCCGGCGTCCGCTTGCAGCGGCACGCGGCAGGTGACGATGGTGCCCTTAGCGCAATTTGATTGCACTTCACAGGAGCCGCCGATGCATTGCGCTCGATATTGCATGATGCGAAGACCCATACCATCTGAATCCGTGCTCGCGTCGAACCCTTTTCCGTCGTCTCGTATTGTCAGCACCATATTTTGGTGATTGAATCCGAGATCAATCCAAACCTGACGAGCGTAGCCATGCTCCACTGCATTGTGCACCGCTTCCTGTACGATGCGATAAAGTTGAGCGCTCACAGGCGCGCTAATCGGGGAAGAGAAGGCGCCCGCCTTGATCACGGTCTTAACTTGGCAATGCTCGCGCACATTCCTGGCCAGCGTTTCCAGCGCCGTTTTTAAATCTCCAACTCCATCGGCGCCCTCAAGAGTGCGCGCGGTAAGGCGGGCGTGCCGGGCTGCTTCGTTGGCGAGTCGAACAATCGCTGAGGCCTTGTCAGCTTCCAGCGGCCGTGCCGTACGCAATTCCTGCTCAAGAAGTTTGGCGCTCAACGCGATGCCGACCAGTTCTTGTCCAACGCCGTCGTGCAAATCGTACGCGATCCGCCGTTGTTCGCGCGAACAGCTCTCAATCACTTCCCGCTCGAGACGCGCGCGCTCGGCAACCTCCTTTTCCAGCAATGCGGTCTTCTGCTGCCTCAGTTGCTCGAGCTCGTCGCGTTGCTCCTGGGCTTGCAACTCTGCCTGTTTTCGAGCAGTCACATCAACGCTCACCCCCAAGAGTCGCATCGGTTTTCCGTGATTGTTTACCTGTACACGCCCGCGTGCCGCGACCCAGCGTACATCGCCGTCTGCGAGCACAATCCGAAACTCTGCCTCGTAATCCTTGCCATTTTCGATCGCATCCTTGACTGCGTTGCGGATTTGATCGCGATCATCTACATGCCATCGGGAAACGAGATCTTCGAACGTGATCTTTCCGGAAGGAGGCAGGCCTAACTGAGCGCGGCGCGTCGGACTGACCCATATCTCATCCTTGTTCAAATCCCATTCCCAGAGCCCGACAGCAGCTGAATCAGCGGCCAGGTTAAGCCTCTTATCGCTTACTTCCAGTTCACGCGCGAGCTGCACCGTTCGAGCCATGTCGTTACTCAGCTCATAACCCATCGCTACCACAATGGCCGTGTAAGCAAAGGTGAGGAAAAATGGGATTTCCAGTACGCCCCAGATCACCAGCGGCACGTGGACCGCAAAGATCGTGCTAAAAATCATGCTACCGCCAAGAACTAAGGCACGTCGGCGGTCGCCGCGTCGCAAAAGGCTAATTGTAGCATCGACTGAAAAGACAAGCAGCAAAAGCAGACTTAGCTGACTAAGAGAGCCCCAAGGATTTGGGACACCGACCGGCACCGACACCGCCTCACCCCACAACGACAATTGGCGAAGGTCTGTAATTGACCAGAAATTGATACTAACGGGAAAACTGAAATTGAGGATCAACACGAGCGTTCGCACGCCGTAGATACTCCACGCCAACCATGCTCGTCCGACACGAAGATAGCGCCGCACGAAAGCGACGAATGATACCGTGAGGACCCACACGGGCACATGTATCCAGCGGACCAAAAGTTCGTACTGATCCACTTCCCTGGCATTCATCATCCATAACTCGAATGCGGAGATGGCCGCCGCCGCGATCGCGCTACAGGAAAACAATAAATGTACCCAATTCTCGCGTTGTTTGAGCCAGACAACGAAATAGAACGCTGCGAGTGTCAGGCAGCCGGCGGCATTCATCGACCAAAGAATGGTGATCCAACTCATTGGCTAATTAAGAACGACGGCTGACTCGGCGGTTGTTGGTCGGGATCACCAGTCCAACAGGAACCCATTCGCGAGCAGGAAACCAAGCCGCAAATGCGACTATGTCGTCGGATTTCCTAACCATGGAGTCCTTCTCTTGGTAATTCCTGCTTTCTGCACAAAATCTGACTGTCTCGCCACAGCACGCGAAGTTCTACAGGGTCGGCAAGTTACGCAAAAGACTTTTTTTCTATTAATCTGAATTTGCTCTTCGATCTGTCACCGTCTTCTCGAAAATTCGCGGAGCGAAGTTTGGGGGAAAGATCTCAATAACTGTGGATTCAGCGGACAAGCGCGCGGTTGCTCCCAGTCGAAAAACCACGCTGGCCACTAACAGGGCCTGTCGCACGCACAGACCAGGCGGTTACTCTGCACTTCCAAGCCGGCATTGCCAGAAAGCTGCGGCGCGCCGGCCGTATTACTCACGCAGGACACGGCCAGGTCGTCCGCGAGCAGAGGGTCCATCCGAAAGTCGCAAAAATACCGTTACTCCGGTCGCGTGAGCACAAAAGGCGTGAGTTTGCTTTTCGCCCCTTCTTCCAGATGGAAGGTTTTCTCCACCCATCTCGCTGCGTGCTGACGCAGTTCCGCGCTTGAGCGCAGACGAAGCTTGAGTTTGATATTTCCGCGATGGCTTTCGACCGTTTTCACGCTCAAAGCCAACGAGTCCGCGATTTGCTTGGTGCCGAGTCCTGAGCCGAGCAATTGGAAAATGTGCATCTCGCGATCGGATAAGTTTTTGACAGAATTGCCGGATCGCGGCGCCTGATTATTTTTGCGCCGCCGCTGGAGCGATTTCTTAAACGCGCTCAGAGCCAGGTCGCGGCTGACATAAATGCCACCCTTCACAACATGGCGGATGGCGGCTACCAGCTCTTCTGTGGGAGCGCTTTTCATCACGTAACCCCCCGCGCCCGCCTGCGCAGCTCGCTCAGCAAAGATGGTTTCCTGAAACGCCGAATACACAAGAATGAGCAGTCCGGGTTGTTCCGCCTTGAGCGTCTTGACGAAGCGCAAGCTGTCGCCTGCTCCCAGTTGCAACGAAGTTAATAGTAATTGCGGACTGCATTCGGCAATTTTCTTTTGCGCGGCCGATATGCTGTCCGCTTCGCCGCACACGATCATGTCTGGCTGAGAATTGAGATAAGCGCTGATTCCGAAGCGAAGCAGCGGCTGTTCATCCAAGACTAGAATTCGGACTTTCGCCCGATTCTCGCCTGAATCACTCATGCTTGTGTGCCGGTTCGCTAGTACTGAAAAGAGATGGCGCCGGGAGGATTTTACCTCCTGGCGCTAATCTCTTTATGACTTAGCTACTTAAAACTTTTGGGATTATTCTAGGGGATTTATTGGATTTGAATTTGACCCAGCGCTCATCTATTTCTCCGGCATTTGCAGACCGAAGTTCTCAAAAAAGTGAAAAATCTTTTGAGGGAACCACGCATTGCGCGGATCGGACGAATGAGGTCTGAATCCCATCACGCCCGGCGGTCGAGCCGTTTACCTGTGAAAACTGTAGGGCGTTTCTGCGAAGATGCCTTTTGCAGATAGGCGCCTTACACAGACGCCCTACAAATCTGGCTGTCCGTGTTACCCGCGATATCGGGGGTTAAAAGGAACGGATGCGGACAGCGCGGAGCGCGTGTGCCTACCTTTTCGCGTCGAACGCGCCGTTGCCTTGGTCGAGATAAATGGTCGAACCGACGCGCGAGATTTGAAGGGATTGGCGCCAGTTACCACTTGGAAAAGTTTTGGTAGCTTCGATCATTTTGTTTTCGGGTTTAAGTGTCGCAGTCGCAGGATCAGAGTCGGTCATCGCTTCAGACAAGATTCGACCATCTAACTTCCGAAGCGAGGTAATTCCGAGAATGCGCAG
>Ga0222623_10000268_pt1 | contig 15666 bp, 14 predicted proteins | sample PLMtaG_FD_177336 | JGI IMG/M metagenome (GOLD analysis project Ga0222623, IMG submission 177336) | Groundwater sediment microbial communities from an aquifer in East River, Colorado, USA - PLM2_30_coex | ecosystem: Environmental > Terrestrial > Soil > Riparian zone | place: USA: East River...
GATCCCGATTCCCTCTTCGTCCTCTCGTTCTCGGCGCGTGCGATCGCGCAGGTGCGCGCGCAACGGCCGGATCTCCGGACGATCCAGCACGTCGAGTACGTGCCCATCCGCCGCGCGGCTGAGCTCGATGCTTGGGGGGTCGGCTTCAAGGACGAGCTCGTGACGCCCCGCGGGCTCCGGCTCGCCGAGTCGCTCGGGCTTGAGACGACGGTCTACACCGTCAACCAGCCCGACCGGATGCTCGAGCTCGCAGAGCTGAACATCACCGGGATCTTCAGTGATCGTCCGGATCTGGTGCGGGAGGTACTTGCTCGTCGTTCAAGTCCAGAACCCGTGCGCTCTCGCTCGGGAACCAGGCGCTGACGCGGCGGCCAACCGGGATCCCGGCGGCCGCGGAGCTCGAGACGTCGGCGGAGAGCTCGCCCCCGGGTGCTTCCATGCGCACACGGGTGACGGAGCCGAGGAAGGTGTGGGAGACGACCTCGCCCGAGAGCCCGCCGCCGTTCGTGGCCGGCTCGAGGCTCATCGCCTCCGGGCGCACGAGCACGAGGACACGGGCGCCGTTGCCACGGCCTCGGGCTGCGTCGATGGGGAGCCGTACGCCTCCGTACTCGACCTCACCGGTGGCACCGTCGGTCACCGTGGCCTCGAGCCGGTTCATCGTCCCGATGAACGCGGCCACGAACGGCGTGGCCGGCGCGTCATAGATCTCCGCGGGGGGCCCGATCTGCTCGATCCGCCCCTTCGAGAGGACTGCGACCCGGTCGGAGATCGAAAGCGCTTCCTCCTGGTCGTGGGTCACGTAGAGCGTCGTGATCCCGAGCTGCGTCTGCACGCGGCGGATCTCCTCGCGGAGCTGGACGCGGACCTTCGCGTCGAGCGCTGAGAGCGGCTCGTCGAGGAGCAGGATCCGCGGCTCGATCGCGAGCGCCCGCGCGAGGGCCACACGCTGCTGCATGCCACCCGAGAGCTGGTGCGGATAGCGGCTTCCCGCATCGGCGAGGCCCACGATCTCGAGCAGCTCCTGGACGCGCTTGGCCCGGTCGCCACGCGCCTGGCGGCGGACCCGCAGGCCGAAGTCGACGTTGTCGGCAGCGGTCATGTTCGGGAAGAGGCTGTAGGCCTGGAAGACCATGCCCATGTCCCGGTGGTTGGGCGCCACGTGGGTCAGGTCCTGGCCGTCGACGACGATCCGCCCCGAATCCGCCCGCTCGAACCCGGCGACGATCCGGAGCGCCGTTGTCTTCCCGCAGCCGCTGGGCCCGAGCAGAGACAGAAACTCCCCTTGCTCCAGCGACACGTCGATCTCGTCGATGGCGCTGACGGCGCCGAATGTCTTGCGGATCTCCTGGAGCTCAACGTACGGCACTACCGCGCACCTCCGACCTGAATAGCCCCGCGACCGGGGCGCCGGCCAAGGAGGAGGATTCCGACCATCGCGAGCCACGTGATCCCGAAGCTGATGATCGTGAGCGCTGCGGCCGGATTCGACTGCGTCTGACCGACGTAGTTGATGTAGACGGGGAAGGTGTTGAAGAGGGCGATGTTGGCCATCGTGAACTCGCCCATGACGAGCGCGAGCGTCAGGAACGCGCCCGAGAGGGCGCCCGCGCGGATATTGGGGAGGATCACGCGCCGAAGCGTCGTCGTCCACCCTGCTCCGAGGCTCTGCGCCGCCTCCGTGAGGGTGTGGACGTCGATCGACCGGAACGCCGCGTCGAGCGACCGGTACATGAACGGGAACGAGAGGACGACGTATCCCGGCACGAGATAGCGGGGGTTGCCGAGCACCCACTCCGGCAGCCAGGAGGCCTTGTAGATGTAGAGGAGCCCGACGATCAAGACGATGGGTGGCACCACGAACGGCAGCACCGACAGGAACTCGACGACACGCCGGATGCCTGGATACCGGAGGTTCACCCAGTAGACGGCCGGCACGAAGATGGCGAGGCTGATCCCGACGGTGAGGAGCGAGAGCTGGAACGACTGCCAGAGGGTCTCCCGGAACTGCGGATCGTCGAGGATGAACCGGTAGGAGGAGAAGCCGTAACCGTCGACCTCCTTGAGGCTGAACTCAGCCGTGGCCGCAAGCGGCACGAGGAAGTAAAGCGTCGCCACGCCGAGCCAGAACCAGCCTGAGAGCCCCAGTCGCCCCCGCGTCATGCGCCCCTCCTCCAGCGCGAAGCGCGCCGGTCGAGCAGGAAGTAGATCGTCATCGCGATAGCGATGACCACGATCATGCCGAGCGCGAGCGCATACCCCTGGTGCGGGTCAGAGAGCACGTTGCCACCGATCAGCTCCCCGATTTGGAGCGGCACGAAGGTGATGTGGCCGGAGGTCAACGCGTAGGCCGTTGCATAGGCGGCGAACGAGCCTCCGAACAGCAGGATCATGCCGCCGAGAATCGAGGGGAGGAGGATCGGGCCGCCCACCCGACGCCAGTACTCGAGAGAGCTCGCCCCGAGGTTCGCGGCCGCCTCTCGCCATTCTGCGCGCAGGCCGTCGATCGCCGGGGCGATCACGAGCACCATCAGCGGAATCTGGAAGTAGAGGTAGACGACGCAGAGGCCCGTGAACGAGAAGAGCGAGAAGCCCCGGTCGTAGAGGTTCAGCCCGATCGAGTCGAGCCAGCGCGTGACGAGACCGACCGTGCCGAGCGTCGAGATGAAGGCAAAGGCGAGCGGCACTCCCCCGAAGTTGGCCGCGACGCCGGAGAACGTCGTCAGCGGGCTTCGGATCCAGCGCGGCGCGCCCGGCGAGAGCGCTGCGTACGCCGTGAAGACGCCGATGAGGCCACCCAGGACGGCCGTGATGACGCTGATCTTGACGCTCTGGATGTAGCCGGTCCGGTACGGCTCTTCAAGAAGCTGCGAGACGAAGTGTGAGGTGAAGCCGCCTTCTTCCGTCCGGAAGGCGCCGAAGACGAGTGCGATCGCCGGCGCGATCAGGAAGGCGCCCGCCCACAGGAAAAACGGGGCGACACCCAGCCATCCGAGCGAGAGACGCCGCCGGCCGGAGCCCGTGTGCTCCGGCCGGACGGCATCCAGCGTCTCGGTTCTCGTTGCCAGTTCCTAGCTCCCTACGGCTTTGCCCCACTCGGCGGCAAGCGTCTCCGTTGCCTTGGCACTCTGTTCCTGGGTCGGGAACTCGATGTCTGCGTAGGACTCCGCCGGAGGCAGCTTGTCCAGGAGATCCTGCGGGACGGCGTCCCTGTCGGCGATGTCCTGGTACCGGGCCGGATGGGCGAACCCTTTCAGGAAGAGAAGCTGGCCCTCGTCCGAGTAGAGGAACTCCTGCCAGAGGCGCGCCGCGAACGGATGCGGAGCGTCCTTGTTGATCGCCTGGCAGTAGTAGTTCCCGAAGACGCCATCGGAGGGCACCGTGACCTTCCACGTGATGTTCGACTTGAACTCGTCGCCGTAGGCGATCTGGAGGTAATCCCAGTCGATCGTCACCGGCGTCTGGCCGTTCGCCACCGTAGCCGGCGTCGCGTCCACGGCGATGTAGTTCCCCAGGGACTTGAGCTCGCCGAAGAAGTCGATTCCCGGCTGGATGTCGTCGAGAGATCCGCCGTTCGCAAGCGACGCCGCGAACACGCCGGCGAAGGCCGAGCCGGACTCGCGCGGGTCCCCGTTCAGCGCCACCTTCCCCTTGTACTCGGACTTCTTCAGGTCGGCCCAGCTCGCGGGGGCGGCGGCAACCTTCTCGTTCGCGCCGAATGCGACTGCGCCCCAGTAGTCGCCGACCCAGAAGCCCTCCGGGTCCTTCATGTTCTCCGGGACTGTGTCCCATTGCGAATTCTTGTAGGCGGCGTAGAGCCCCGTATCCTTGCCCTCGGCCGCGAACGACGGGCCCACGTCCAGCACGTCGGGCGCGCGGTCCTGACCCTTCAGCGACTTGACCGCCTGGTTCTCCTCGGCCGAACTCGCGTTCGGCGAGGCGTTCTTCAGGCTGAGGCCGTACTTCGACTGGAAGGTCGACATGACCTCCCCGTAGTTCGACCAGTCGGGCGGGAGCGCGATCGTGTTGATCGTGCCCTCTTTCTTGGCCTCCGCCATGAGATCCTCGATCGAGATGTCCTTGCCGTCAGCCGGGACTTCCGTAGCCGCGGCGCCGCCGTCCCCGCCGCCACCGCCGCCGTCGTCGTCCCCGCCGCAGGCCGCAACCACGGCAGGAACCGCCGTGAAGCTCGCGCCGACCACGAGTCCCCGTCTGAGCAGGTCGCGTCTCGTGAGCTGTGACTCTTCCAGTGCTTGCCTGAGCCGTTCGTCTGCGTCGCGGTTACGCATTAGGCCTCCTAGCCGTGGTGAGTCGAGCGTCGCACGTGCGACCGCCCGATCCTAGGCCGGAAAGCACCCGGTTACAAGATCTTCACTATCGGTTCACCTGGGATAGGTTTGCCCGGTGGCGAGCCCGTTCGAGCGCGAGGGGGAATGGCTTCGCTGCGCCCTCCATGCCCATACGACGAACTCGGACGGAGAGATGCCTCCCGAGCTGCTCGTACGCCATTACGGTCAGGCTGGATTCGACGTCCTGGCGATCACGGATCACTGGATCCGGACCGAGGAGCCCGGGGCAGAGGGCCTCCTCGTCGTCCCGGGCACGGAGCTCGACGCTCGCATCGAGGGGCAGGAGCGGGACGCTCATGTCCTTGCGCTCGGGATCTCCGCCGACCCGATCCGGCCGGACCGAGAGCTTCCGACGCTAGCGGAGACCGTCGCGTGGGTAAACGCGAACGCCGGGGTGCCCTACCTCGCGCACCCATACTGGAGCGGCCTGCGAACGACAGACTTCGAGCGCTGCGCCGGCCTCGTCGGCCTCGAGGTCTACAACGCCGGCTGCGAGCTCGAGATCGGTCGAGGGCTCTCCACCCAAGCGTGGGATGAGTGTCTCGAAGGAGGCACGCCGCTGTACGGGATCGCGACGGACGATTCGCATCACCCCGGCTTCGACAGCTCTCACGCCTGGATCTGGGCGCGCTGTGGGGAGCGCACCCCGAATGCGGTCATCGAGGCCCTCCGCGGGGGGACCTTCTACAGCTCCACGGGCCCGGTCGTACACGAGCTGAGCGTCCTGGAAGATGCCGTCGAGATCCGCTGCAGCCCGGCCCGTCGCATCACCCTCGTCTCAGACCGCAAGCGCGGCGCGAGTGTGAGCGCGGGTAGCCTCGGCTACTGCTACCAGGGCAGCGTGCTCGAGACCGACCAAGACGGTGACCTCGTGGCGGCACAACTCTCGCGCCCGGCGTTCACCTCCTACGGACGCCTCGAGATCCGGGACGCGGCCGGACGAGCCGCTTGGACAAATCCCCTGTGGGGCCCGTGACCCGTGAACGCGCGCTCGGAGCGCTCTCCGAGCGGCGCTTCGACCTCCTCGTCATCGGGGGCGGGATCATCGGCGCCGGAATCGCATGCGAGGGCGCGCGGCTGGGCCTGGCGGTGGCCCTCGTCGACCGCGCCGACTTCGCCTCCGGAACCTCCAGCGCCTCGTCGAAGCTCATTCACGGCGGCCTCCGGTACCTGCGGCTCGGCGACTTCAGACTCGTGCGAGAGGCACATGCCGAACGGCGTGCGCTCATGCAGGTCGTCGCGCCGCACCTGGTCCGGCGGTTGTCGTTTCTGATGCCGCTCTATCGGGGCGCGCCGTACCGGCCGCGAACCCTACAAGCTGGGCTCTGGCTCTATTCCACCCTGGCGCGGGAGCGACTCGGTGGGCTCGTCTCGCCGGAACGGGCTCGCAAGGCAGTGCCCGCGATTCGGCTCGACGGCCTCCGGGCGTGCGGCCTCTACTCCGACTCGTGGACGAACGACAGCCGGCTCTGCCTCGCAAACGTTCGTGGCGCCGCAGACTCGGGGGCAACGGTGGCAAACTACGTCGAGGCGCGAGAGCTCACGGAAGTCGGCGGGCGGCTCCAGGGCGCCGAAGCGGTCGACCACCTGACCGGAGCGGAGATCACGATCTCGGCTCGTGCGGTCGTGAACGCGACCGGCCCCTGGGTCGACGCGGTGCGGCGGCTCGAGGATCTGGCTGCGGCGCCCTCCAGCCGCCTTAGCAAGGGCGTGCACGTGACCCTCCCGATGCCGCGACCGTGGTCTGCCGCCCTGACGATCCCTCACGACAAGGTGCGGGTCTCGTTCGCCGTCCCGTGGGAGGGGATGCTCCTCCTCGGAACGACCGACACGCTGTATGACTGCGAGCCCGGGGACGTCGCCGCGACGGCCGAGGACATTCAGCAGGTCCTCGATGAGGCCTCGATGGCGGTCGACCCCGACCTGCTCCGTCCCCAGGCTGTCCTTTCGACTTTCGCCGGCCTCCGCGTCCTACCCGGCACCGGCAGAGACACTGCGAGCGCACGCCGCGAGACGGTTCTACTGCGCGGCACGAAGGGGATGGTCTCGGTTGCAGGAGGCAAGCTCACGACCTACCGGCGCATCGCGCTCGACACGATTGAGGCGCTCAGGCCCGAGCTCGGCATCCACCGGCTCGACCGCGCCCCCAAGCCGCTTCCTGGCGCTGCGGACCCCGGGCACGCCACCAGGCGCCTCGCGCGCCAGTTCCCCCAGCTCGCGCCCGACGTCCGCGCTCACCTCGTCCATGCCTACGGAACGCTGGCCGAGGAGGTGCTCGCCCCGACGACCGACAGGCCGGAGCTCCTCGAGCGCCTCCACCCGGACGCACCGGAGCTCGTCGCGCAGGCCGTGTACGCGTGGGAAGCCGAGTGGGCGTGCACGCCGGAAGACGTGCTCCGGCGGCGGACGACCCTGGCGCTCCGCGGCCTGACCGCTGCGGACGTCGCGAGCATAGAGTCTCCTCTGTGACGGAACCGATCGACCCGGGCGTCGACATCGGCCATGTTCATCTGAAGGTGGCCGACCTCGACCGGGCGCTTCGCTTCTACCGCGACGTGCTCGGGTTTGAGCTGCAGCAGCAGCTGGGCGACCAGGCGGCGTTCCTCTCCGCCGGTGGCTACCACCATCACATCGGCCTGAACACCTGGGAGAGTCGGGGCGGCTCGCCGCCGCCCCGCGGAACGACGGGCCTCTTCCACGCCGCGATCCGCTATCCGACGCGGAAGGCGCTCGCGGATGCGCTTCGGCGCCTCGGAGAGGCGGGTGTCACACTGGACGGCGCCTCGGATCACGGCGCCAGCGAGGCGCTCTACCTACGCGACCCGGACGGGAACGGGCTCGAGCTCTACTGGGATCGCCCCAGGGATGAATGGCCACGAAGCGCCGATGGCAAGGTGGCGATGTTCACCGCTCCGCTCGACCTGCGCAGCCTCATGGCGGACCTCGGCGGCTAGGCAGGTCGCGGGCGGTGCAAACCCGCTCTACCCGAGGTTGAGGACGACCGTCTTCAGCTCGGTGAACGCATCCATGGCGTGACGGCCGCCGACCCGGCCGACGCCGCTCTTCGAGCCGGCCCGGCCTCCGAACGGAAGGTGGCTCTCCCAGTAGTTCGAGCCCTCGTTCACGTTTACCCAGCCGGCGCGCGCCGCCTCCGCGAAACGGAGCCCGCGGCGCAGGTCTTCCGTGAAGATCGAGGCGAGCAGGCCGTAGGGACCCGAGTCGATGATCGCGAGCGCCTCGTCCTCGCTCCGGATCGTCGAGATGGGGACGACCGGACCGAAGGTCTCTTCCCTCGCCACGTCCATGTCCGAGCTAACGCGGTCGAGCACCGTGGCCTCGTAGTAGAGGCTCGTCGGGAAGCCGCCGGCGCGGGACCCACCGACGACGACCTCCGCTCCCTGGCTGACGGCATCCTCCAGGTGGCGATCCATCTTCGCAGCCGTGGGCTCGTTGTTCAGCGGGCCCATAGTCGTCGCGTCGGCGAATGGGTCGCCGAGGCGGATGTTGGAGGCGATCCGAGCCGTCAGCCGGTCGAGGAAGTCGTCATGGACCGTCTCGTGGACGAGGAAGAGCTCACCTGCCGTGCAGCTCTGCCCGGCGCAGAGGAATGAGGCGGTGAGGGTCGCTTCGACGGCAGCGTCCAGGTTCGCGTCCTCGAGGACGACTACGGGCCCGTTTCCACCCATCTCGAGCAGCTGCGCCTTTCCGGCGGCGCGCTCGGCTACTCGGTGCCCGGTCCCGATCGACCCGATGAACCCCACGGCATGCGTGCCGGGGCTGCCCGCGATCTCGTCGCCGACCTCGGCCCCGGGCCCCGTGACGAGATTGAAGACCCCCACCGGGAGCTCCGCTTCGACGATGCACTCGGCCAACTTGACGGCGCAGATCGAGGTTGTCGGCGCCGGCACCCAGACAACGGCATTGCCCGACGCGAGCGCCGGGGCGATCACCTCGGCCGGCATTGTGTAGGGCCAGTTCCAGGGCGTGATCACGGCCACCACGCCGCGCGGGACCCGGTAGGCGAGCACGCGCTTGCCGGCGTCCACGGACGGCGGCATCGAGCCCTCGAGGCGCCGTGCATCGGCTGCGGCCATACGCCAGTACTCGCCCAGCTCGTCGACCTCGTCGTAGGCCTCCGCGCGCAGCGGCTTGCCCTGATCGAGGCTGAGCGTCCGTGCGAGCTCGTCACGCCGCTCGCCCACGATCGCCGCCACCCGCTCCATCGCCTCGGCCCGCTCGAAGGCGGATCTGGCCGCCCAGTCGCGGGCGGCCGCATTCGCGGCTGCGATTGCCCGTCGGGCGTCGTCCCGGGTCCCCTCGGGAACGGAGCCGATGGTCTCTCCCGTCGCAGGGCTCGTCGCGGTCATCGTGGCGTCCGAGTCGCTCTCGACCCAGACACCTCCGATGTGCATCAGGTGGTCGGCGTCCGGCACGGACGGATCATCTCACGGCGCGTCCCACCGCCGAGATCACTCGTCCGACGGGTCTTGCTCAAGTCCCGGGAGGCGCCGCCGATGGGAGAAAGAGGGACCGGCGCGCCGGCCGTTCCCGCCTGACTAGCGTGGGGGAAACGTAATGCGTCGCACAATTCTGCTCATCTATGCGCTGATCTTTGTCACGGAGTCGCTCCAGGCTGCCCTCGTGCCGCTCCTGCCGCGCCTCGCGCACGAGTTCGGCCTCTCGGACGTGGAGACCGGGTCTCTCCTCTCGGCGGCGACGCTGGCCACGGTCGTGATCGGAGTCCCGATTGGGCTGCTCTCCGACCGTCTCGGGGCAAAGACCCTCGCCGTCGCTGCAGCCTTCATCGTCGGGACGGCGGCGATCATGCAGGCCTTCGCGCCGAACTACGGCGTCCTCTTCACGGGGCGGCTGCTCTTCGGGATCGGCTTCGGCACCGCCTGGACAGCCGGTGTCGTCGTCGTCTCGGGAGCGTCGAATGCCCGCCGGGCCGTCGCGCTCGGTGGGATCGTGACGGCGGCCGGCTTCGCTCACTTCATCGTCCCGGTCATTGCCGGGAATTTGGCCGAGTCGGTCGGGATCGCCGTGCCGTTCCTCGCGATCGGCATCGTCGCTTTCGCCGTCGGGACCCTGCTTGCGCTCTCCGCGCGCGGCGTCGCGTTCACGGACGGCCGCCAGCCGCTCCTCGAAGCCCTACGCGCCGCCCGGGGTGAGCATCGGATGGAAGGAGCGCTGCTCCTGATGGCCGTCCTCGGCATCATGGCCGGCGCGGTCCCGCTCCTCGTCCCGCTCCAGCTCGACAGGAACGGCCTGTCGGCGAGCGAGATCGGGACGCTCTTTTCGCTGGCCTCTGGGCTATGGGTGGCTGCGAGCTTCTTCGTGGCCCGCCTCGGCGACCGTGCAGTCGCGGTTCGCACCGCCGGCCTCGGCGTCGTCGCGCTGGCAGCCGTCGTGCTCGTGCCGCTCGCGACGGCGGCAACCGCGGCCCTGGCGGCGTTCCTGGTCCTCCGGGCGACGCTCCAGTCGCCGCTCTCGACGATCTGCTACCCGCTCGCCGAGTCTGGCGGAAGGCGTGCCGGAATCGGCCGCGGCACCGCCGTCGGGCTCGCGAACGTCGTGTGGGGAGCGACAGCGGTAACGACCCCCGTGGTCGCCGGCGCGCTGGCCGGTGTGATCGGCGAGCGATGGACCTTCGGGGCCGTCGCCGTCATCTGCGGTGCCCTCGGGGCACGGATCCTGGTGACCGGCCACCGCGAGCGGAACGAGCTCGACGCGGCTCTCGCAGAGCCCGCCTAAAGCACCTGCTCGCCTCCCACTAGCAGGAGGGATTGGCAGAACGTCGCTCGTCGTCGGGGTGCGATGGTCGTTCTCCCGGAGTAAGGACGGAGGGAGTGCCGATAGCAGGGCTATCGGTGCGACTGAGGACGCTGCATCGGGGCGAGCAGCGCGGCCCGGCGGCCAGCGCTCGTTTTTGCCGAGCCTTCCTGCTAGTGAATCGGGGCTTCCCAGCCCTCGAGCACCGGCGCGTGGTAGTCGTCGCCGACCGTCTTCGAGCCCTTGACCCACGGGCCCAGCTCGGGCTGGGGGAACTTCGTGTGTTTCTCCTTCAGAAGGATCCCGTAGGAGTTGCCCGACTGGAGGTGCTTGACGAGCACCTTGCGCGCGATCTCGTGCTCGCGGCCTTCCGGGATCGGGAAATGGATCTTCAGGAACGAGTTCGAGTAACGGTCGAACACCGCAGGCGTCCCTTCCTCCTCCAGAAGCTCGACGTCCTCGAGCCAGTTGATGTCCTCGCCCGGGGTCGCGGCTTCCAGATCGACGTCGTCTAGGAGAGAGATGTCCTCCTGGTAGGGAAACCGCTTGCCCGAGAGATACTCGGAGTCGATCGACCGGATGTGCTCGGGCTGCTGAGTGGACACTGGCTAGTCTCCTGCCCCGGCGAACTCGGCCGGCTGCTCCGGCAGGTAGTCGACCGGATACTCGAGGTGCTTCTCGAGCATGCGCTTGATCTCGCCGAGCGCACGCTCCTCGGTCAACCCCGGGATGTACTGGGTGCCGGCGAGCGGCACCTTCGCCATCGCTGCCGCCTCCAGGGTCAGCGCGCAGAGATCCTCGGGCTCGAGCGAGTGGATATTCGTCTTTCCGCACGCCCGGGCGAGCATCTGTACTTCGAGCGTCAGCGTGTGCAGGAAGTTGTAGACCCGCTCGGCGGCCTCGTCGACGATGAGGCGCTGCCGGAGCTCCGGATCCTGCGTCGTGATCCCGACCGGGCAACGTCCGGTGTGGCAGTGATAGCACTCGCCGGCGGGGACGCCGATCGTGCCCTCGTAGTCGGTGACGCCCGGGATCTCCTTGTTGCAGTTCAGCGCCACGAGCGCCGCATGGCCGATCGCCACCGCCTTCGCGCCAAGCGAGAGTGCCTTGGCGATGTCGCCGCCGTTTCGGATCCCGCCCGCGACGACGAGGTCGATGTCATCCGCGAGCCCGACGTCCTCGAGCGCGCGCCGTGCCTCGGGGATCGCCGCGATGAGCGGGATGCCAGTCTCCTCTGTCGCGATGTGAGGGCCGGCCCCCGTCCCGCCCTCGGCGCCGTCGAGATAGATGATGTCCGGGCCGCACTTGGCGGCCATCCGGACGTCGTCGTAGACCCGTGCGGCGCCGAGCTTCAGCTGGATCGGGATCCGGTAGTCAGTCGCCTCGCGGATCTCCTGGATCTTGAGCGAGAGGTCGTCAGGGCCAAGCCAGTCCGGATGGCGCGCCGGCGAGCGCTGGTCGATTCCCGGCGGCAGCGAGCGCATCTCCGCGACCTGCTCGGTCACCTTCTGGCCCATCAGGTGCCCGCCGAGGCCGACCTTGCAGCCCTGTCCGATGAAGAACTCACAGGCGTCCGCGAGCATCAGGTGGTGCGGATTGAACCCGTACCGGCTCTGGATGCACTGGTAGTACCACTTTGTGGAAAGATCGCGCTCCGGCGGGATCATCCCGCCCTCGCCCGAGCATGTAGCGGTTCCTGCCATCGAGGCGCCCTTCGCCAGCGCCATCTTCGCCTCGAGCGAGAGCGCCCCGAAGCTCATGCCCGTGATGTAGACGGGGATGTCGAGCTCAATCGGGTTCTTCGCGAACCGTGCCCCGAGGATCGTCTTCGTCTCGCACTTCTCGCGGTAGCCCTCGATCACGAACCGGGTCAACGTGCCCGGCATGAACATGAGGTCATCCCAGTGCGGGATCTTCTTGAACATCGAGAAGCCCCGCATCCGATAGCGGCCGAGGTCGGCCTTCATGTGGATGTCGTTCAGAACCTCCGGGGTGAAGATCGGGCTCCGGCCGAGGACGGTGCGCCGGTCGGGCTGGTCTTTGCCGATGTTGTCACCGACCTGGTCGTAGCGGTCGCTGGTCGTCATGTTGCGCGCTCCTAGAGGACGAGCTTCCGCTCGGAAGGCTCGAGGTTGTCGTAGTTGTAGAGCATCTTGCCGCAGACGAACTTCTGGAACTCGGGCGGGTCGCCGAGACCGTAGATTCGAAACTTTCGCTGCACGAACTCGGTGTCGGACTCGTCCCACTCGCCCGGCACGCAATCGATCCCGAGCGCCTTGACCTTGCCGGCAACGTAGATCGTCCCGTCGTACATCGAGTCTCCGAGCCCCGGGCCGACGTTGCCGCAGATGATCTGGCGGCCCCGCTGCATCATGAAGCCGGTCATCGACCCGGCGTCGCCCATCGTGATGATGGTGCCGCCCTTCTGGTCGATACCCGTTCGCGCGCCGACCTGGCCCTTGATCACCAGATCGCCGCCCCGGAAGGCCGCGCCCGTCAGCGAGCCTGCGTTCCCGTCGACGACGACGACACCGGACATCATGTTTTCGCACGACGACCAGCCGACGCGGCCCGTGATCCGGATCTCCGGCCCGTCGATGAGACCGCAGCCGAAGTAGCCGAGGGAGCCCTCGAAGGTGATCTTGCATCGAGTCAAGATCCCGACCCCGAGCGAGTGCTTCGAGCCCGGGTTTCGGACGGTGACCTCGTTGATGCCCTGCTCATAGAGGAGCCAGCGGAGCTCGAGATTGATCTGCCGGGTCGAAAGGTCGTGGGCATCAAAACTCGCGGTCTCACCCTGGATCTCCGAGACCTGGGGAACCTCGGCGTGCGGCTCTGAGAGACCGCGCGCGTCGTACGTAATGCGGCTCTCGCCGGTTACCGAGCCCAAACCATGACCTCCCCCTCGTACGGGTCATACGTGTCGATCTCACGGTCGACGATCGCCCGGATCGCGATCTCCTCGGAGGCGAGCGCGACCAGGTCGTCAGTCTCGTAGAGGACGAGTGGCTTCGCGGCCATCTCGTCCTTCGCCACGCCGAGCGCGTCCTCCGTCACCGCGATGTAGGTGAAGACGCCGTCGAGCTCCTCGAGCGAGTCACGCATGGCGTCCTCGAGAGAGGCCCCCTCGCTCATCTTCTGGGCGAGGTAGACCGCGATGATCTCCGAGTCACACTCCGACTGGAACCGGTGCCCCGAGCGCTCGAGCCGGCGCTTCCACTGGAAGTAGTTGGTCAGCTGGCCGTTGTGTACGACCGCAACATCGGTGAAGGGGTAAGCCCAGTAGGGGTGCGCGCCCGAGATGTCGACGTCCGACTCGGTTGCCATCCGGACGTGGCCGATCGCGTGCGTCCCCTTGAACCCGCCGAGCTCGTACTGGTCGCAGACGCTGTCAGCGTCACCGAGGTCCTTGATGATCTCGAGTGAGTGGCCGAGCGAGAGCACCTCGGCTCCCGAGATGTCTTCGATTCGATCGGTCAGCTCCTTGAGGCGGTCGCCGGGAAACTCGAACGTCACGCGATAGGCGTAGTCGGTCTCCTCCGCGACGTCCTTCACGTTCGCGCCGAGCGCCTTCAGACGCTGGAGGACCTGGTCCTGATGGCGGTCGATGCGGTCGTCGAACTCGAAGTCACGCGCGTCGTTCGCGTCGGCGAGCGTGTAGCGCATGATGAAGTGGCCGTCGCCGTTGCTCTGTCCGTAGAGGGCGAAGCCGGTCGAGTCGGGCCCTCGGTGCTTCATCGACTGGAGCATCTGGGTCATGTCCCGCCCGATCCCATGCGGCCCGTCCCGGTAGATGATCCCTGCGATTCCGCACATGAACTGGCTCTGATCCTTCCGTCTGGCTACGGCAAAACGTCGAGGTATTCCTGCACGTCCCAGTCGCTGACCTGGGCGCAATACCGCTCCCACTCGTCCCGCTTGTAGTGCATGAAGACACGGTACATGTCGCCTGGTAGCGCGGATTTGACGACCTCGTCGGCCTCGAGCGCGTCGAGCGCGTCGCCGAACGTCATCGGGATCTTCCGTACCTCCTTGCCGGCCTCCATCGCCTCGTAGATGTTCCGCTCCTCGGGCTCACCCGGGTCGAGCTTTCGGTCGATCCCGTCCCGCATGGCCACGATGAGAGTGGCCATGGAGAGGTACGGGTTGACGGCCGAGTCCACGGAGCGGTACTCGAACCTCCCGGGTGCCGAGACACGAAGCGCGGTCGTCCGGTTCTGGTAGCCCCAGTCGGCAAAGACGGGGGCCCAGAACCCCGTATCCCAGAGGCGGCGGTACGAGTTCACGGTCGACGCCGTGACCGCAGTCAGCGCTCCGAGGTGCTCGATGATGCCGCCGATCGCGAAGCGGCCGATCTCGCTCGGCTTCTGCTGGTCCGCGCCCTCGGGCATGAAGACGTTCTCCTCACCACGCCAGAGCGAGATGTTGTGGTGGCAGCCGTTCGCCGAGACGCCCATGAACGGCTTCGGCATGAAGCAGGGGAAGGCCCCGAGCTCGCGGCCCACCTGCTTGCAGACCTGGCGGAAGGTCGACAGGTTGTCGGCCGTCTGCTCGGCGCGGTCAAACCCGAAGTTCAGCTCGATCTGCCCGGGAGCGTCCTCGTGGTCGCCCTGGATCATGTCGAGGCCGAGCTGCTGGCTGTACTCGACCACCTTGTGGATGATCGGCTGGAGCTCCGAGAACTGGTCGATGTGGTAGCAGTACGGCTTCGTGACGCCTTCGACCGACGGCGTCCCATCGTCGTTCAGCTTGAGCCACATCATCTCGGGCTCGGTGCCGGCGCGAAGGTGAAGACCCGTCTCCTCCTCGAAGGCGGCCTGGAGGCGCTTCAGGTTTCCGCGGCAGTCCGACGTTAGGAACGCGCCCGGATCCTCGCGCTCCTCCCGATTTCGGAAGCACATGCACCACACCCGTGCGATGCGGGAGTCCCAGGGGAGGGGCATGAAGGTATCGGGCTCCGGCAAGCCGACGAGCTCGGCGGCCTCGGGCCCATAGCCGATGTAGTTGTCGTGGCGGTCGGTGAAGAGGTTGGCTGTCGCGCCGTACACGAGCTGGAAACCCTTGCGTGCGATCGATTCCCAGTGGGCGGCAGGGACGCCCTTCCCCATGATCCGGCCCGTGACCGACGGAAACTGGAAGTAGATGTACTGGATCCCCTCCGCGTCGATCCGTTGTCGGATCGCCGCGATCTGCTCGTCGCGACCCTCGGTAGCGACGAACTGCTCGAGGTCCGTAGGTCGATTCTTCGCCTTTGTCGCCACGAAACGCCTCCTTATCTGCGCCCGGGAAGGCGCTGCCGGTAGCGCGGTTCTTACGGGGGCCGTGCCCGACTGTCAAGCGACCACCGCCGCGGGCAAACGACGATGCCCGATGGAGAAACGGAGCCGCAAACTCTGTCTCAGTTTTGGAGAGGGTTCACAGCTTCACGACAGAACCCTCACAAAGGGACTGCACCCTCCTGAGGCTCGCCCTTAAGACTCCTCGAGCCCAGACCCCCCAAGGTCGGAGGTAAAAAATGAGCCGCACATTTCGGGCCACGACGGCC